>Ga0265780_10000544_pt1 | contig 57972 bp, 39 predicted proteins | sample P1T30metagenome_FD_192432 | JGI IMG/M metagenome (GOLD analysis project Ga0265780, IMG submission 192432) | Plant litter microbial communities from East Loma Ridge, Irvine, California - P1 T30 | ecosystem: Environmental > Terrestrial > Plant litter > Unclassified | place: USA: California... | reverse complement strand
TACCTCAACACCCAAACCCCCGGCACTCTCGACAGCGCGCACTTTTACAGCCGCCGCTACCAGAGCAACAACCGCTTCACCAACCGCGTGGTGACGGCTGTGCGCGCCAGCTTGCGCCTGGAGCACGAGTGGAGTCCGGCCCAGCAAACGGCCGTTACGGGCTTTTACCGCTACAACTCGACGGGGCAGCTGCCGAGCTACTTCATCAGCGACGTGCGGGCAAATGGCGTATACCAGAGTTCGAACGGGCAGGTTAATAACCAGTCCTTCAACAGTTACGGGGCGCTGGTGCAGCATCGGGCCGACCTGGGTTTTCTGAACTCGCGGCTCATCGTGGGCGGGTATTTTGACTATAGCCCCAGCACGTATTGGGCGCGCTTTCTGAGTATTCAGAAGGACGTAGCCAACAATTACTACACCGGCTACACCGATACCGGCCGGCTGCTCGACGACTACCAAACCGACCTCTACAACGCGGCGGCCTACGCGCAATACGAGGTGCAAGCCACTGAAAACCTGCGCGTAGTGGGTGGCCTGCGTTACGACCGGGTGCAGTATAATTTCGTGAACCACCTCAGCGGCAGCCAGACCAGCAAAAAGGCCGCTCAGAATAATACCTACAACATCGTCGCCCCCAAATTGGGCCTGACCTACGCGCTGGGCGCGAACCGGGGCGTATACGCCAACTTTAGCACCGGTTTTCAGCCACCCGAAACGGGTAGTTTGTACAGCTCGCGCCAGCAGATTGAGTTGAAGCAGGCTAATTTTAAGAACTACGAGACCGGCGGCTGGATAGCTTTGTTAGACCGCAAAATTTATATCGACCTCAGTGTCTACGACATGGAAGGCCGCAATGAGATTGTGAGCATCTTGCAGGCCGACAACACGACCCAGAGCGAAAACGTGGGCGCAACGCGCCACCAAGGCGTGGAATATACGCTGACCTACGCGCCCGTTTCGGAGGTGAATTTCCGCCTCAGTGGCACCAACGCCCGCCATAGCTACGTGGAATACAGCGAGGTAGTGCAGGGCCGCAACCGCGACTACTCGGGCAACCGCATGCTGAATGCGCCCAACTGGATTGCCAACGCGGAGGTGTTTTACAAGCCGCGTTTCGTGCCCGGCGCCCGCCTTGGGCTGGAGTACCAGCGCATCGGCCGCTACTACTCCGACCCGGCCAATACCAAAACCTACGCCGGCTACAACCTACTGAACCTGCGCCTGGGCTACCGCCTGCCGCAAACCAGCCTGCGCGGCCTCGAAGTGTGGGCCAACGTGGTGAACCTCAGCAATGAGCTGTACGCCACTACGGTAACTACCAACCAGTACGGCACTACCTACCAGGCCGCCGCGCCGCGCACCTATACGCTGGGTGTGGGCTACGCCTTTGCCAAGTAGGGGCGGGGCTCTCCCCCGCTCGTCGTTGCTGAGTTTTCCTAATCAAGCTACTTAAGCGTGCCTTGGCACAAGGGCGCGGGCAAGGCTCGTTCCCGCATTCTATATGGCTATCAATCAATTGACTTCTGAGTCGCCGACCGTGCCAGCGCGCCCGGTCTCGTTTATCCGGCGCTTCGTGGGCCGCAATATGTACCGCTGGCACCGGCTGCTTGGCTTGCTCACGGTGGTGCCCGTGGTGCTGTGGGCGCTCAGCGGCCTTTCGCACCCGCTGATGTCCAACCTATTGCGGCCCGCCATTGCGCACGAAACGGTGCCCGCGCCGCCGCTCACGGCCGCTGCCCTGGCGGTGCCCGTGGCGCAGGTACTGGCCTGGCACCACCTGCCCACCGTGCAAAACGTGCGCGTGGTGTGGGCCAATAAACAGCCTTATTACCAAGTTACTACGGCGTCGGGCAAGCTGCGTTACTTCGCTACGGCCGACGGCCGCGAACTGCCCGGCGGCGACCGCGCCTACGCCGAATCGGTGGCGCGCTACCTCATGGCCGACTCGACCAGCGCCGTGGCCAGCGCCGAGCGCCTGACCCACTACACGGCCGATTATAAGTTTATTAACCGCCTGCTGCCGGTCTGGAAAATCACCTTCGCCCGCTCCGATGGCATGGCCGTGTTTATCGAAACCGGGCACAGCCGCCTGGGCACGTTTAATAACCACGCCCGCGCCACCTTTTTGTGGGTATTTGGGATGATGCACAATTGGGATTTTCTCGATGCGCTGCCCCGGCCGCTGCACCTGGGCATCATGCTGGTATTCACGACTATCATCTGGCTGTCGGCCCTGAGCGGACTGGTTATCTACGGCTTTGTGCGGGGCAAATTGCGGCAGCCGCGCTCGGCGCAGGATGCGGTAGGCTGGCTGCGCAAGCGGCACCGCACGCTGGGGCTGTGGGTGGCGTTCGTCACGTTCACGTTTGCCTTCAGCGCTTCGTACCACCTATGGCAAAAATTCACGCCCGACCGCCGCGACGACGTGGCGCGGGTGTCTTTGTTTGCCGCTGAAGACCTGACGATACCACTAGCTGGTTCGTTTGCTTATGGAGACCTCGCTACTCTTCCGATAACGCAGGTGTCGCTGGCGCGGGTGGGCGGCCAGCCCTATTACCGCCTAGTGAGCACAGTGTTCTACGGCCAACCCGCCGTGCAGTACCGCAGCACCCGCACAGGCCAATTGCTGCCAGACGGCGAGTTTCGCTACGCCGCCGAGCTAGGCCAGGAGTTTATGGCTAAGCTCAATATTACGGCGCCCGGTGCTGCCGCGGCGAACTCCGAAAGCTCGTCGGCCGCCGCTGACTGCTGCGAAGCGCCCGGCCTCGTGGCCGAAACCAAAACGGCTATTGGCTCTCCAGCCGCCAGCCCAGCGCCCGCGCAGGCCAATCTACTTAGCCCCGAGCTGGTTACGAAGTTCGCTGGCGAGTACGGCTTCGTCAACAAGCGCCTGCCCGTGGTGAAATTGGCTTTCGCCGGCGCGGGCCACCCGGCGCTGTACGTGGAGCCGGCGACCGGCCGCCTCGCCGCCTTCGTCACCGACGATGCCCGGCGCGAGGGCTTGTCCTTCGCCGTGCTGCACAAGTTCTTTTTGATGGACTGGGCCGGCAAAAATGTGCGCGACTTTGTTGCCATGTTTTCGGCGCTGGGCGTGCTGGTGGTCACGCTCTACGGGCTGGTGCTGCTGGTGCGCCGATAAAGATGTAACGCGGATTCTGCGAATCTGTGAAGTGCAATAGGTAACAACGCCTCCCCGCATCTCAACGCTGATTAGCGCCGGGCTGCGGGGAGGCGTTGCTGCGTTGTGCTACCCGCCCCAGTGAAGTAGGCCAAAAAGCCCACTTTTTAGCCTAACCTCGGCCCGTGCCTGCCAGATTTCCAGCCGCAGAGTTGCCTTCCAAAGCAGCCTTGTACGCTATCTATGAAATCGAGAGGAATATCCTCTTCAATAGCTCAGCTTATGATTATGGATTGAGAATTTATTGAAAGAAATATTATAAATATACAAATCAAGTAAGCCTGTTTATTTGAGCAATTAGCTTAGTAGGTATTTGTAAGATATTGAAAGTAAACGCTTATTTTTGTAATGCTTAGCTGGTGATTTGTAGGCTATGCAAAATAATTTATCAAATTAGTGCAAAAATACTTTAGTCCACTTATCCTACCAGTTTCAAATTACATGAAAAAGTCGTTACCCCTTTACCCGCTTTTGCTGCCCATGTTGATGGCCGCCAGCCCACTTACCAGCGTGCGGGCGCAAGCCACCAACGCGGCGGCGCTCTACGTGAATGACGGCAGTCTGAGCGGCGACGTATTTACCACGGCCGTAGGCAGCGATGCCACCGGCGATGGCTCGGCTGCTGCTCCTTTTGCCACCGTGGCGCAGGCGCTGGCCCAGGCCGGCCCGACCACCCAAACCATCTTTATTGACGCGGGTACCTACACCGAGCGGATAGTCCTCACCAAGGCAATTAGTCTGCGCGGGGCGGGCACGGCGGCAACCCAGCCGGCCCACGCTACCATTTTTGAGGGTGGGCTGCTGCCCGCCGCCACTCAGACCAGCGAGGCTGGCCTGCGGCTAACCGTGAGCGGCGGCACCAGCGGCCAGCCGCTCACCATCGCGGGCATTACGTTTCAGGGCTATGACTTTGGGATTCAATCGGAAGGCAGCGGCCCGCAGGCCTACCTGCTACTCGAAGACATAGAAACGACGCACAACCGCCGGCAGGGTATTTTCTGGAACAGTCTGGCGGGCGTGCAGCACCTCACGCTACGCCGCGTGCGGGCCACCTACACGGCCGAAGGCAGCAACACGACCGCCAACGGGGCCGGCCGCGGCTTCTTCCTCGTGAACGGTACCAAGTCGGCTATCGTGGTCGAGAACAGCGTATTCTCGTTTAATCGCCGCAGTGGCGTCGATGTCAACGACGGCAGCGTGAGCGACCTGACGGTGCGCAACTGCCAGTTTGAGCAGAATGAGGAGCCGGCGCTGGCCGTGCTTGGCGCCGGGGGCGCGCGGGTAGGTGGCAGCTTCACCGGCCCAGCCGCGCTCATTGAGGGCAATACTATCAGCGCGAGCAGCGGCAGTGGGCTGGAGCTGAAATCGTGCACTGGTACGGGCCGCGGCAGCGGCCCCGGCAGCCTGGTAGTGCGCGGCAACACGATAACGCGCCCGGCCAGCGCTTCGGCCAGCCTGAATGCTGACAAAGCGGGCATCCTTTTCATCGACCGCGACCGCAACGTAATCGCGGGCGGCGGAGGCAATACGGGCGACCTCGTGACGGGTGGCGCCTTTATTGCTAATAACACGGTGCGCGGCTTCGGGGCCGATGCCGCCAGCTCGGCCGCCAATAACAACGGTTTTGGGGTGGTGCTGGAAGGTGCTAATAACAAGGTTTTTGGCAACGTGATAGCGCAGTGTCAGCAGGCCATTCAGGTGCAGGACCGCCCGGCCAATAGCACGGGCGCCACGCCGTTTTTCGACATCAGCCGCAACGGGCTGATTGTGTCGAGCGGCGACAGTATCCGGGGCAACCGGCTCGATAGCTGCGCCGTCGCCATTCGGGCCGTGAATTTGACGAACCCCGTGGAGGCGTCGCTCAACTGGCTGGGCACCACCGAGGCTACCGATGTGCGCGGCCCGGCCGGCCTGGGCGGCCGCGTGGTCACGCTGGGCGGCCCGGCGGCGGGCTTCGCCGAGCTGTCGGCGCTGGCCCCCACGGGCCTGGTCGATTACTCGCCGTTTCTGAATAGCGCGGCGGCCGCTTCGGCCACGGCCGGTTTTCAGACCCCGCTAAACTACCTGAACGTAGACCACGCCAGCCCGCAGTCGGGCGGCACTACGCCGCTGGCCGAAGGCTTGGCGCTGGTAGCCGAAAACGGCACGTTGCGCTTGAGCGCCGGTGCTTACGCAGAAAGCATCAGCGTAGCCAAAAACCTGACGTTGCAGCCCACCGGCACCACCACCCTGCGCGACCTCACGCTGGCTGGGGCCGGTAAAGTGCTGACGCTTGGCGCCCCGCTTGCCCTCACGGGCTCGCTCACGCTGAATGCGGGCCTGGTGCGCACCACGGCTACCGCGCTGCTCACGCTGGCCGACCAGGCCACCGCCACGGCGGGCCACGCGACTGCTTACGTAGATGGCCCGCTGCGCAAAGTGGGGCAGCAAGCCTTCGTGTTTCCGTTGGGCAAGGGCGGGCAGTGGGCACGCCTGAGTATGTCGGCCCCGGCCAGCGTCGGCACGGCCTTCACGGCCGAATACGTGGCTGCTGGTCATCCTACGCGCACGGTGGCCAGCCCGCTCAGCGAAGTAAGCCAGGTAGAACATTGGACTTTAGATGGCGCCGGCACCCCCGACGCGGTGCAGGTGCGGTTGTTCTGGGAAAATGCCTTTCGCAGCGGCCTCGACGACTTTTCGGCCGATGTGCAGGTGGCGAAGCTGGCAGGCTCGCAGTGGGAAACGGCCGGCAACGGTGGCCTCGGTGGTAGCTTGAGCGCTGGTTCGGTAGGGTCGGCGCAGGCCGTAGGCACTGGCATCTACACGCTGGGCTCGCTCTCGCCCGCTGTCAATCCGCTCTCCACGCAGCTGCAAAGCTTCGCCGCCAGTCAGCCCAGCCCCCAGGTAGTGGACCTGAAATGGACGCTCTCGGAGGAAACCAACACCTACGGCTACGCCGTGGAGCGCTCGGCCAATGCCACTAACACGGCTACCTGGCAGCAAATTGGCTTCGTGGCCAGCCAGGGCCTCACCACGCAAGCGCGTACCTACACCTACCAAGACCAGACGGTGCAGGGCCTGACCCAGGCTTTCTACCGCTTGCGCCAAACCACGCCCACGGCGGCCGCCCGCTACTCGGCCATCGCGGCCGTCGCGCTCACGGGCAGCCCGCTGGCCACGGTGGCAGCGGCCAAAGCCGAGCTGTCAGTATTTCCCAACCCGGCCAGCGGCCAGGTAACCGTGCAGCTGCCCACGGCGGCCAGCGGCGCGGCTCAGCTACTACTCACCGACCTCAGCGGCCGCACGGTGCTGACTCAGCCGCTGGCCGGGGGCACCAAAACCACGGTAACCCTGCCCGCCTCGCTGGGCACGGGCATCTACCTGCTGAAGGTGCAGGGCGCGGGCCTGGTAAGCAAGCCGCAGCGCCTAGTGATTCAGTAATGCGTAGCTAAGGGCCGATTTTGGCCAGTAGGCTTGCTTTTTAACCTGCAAGTCTTGTTGAAAACGAGTCATGCTCATCTGGCGTCCACGCAGTGAAGCATTTCTGCCGCCTCGTTAAACAGTGCGGTAGCGATGCTTCACTGCGTAGACGCCAGATGAGCATGACTCGTTTTTATAGTTCTTTCAACCTGAAAAATAAGCTTACCAATTCAGCAGGGCCTCGGCCTGTTGGCGCAGCACCTGGCGCAGCAGCGGGTCGGTTATTTCGCCTTCCTTAGATAGCACCTTGCTGATGTGCGGCAGCCGCACCCGCTGCGGCAGCACGCCCGTGCCCAGATAAAATAATATATCGGTTAAGTGGCTCATGGCCAAAAGCCCGCCTTGGCTGCCCGAGCTCAGCGAGACTAGGGCCGCCTTTTTGCCCCCGAGGCCGCCGGGATAGGGCAGGGCATCGATAAAGGACTTGAGCGCGCCGGGGATGGAACAGTTGTACTCGGGCGCAAAAACAACGATTTTGTCGGAGGCGGCGAGCGGCGCAACGAGGCGGTTGAACTCCTCGTGCTGGCCGGCTTTGTGGTACAGCGCTTCGGTGAGCAGGTCGGCCGGCAGGTCGGTGAGGTCCAGAAATTGGTAGGCGGCGCCCAGCTCGTCGAGCAGGGTGGCGTAGAAATTGGCCACGCGGCGGGTGCGGGATTGGGGGCGGCTGGTGCCGACGAGGAGCGTGAGCAAGGGAAGTAGAATTTAGCGGTTAGCTACTAGCCAGCAGCCGGTAGGTTTTGTTTAAAAAAAGCAAGCTAGTAGCCCCGCTGCTAAAAGTAAAGCCCTTGTGCCCGCCGGGCGCAGCCAGCAACTGTTTGGCGCAGCCTGGGCTTAACTAAAAATTCTATCCGAATTTCACCTAGCTCACCTACCTAAGAAAGAGCCTGTTTAGGGTTTCTTGGTTTTCTGATAATCCGTCATGCTCATCTGGCGTCCGCGAAGTGGAGCGCAGTCGAACCATCTCTGTCGCCTCGTCGAAAGGCCCCAGCTAAAGCGATAGAGATGCTTCGACTACGCTCCGCTTCGCGGACGCCAGATGAGCATGATGGGTTAGATGGATTTTTAGTAAACCCTAAACAGACTCTAAAACAAGAAAGTACGCCTCCACTGGCAATTCCAGTGAAGGCGTACTTTTTACGGACAAGATTGATGAATAGGGCGTTGCCTACCCGCTAGCGTTACAGCGTCACCCCACCCGTTGCCTCGAGGCGCTGGCCATTGAGCCACCGGGCGGCATCGGAGCAGAGGAAAGCCACGATGCCGCCGATGTCGTCGGGCTCGGCGGTGCGGCCCAGGGCCGTCATCTGCTTCACCCAGGCCCGGATTTCGGGCGTGTCCTGCATGGCCCCGCCGCCAAATACGGCACCGGGCGCTACCGCATTGACGGTAATGCCGCGGCTGCCCAGCTCCAGGGCCAACTGCCGGGTGAGCACTTCCAGGGCTCCTTTCACGCTCGCATAAACGGAATTGCCGGCATACGCCACGCGGGCGGCCGCCGAGGTAATGTTGATAATGCGGCCCCCGTCGCGCAGCAGCAGTAAAGCCCGCTGGGTCAGAAAATATACGCCTTTGAAGTGCTGGTTGAGCAGCTCGTCAAACTGCGCCTCGGTTGTCTCGGCAAACGGGACGAGCAGGCCCGTGCCCGCGTTGTTAATGAGGAAATCAATTTTGTCGGTGCCAAACGTATCAGCCAGCACGTTAGTAACCTGGGTGAAGAATGCTTCAAATGTGCTCGTATCGGCTACATTGAGGGGTAGGGCCACGGCGCGGCGGCCGAGGGCCTCAATAGCCGCAACTACCGCCGCCGCTTCGGCCTGCTGGCTGCGGTAGGTCAGGATGACGTCGATGCCCTGCTGGGCGAGTTTCAGGGCCATGTCCTTGCCCAGGCCCCGGCTGCCGCCGGTGAGCAGGGCGATTTTGGAAGTACTCATACAGAGTGCGTTTGCAGTGTTAAATGAACACGACAAAGGTCCTCCAGCTCGTTTCGGGCCGTATTGTACCCGCCAATCAGCTTCTTGTATAATTCAAACTGGTACAGCTTCCTGCGTCCGAAATGCGCCGGGGCTCAAGGCGGCGTAGCGCCGAAAGAAGTGCGAGAAGTGCGCCACATCGACAAAGCCCAGGCTGTCGGCAATTTCCCAGAGCGTCCAGTCGGTTTGCTGCAATAACACTTTGGCCTCCTGCGCCAGCCGCCCCCCGATGAGGTCGGTAGTGGTGCGGCCGGTGCTGTCCTTAAGTACTTTGTTGAGGTGATTCACGTGCACGGCCAGTTGGTCGGCAAAATCCTTGGCGGTGCGTAACGGCACGCGTTGTTGGGGCGTGGTGAGCGGAAACTGCCGCTCCAGCAGCTCCACAAAGCGCGACGTGAGCCGGGCCGCCGCCGAGTGGGCGGGGTGCAGCGCAGCCGTGGCCTGCCGCTTCTGGCCCAGGTGCAGCAGCTCTAGTACGTAGGCCCGCAGCAAGTCGTACTTGTGGGCGTAGTCAGAGGCTAGCTCCTCCTGCATCTGGCTGAAAATGAAGCTTGCCCGCGCTGCTTCGGTTGGCGTCAGCTGGAATACGAGGTACCCATCGGCCCGGAACAGGGGCAGCTCCTCGGGGGTAAGGCCCCCGAGGACTGGTAGTAAAAACTCGGCACTATACAGGCAAAATTGCCCCTGCTGCGCCTCGGCGGGCGACCACTGAAAGGACACCTTAGGCGTCGAAAACACTAAGGCGTCGGGCTCGATGTCTAGGATTTGGTTGGCGTACTCGGCGCGGCTCCGACTGCGCAACAAACTGATTTTATAGAAGGAGCGGCACGGGTACGACGTGCCCGGCCGCAGTTGGCTGGTTTCCCAGAAGTCGGCCATATCAAATACATTGAAGTGGCCCACCTCGCGCTGAATGCCCCCGGGCAGCAGCTTACTCAAGTCGAGGCTGGTGCAGGGAGCCAACTCCTGGTAAAGGGCGCTCAGCGCGGTAGTCGTCATGGCAGCCGGTTGTAAAATTCAAAGCTATAGCAACCCGTTGCGGCGCGAAAGGTTTGCTAAGGCCCGCGCCGTTGTCTCGCCTGGCGTAACCTACTGCACGCTCTCGGCCACTTGCAGGGGCGGGCTGGGCACCTCCACGTTAGCGGTGCGGGGGAAAGCCAGAAAGTGCGACATCTGCGGGGGCTTGGGGCCGCGGTGCAGCTGCCGCACCTGCGCCTCCACGGCTTGGTCGTCGCGGGTGAAGCGGCGGTGCTGGCGCAGGTGCTCGCCCCAGGTGGCCACGTAAAAAAACTCGGTGATGCGCGCTGGGTCGGCCACGTCGGCAAACACGCCGGCCCGCAGGGCGCCATCGCGTAGGCGCAGGCGGGTGAGCTGCCGGGCCGACTCGTGGAATGCGGGCCAGTCGGCGGGCGCCACATCATATACTATCATCACGACTACGGGCCCGTCTTCGGGGTCGATAATTTCGCCGGTGTGCGTGGCAATGGTGGGGTCGGTGCGGCTGTCGGCCGGGGCTAGGTCGAGGCCTTCGGGCTGATGAATGGGGAAGGGGAGGGCTAAAAGCAGGCTAGCCAGCATCCAGCCCGCCGCTATCAGTAGGGCGGTTTGCAGGCTTAGGTGGTCCGATAATTCGCCCCAGGCCACGCTGCCCAGGCTCATACCGGCCTGAAAAACCAGCATGTAAATACTCACCACCCGCGCCTGCACCCACTTGGGCACGTGCAGCTGCACGGTGGTATTAAAGCTGGTCATGACGATGAGCCAGCAGGTGCCTGAGATGAACATGACCGGGAACAGCCAGTACTCATTGGGTACCAGCGCGAGGGCCAAATTAGTGCCCACAAAGCCCAGCGTGCCCAGCAGCACCCGCTGGTTCATGCTGAGCTGCTGCCCGGCGCGGCCCATTAAAAAAGCTCCCGTAATGGCCCCCGCGCCCAGCCACGACAGCATCACGCCATACGTGCCCGAGCTCAGCTGGAGCCGCCGCGCCACCACCACGCTCAGCAGCGCCCACATGGCGCTGGCCCCGAACGAAAACGCGAACGTGCGCGCCAGCACCCCATAAATGGCCGGCGAATACTGCACGTAGCGCAGCCCCGCCCGCAGCGCGCCCATGAAGTTCTCGGCCGGGCCATTGGTAGGCTCCACCGCCCGCTGCCAGCGGTACACCACTATCCAAGTACCGATGAAGGACACGCCATTGAGCAAAAACACGTAGCCCGGTGAGTAGTAGGCGATAATGAGTCCGCCCAGCGCCGGCCCGATGGCGCGGGCAATGTTGTTGCTCACGCCGTTGAGCGTGATGGCGAAGGGCAGAATGGGCCGCGGCACCAGCTCGGTAGCTACCGCCTGCCAAATGGGGCCATTTAGGGCCGCGCCCATGCCCAGCAAAAACGTGAACCCCAATACCTCCAGCGCCGAAATGTGGCCCACGAGCGTAAAAGTGCCCAGTGCCACTGCCACCACTGCCATAAAACCCTGGGTGAATAGCAGCAGCTTGCGCCGGTCGATGAGGTCGCCAACGGCGCCGGCCGGCATGCTCAGCAGAAAAGCCGGTAGGCTGGTCGCCGTTTGCATGAGGGCCACCAGTAGGGCCGAGGTCGTGAGGGTGGTTACGAGCCACACGCCGGCCACATTCTGCATCCAAGTGCCCACATTCGACACCACCGAGGCAATCCAGATGGCCCGAAACAGCGCGAACGTGAACGGCGTGAGCATCGACGGCTTGGGCGCGGCAGGGGACATGTTGGGGAATTATGTTAGAAAGTAGCTTGGACTCTGTAGTCCGAGCGCGGGCGCAGCCCGCATCTACGTAAGCGAACGTCTGCGGACGTGGATGCGAGCTGCGCCCGCGCTCGGACTACAAAGTCCAATCTATTTCCTTACGGGTACTTCCTTCAAATAGAGCGGCATGGCTAGGTAAGTTTTGGCCACGGCCTGCCCCGGCTGGTGCACCACGAGTGCCCGGCAGTGGCTGGTGCTCGTTTTGCCATCCAGCTCAAAGGCGATGCCGCGCTTCACATCGTCGTAGAGGTAGCGCGGGCCTGCCTTGAGCTGGTAGCTGCTGGCTAGCGGCAGCTGGCCGTAGCACTCCTGTATCTGGTGCAGCGTCGAGCCATTGCGCAGGCCATTGGCCAGGCGGAAATAGGTGGAGGTGGCCCGCACCACCTGCACCGATTTGTGGGTGTCCTTGCCCGGTATCATGGTGCTGTACACGTCGAGCTGCGCGGCCGGGTGGCCGCTGCCAAACCAAGTAGCCCAGGCTTTTTGCATGGCCGCGTCGCCGTAGTCGGCGGGGCCGTAGGCGGCCATCGTTGCCACGTCGGCCCCGATTTTCAGGTTGCCCAGGCTGCGGCCGGGCACGACTAGCTGGGCCGGCGGCGTGGGGGCGGCGAGTAGCAGCCCAGCTAGGAAAGCGAGTGGAGAGAAAGGCATTTTGCTGGCGAGGTAAGGCCAGGGATACGTTGCAGGGCTAATGGCGGTTGGAGTAGCGCAAAGCGCTGCTTCGCGTTTCGCTGAATAGCAAACCACGCTTCATCGTAAGCAACGTCTCCAACGCAACGCGAAGCAGCGCTTCGCGCTACTAGGCTTCTACCACCAGCCCGTACTTATCAAGCAGGCCCGGCAGGCCGGCCAGCGCGAAGCGGGCACCCGTCAGGGTGTTGGCTTCGGGGTCGAGGCTGAAGCCGGTGGCCGTGGTGAAATCGGTGCCCACCAATTGCGTGTCGTGAAAAATGGCCTGCGTGAGGTCGCAGCCCGCAAAAACGACGCCGCTGAGGTCAGCGTTGGTAAAATCAACCTCCGTGAGGTTGCACTGCCCGAAGCGCATACCCGGCATCTTCTTGCCCGCGAAGGACGAGTAGCGCAGCAGGCACACGTCGAAATGCACCCCAAATAGCATGTCCTGGCACGCCCCAAAGTTCAAGCCCAGCAGCTTGCAGTCGGCGAAGGCCACGTTTTGCAGGGCCGTGCTGCCGAGGCGGGCGTTGGTGAGGTTGCAGCGCTCAAACAGACAGTCCTCGAAGCGTATTCCGCTCAGGTTGATTTCGCTCAGGTCGCAGCCCACGAAGTGAAACTGCTCGAACTCGCTGCCCAGCGCCAGCACGCGCGGCCCCGAGTAGTTGGTGAGCACGTTTTCGGCGGGGAAGCTAGCGGGCTTGCGGAGGGCGGTGGGTTTGCGGCGGGGTTTCATGGCCGGATGCTTGAAGTATGAAGTTAACCTGAGGCCGAGATTAGCGGTTAAAGCAGATTAGGTAGTTTCTTCGCACGCTGGCGCTTTTTGCCAGCTCAGAATTCGCTTACGGTTCCTTATGCCTGCTGCTCTGCGCACGCTGTATTTCAAAAACGACGCCGGCAGCCTGTGGGAAGAGCCGCCGGGCTACCTGCGCCTCGACTACACGGCCGGGCAGCGCGAGGAGGCGCAATTTCGGGCTTTGCTCACCCACGCCCGCCAGGCCCTGCACCGCCGCGGCTGGAGCCGTATACTCGTCAACCAGCAGGAAATGAAGGGATTTAGCCCCACCGAAGAGCGCTGGATGATAGACGAGTGGCTGCCCCAGGCCGTGAAAGAAAATGGCTACCGCTATGGCGCGGTGCTGGTGGCGCACAACGTATTTGCCCGCCTTGCCACGGCCAACCTAGTGCTCAGCAGCCGCCAGTTGGGTCATGTATACCGCAATTTTGAGCGCAACGAGGACGCCGTAGCGTGGCTACTGAGTGTAGCGTAAGCTTTAGCTTGCGAGTGAGCGCAGCGAACATCCACGTTAGCAATTGTGCACTCACGCAAGATGTTCGCTGCGCTCACTCGCAAGCTAAAGCTTACGCTACACCGCTTTACACCTGCCCAGCCAGCAAGTCCTCAAACGTTTGGCGGCGGCGAATCAGGCGCGCCTCGTCACCGTCCAGCAGCACTTCGGCCGGCCGGGTGCGCGAGTTGAACGAGCTGCTCATCTCGAAGCCGTAGGCGCCGGCGTTGTGGAAGGCCAAAATGTCGCCCTCGCGCACCTCGGGCAGCAGGCGGTCCCAGGCGAAGGTGTCGGTTTCGCAGATGTTGCCCACTACCGTGTACAGGCGCTCGGGGGCGGCGGGGTTGGTGAGGTTCGAGATGTAGTGATACGCATCGTACATCATGGGGCGTATCAGGTGGTTGAAGCCCGAATTGACGCCCGCAAAAACCGTGGCCGTGGTGTGCTTCACAGTCGAAACTTCGACTAATAAATAGCCGGCTTCGCTCACCAGGTACTTGCCGGGCTCGAACCACGCTTCGAGCGGGCGGCCGTATTCTTTTTCAAATTCCTTGAACGCCTTTGCCACCTGCTGGCCCAGGCTGGCCACGTCGGTTTCGGGGTCGCCGGGCTTGTAAGGCACCTTGAAGCCTGAGCCCAGGTCCAGAAACTCCAGGTCGGGGAAGCGGCCGGCCGCGTCGAATAGCACTTCGATAACGCGCAGAAACACGCTGATATCCTTGATTTCGGAGCCCGTGTGCATGTGCAGGCCGCGCACATGCAGGCCGGTGCCCTTCACCACCCGTTCGAGGTGCCGCAACTGGTGAATGCTGACGCCGAACTTGCTGTCGATGTGCCCGGTCGAGATTTTGTAGTTGCCGCCCGCCTCGATGTGCGGGTTCAGGCGCACGCACACCGGGTACGAGCCGCCAAACGTGGCCCCAAAGCGCTCGAGCAGCGAGAGGTTGTCGATATTAAGATTCACGCCCAATTCCTTGGCTTCCACCAGCTCGCTAAAGGCGACGCTGTTGGGCGTGAAAAGGATGTTTTCGGGCTGAAAGCCGACGTGCAAACCTAGCTTTACTTCGTTGATGCTCACGCAGTCGAGGCCCGCGCTTTCGGCCAGCAGCACCTTGAGAATGGCCACGTTGGTGAGCGCCTTGCAGGCGTAGAAAAACCGCGTGGGGTGGCTGCTAAACGCACTCGTGAGCTTATGGTACTGGGCCCGAATGGTATCGGCCTGGTACACGTAGAGCGGGGTGCCGAACTCGGCAGCGGCGGCCAGCAGGGCCGAAGTAGGAAGCGAAGCGGACATTACAAAACAGCAAAAAGTGGCATCAAAGCCACCTAAGCAAAGGTACGGCTAGGAAAGGGGTAGGCGGCGCGGCCCAGCGCGGGCAGACGGTATATATTTAGCCCCAACTTAAGCTGCTGCTTTTTCCTTTTTTCCCTAATGAAGCAATTGTTATTACTGGCCGGCTTAGTGCTGGCCTTAGAAAGTTCTGTGTACGCCCAGGCCCCCGTAAGCGTCGGCACTATCGGCCGGCGGGCTGCCTATGCCACCGAGCACGACTCCTTGCTACAACGCGCGGCGCGCGTGCGGGCGCGCACCGAAGCGCGCATTGTGCAGTTTCGCACGGCTTTTGGGGCAGTAGGCGGCACGCGCCGCAAAGTAGTCAGCTACGGGCAGCTGAAAATCCGGGATGGACTACCGAAATCGGCAGCAGTTACTAAAGTCAAAACGCAGATTAACAAGCATAAAACGCACGGTGCCGAAATCAGCAAAGTTTTCTACTACGGAATTAGTAACCGCCTGCTGCTCGCCGAATATTATGAGCAGAACCAGCTAGTGCGGCTCGATTTGTACGAGTATCCCTTGCGCGATGGCAACGAATACGGCACCGTGTTCCGGCACACAGCGTGGGCGAGCGGCGACTATCTGCGCCTGACCACGCACGCTCAGGAGAGCCGGGGCGCCACGCAGCGTTACTACTACACCGCGCCGCGCCAGCCTGAGTAGGTACCGCCAGGCCGCCGCACCTTGCGTAGAAAGCATTTTTGCCTCATACCTAGCGCTACTAGCCTGCCCAAATTGTGGCTGGGTGCAAGGCTACCCTGCAAAGGCATGGACGGTGCGGACAGGGCTGCAACCAGGAGCTAGCTCTAATAAGTTCGCCCCCGGCACCGCTCTTGAAAAGGGTGGCCGGGGGCGGGTTTTGGGCGCGTGCGAGTCCTAATTTATCACCGTGAGCGGCCCGGTGAAGGACTTGCCGTTGCCGAGCGTGATGACGTAGTAGTACGTGCCAAAGGGCGCGGGCTGCCCGTTGATGGTGCCGTGCCACTCGCTGCCGCGGGTGTAGTTCGCGGCTTCAAAAATCTTGGCCCCCCAGCGATTGAAAACCAGCACGCGGCTGTTGGGGTAGGCCTCGATGTTGTCGATTTGCCAGGTGTCGTCGTTGTTGTCGCCGTTGGGGCTGAAGGCGTTGGGGATGCGCACGCGCGGCAATACCGTCACGGTTACGAGGCTGGTGCCGCCGCAGTAGCCCGCCCCGGCCGAGAGGGCATAGGTAGTCGTAACCAACGGTGCCGCCACGGGCCGCAGCTGGTTGCTAGCCGCAAACGTCAGCGTCTGCGAAGGCGACCAGGTGACGGGATAGTTGCCGTCGGCGGTGCCTTCAAGCACCACGCTTTCGCCTTCCGTAATGGTCTTGTCCGGCCCGGCGCTCACCTGCACGGGCGGGTTAACGGTTACGCGCACGGCATTGGAAGTAGCCGTGGCGGGTTGGCCGCAGGCATCGGTCGAGCGCACGACCAGGGTCACGGCTTGGCCGTCGCGCAGGGTAGTGCTGGAGAAGCGGGGACTGGTAGCGCCCGCTACGCTCACGCCATCTACCTGCCACTGGTACTGCGGGTTGCTGCCGATGTTAGCTACCACATCGATGCCAAATGCGACAGGCGCGCTGGTGCACACGGGCAGCGTGGTCGAGGTCGATACCTTAACCGATGAAATGAGTACCGGCGTGAGGCTCACGCGGGCGGTGGCAATGGCCGGGCCGCTGGCGCAGAAGCCCACCGTGGGCGTGAGTACTACCCGCACGAGGTCGCCATCGCGCAGCGTGGTGCTGGTGTAGCTGGGGCCGGCGGCCACCGCCGCGCCATTCACAAACCACTGGTACGTGGGGGCATTGCCGGCATTGGTGGGCGTGGGGATGAAGGTGAAGGCCGTACCCGCGCACTGCGCCGGTAGCACCGGCAGGGCCACGGCGGGCACGAGCAGCGGCTGGGCAGTCACCGTCACCACGTTGGAATAAGCCGCGCCGCAAGTGCCGGCCGTCACGCGCCGCCGGAAGTAGGTGGTGGCCGAAACCGGGCCGGGCGTATAAGTCAGGCTGGTTACGCCGCCAATGCCCGTCCAGGTGATATTATCCGGCGATGATTCCCACTGGTAGGCGTAGGCGCCCGCCCCGCCGCCCGCGGCCGCCGTGCTGGTGAGCGGGGCGGGTACCGCGCCCGCGCACACCGTTTGGTCGGCCCCGATAGTGCCCGGCGTTACGGCCGGTAGCACCGCTACGCGCACCGTGCCGGTGGTAGTGCAGCCCCCCGCACTAGTCGCGGTCAGGGTGTAGGCTTGGAGAATAACGAAGTTGGTAAAGTTAGCGAGCGTCACGGTGGGGTTGGCCATCGTGCTGCTGCTGAGGCCGGTAGTTGGGCTCCAGCTATACGTGTAGCCCGCCACGGGAGGCGCTCCTATCAGCCCCGCGTCGCCCGCACAAATAGTAATGGCGGGGGCCATTACCGCTACTACGGGCAGCGGATTCACGGTTACGGCCACCGTGGCGGTGCTGGTGCAGCCACCCGCATTGGTCACGGTAAGCGTGTAGGTTTGGGTGATGGGGGCGCCCGTCGTATTGGTCAGCGTCACGGTGGGGTCGGCGGCCGAGGCGTTGCTAAGGCCGGTAGTCGGGCTCCAGCTGTACGTGTAGCCCGCCACGGGCGCCGCCCCGAGCTGGCCCGTGCCGCCCGCGCAAAAGGCGACCGCCGTACCCGCGTTGGCCGTGGGTAGTGGGTTTACGGTGGCGGTTACCGTGGCCGTATTTACGCAGCCCGCCGCGTTGGTTACAGTGAGCGTGTAGGTCTGAGTAATGGCCGCGCTCGTGGTATTGGTCAGCGTCACGGTCGGGTTGGCCACCGTGCTGCTGCTGAGGCCGGTAGTCGGGCTCCAGCTGTACGCGTAGCCCGCTACCGGGGTGGCGCCCAGCTGCGCCGTACTGCCCGCGCAAAACGCTACCGCCGTGCCCGCCGTGGCGGCGGGTAGCGGGCTCACCGTCACCACGACCGTGCCCGTGCTGGTGCAGCCCGTGCCGCTGGTTACGGTCAGGGTGTACGTCTGGGTAATGGGGGTGCCAGTCGTGTTGGCTAGCGTCACGGTGGGGTCGGCGGCCGAGGCGTTGCTGAGGCCGGTAGTCGGGCTCCAGCTGTAGGTAAGGCTGTTCATTGGCACCGCGCCCAATTGCGCGCTGCCACCCGAGCAAAAGGCCACCGCCGCGCCGGGCACCGCCACGGGCAGTGGGCTCACCGTTACGGCCACCGTGGCCGTGCCCACGCAACCCGCCGCGGTGGTTACGGTCAGGGTATACGTTTGGGTGCTGGTGGTGCCAGTAGTATTACTCAAGGTTACGGTGGGGTTAGCCACCGTGCTGCTGCTGAGGCCAGTAGTCGGGCTCCAGCTATATGTCAGGCCGGTCGCGGGGGCTGCGCCGAGCTGCCCGGTGCCGCCCGAGCAAAAAGCCACCGCCGCGCCCGCCACCGCCACCGGCGCGGGGTTCACCGTTACGGCCACCGTGCCCGTGGCCGAGCAGCTGCCGCCGCTCACGGTCAGGGTGTAGGCCTGGGTGATGGGGGCGCCAGTCGTGTTCGTCAGCGTCACGGTCGGGTTGGCCGCCGTAGCGCTGCTGAGGCCGGTAGTCGGGCTCCAGCTATACGTGTAGCCCGCGACCGGGGCCGCCCCGAGCTGCCCGGTCCCGCCCGAGCAAATGGCCACCGCCGGGCCCGCCGGCGCCACCAGCGCCGGCACTACCGTCACCACCACCGGGCTGCTGGCCTGGCAGCCGCTCGCCGGGTCGGTAGCCGTCAGGGTGTACGTCTGGGTGATGGGCGCGCCCGTCGCGTTGGGCAACGTTACGGTGGGGTTAGCGGCCGTGGCACTGCTGAGGCCGGTATTCGGGCTCCAGCTATACGTCAGGCCGGTTACGGCCGGTGCACCCAGCTGCGCGGTGCCGCCGGGGCAAATGGTAACGGCCGCGCCCGCATTGGCCACCGGCAGCGGGTTTACCACAACGGTGACTTGCCCGGTGGGTGGGCAGCCATTGGCCGGCCCCACAACGGAAGAGATAGTGTACGTGGTCGTCTGCGCCGGGCTGAGCACGAAAGGCCCCGCCCCGGTTAGGGGCGCGGCCCCACCCGTGAGCACGTAAGGTGCGGGGCCGCTCGCCACGGTCAGGGTCGTGCTGCCACCCTGGCAAATAGTCAGGTTGCCCGTTGCGGTCAGCACTGGTACCGGGCTTACGGTTACGTTCTTGGTTACCAGGTCTACCAGGCAGCCGTATTGCGACACGCCCTGGGCCGTGAGGGTGCCCGCGCCCGCCGTGGGCCAGCTCACCGTTACGGGGTTGGCAGTGGCGCTGCCCACGATGGTGCCGCCCGTCACGGTCCACTGCACGGTGGGGGCAGTGCCGCCGCTGGCCGTGTAGGTTTGGGTCGTATTCAGGCCGCACACCGCCAAGTTGCCCGCGATGTTGGTCGGCCCGGTGGGCTTCGTCACCGTAATGCGCAGCACGTCGCTCGTCAGCTTGCCGGCGCAGCCTATATCGCGCAGCACCAGCGTTACGTCGTAGGGCGTGGCGCGGGCCTGGGTGCAGGTCGGGCTAAATACGAACGTGCCCGCCACCGTGCCGCCGGTGGTGCCCGTTACTGTGTAGGCTCCCACGGGGCTGCCCACGTAAGTGGGCGTGCCGGCATTGCCACCGAAGGTGGCGGCGTAGCCGCCGGCCCCGTCGAGCAGGGCGCTGGTCGCGGTGAGCGTGAGGGGCTTGCTGGCCGGCTGCGAGCCCGTTAGCGGAATGCTGAGCGTGCCGCCGGCTTCCACGGTGTAAGAGCGGGGCATTGCCAGGGCCGATGGCAAAACGGGCGGCGCGGTAGGCGGGCACGAGCCTACCAGCAGCTGAATATCGCGCCGGGTGGTGCCCAGCGCCACTTCCACCCCGTTGATGGTGCGGTACTCCGTTACGTCTACCGCGATGCCGTAGCGGTTACCCACGGTAGGCCCACCCAAATACTTGGTAATACCGGTGCTGGCGTTGATTTTGGCGTAGTACCCCGCCCCGGTGCCCAGCGGCGTTGCCGCCGAGTAGCCGCCCGTGGTGGTGTAGGGCACGAGTGGCAGCGGCGGGGTGAAAGCAGTCGTGTTAGAGGCGCCCGAGTAGGGCTGGCCAAACGAGTAAACCAGCCGGTCACCATCGGCGTCCACCGCGTTGTTGAGTACCACGGTCGTGTCACCCGAGCAAATCAGGCCCACCGCGTCGCCGGTGAACACGGGCGAGTTGTTGGGCGTGGCGGGCGGGGCCAGCGTCGTGTACAGCCCCAGCGTGTAGTTGCTGCTGGAGGTGCCCCCCAGGTTGTTGATGCCCGTATTGCGGCCGCCGCTCGGGGCCGTCTGCACGTAGAAGCCGGCGCTTGGCGACAGCAGCGGCAGGCACACGATGCCTACGAATTTTTGCAGCTGGTAGGGCTGCGAGGCGCCCGTGATGGTGCAGCCCGGCGGCACCGCGATGGTGGTGCAGGGGCTGATGGTAGGCTGCATAAACCGCAGGCCCCCGCTGATAACTGGCGAAACCGACGCGTTGGTGGAGCCTAAATTGGCACTGGTCATGGTGATAAAAGCCCCGTTTGCCCGGTTGTAAATCGCCATATCCAGGTACGACATCGTGTTCGAGTTATTACACGCCACGTACACCGAAGTCGTGATTTCGTAGCGGTGCGGCGCGGTAGTGGGGCCGCCGGTACCGAGGTACTTATACGTCATTTCGCCGCCCAGCAAGTGCGTGGCCAGCGCCGGCCGGGTGCCGGCCAGCAGCACCAGTAAAAGCACCAGCCACGGTAGCGGATTGAAGCGGCGGGGTAGTGTTGCAATCATAGCCAAAAGGAGAGTAGGGGTGGTGGACTTAAGAAAGAGAAGCGATGGGGTAGCGCGCAGTCGAGGCCAGGTATTGGCCCCGGCCGTGCGCCGCGTACAGTAGCAGTCCAAAAAAACTGGTCGGTACTAAAGGGGGCGTATGCGCACAGCATTAGCGCTGTAAAACTAACCCTTGTGAGTCAAAGTATAAAGTTTTATGAATATAAAATTCATGAATTATACCATTGCCCAACAGCCTGCTATAGGAGAAACCCAAGATGCCTTAATTGATTGGCTGCCTAAGTGCTAGGTGAGCGGTAGCGGCCAGCCCAAAAAACGCTTCAATCGCTACTGTCCTGCTTATGTGGCATCTGCCACCATTGGCCGCCCGACTCCTGCGGATACCGCCTTTCGGGTGGCCCAAAAACGTGCCTTAACCGGCCCGCTATTGCCTCGCTCGGAGCCGCGCCGTAGATAGGCTTTTCCCCGGTTATTATTTTTTGATGACTCCGCCCAATTTGCCCGAAGTATGGCTGCGCGGCCCACTGCCCCAAGTGCCGCCGCTGCTTCAGCCCGTAGCCCACGCCCTGCTGCAAGCCCGCGAAGAAGTAGCCGAATACATGGCCCATTTCCCCGCCGCAAAGCTGGCCGAGCGCCCGCTGGGCCTGGCCTCGGTGGGTTTTCATTTGCGCCACCTCGCTGGCGTGCTCGACCGCACCTTCACCTACGCCCGCGGCGAGGCCCTGAGCGAAGCTCAGTTGGCCTATTTGGCTGCCGAAGGCCAGCCGCCCACGCACCCCGGTGCCGTCGCCGAGCTGGTGCAGGCCTTCCACAAGCAAGTCGATAAAGCGTTGGCGCAGCTAAAAGCCACGCCCGAAGCCACGCTGCCCGAGTGGCGCGGCGTGGGCCGGGCCCAATTGCCCAGCACTGTTATCGGCCTGCTGGTGCACGCCGCCGAGCACACCACCCGCCACATCGGCCAGCTATTGGTAACCAGTAAGTTGGTGATAAGCAATTAAAGATGAGCGGGCTGAATAGGTAGTTGGTGTGCTACCTATTCAGCCCGCTCATCTTTAATTACTGATTCCTAATTGCTAACGTGGCTTCGCGCGCTCGTACTGCACGGGCCAGGCTACGTCGGCGCCCAGCTCATGGGCGGCGTGCAGCGGGAAATACGGGTCGCGCAGCTCCTCACGAGCCAGCAGTACCAGGTCGGCCTGGCCGCTGGCCACGATGGCTTCGGCCTCGGCGGGCGTGGTGATGAGGCCCACCGCGCCGGTCGGAATGCCCACTTCGCGCCGGATGCGCTCGGCAAACTCGACCTGGTAACCAGGGCCAACCGGGATTTTGGCGTGCGGCACGTTGCCGCCCGTCGAGCAGTCAATCAGGTCTACGCCGCGGTCGCGCAGCCAAGTGGCCAGCTGCACCGACTCGTCGGGCGTCCAGCCACTCTCGGTCCAGTCGGTGGCCGAAATACGCACCACAATCGGGAAATCGTCGGGCACCACCTGGCGCACGGCGGCCACCACTTCCAGCATCAGCCGGATGCGGTTTTCGAACGAGCCGCCGTAAGTGTCGGTGCGCTGGTTGGAGAGCGGCGACAGAAACTGGTGCAGCAAATAGCCGTGGGCCGCGTGAATTTCGATAAGCCGAAAACCCGCCTGCACGCTGCGCTCTGCGGCGGCCCGGAAGTCGGCGATTACCTTTTTGAGGCCCACCGCGTCGAGTTCCACCGGCAGTGGGTAGTTGTCGGCGAAGGCGATGGCGCTGGGCGCCACGGTTTCCCAGCCGCCTTCGGCCACGGCGCCGCTGCCTTTCCAGGGGGCGTAGGTGCTGGCTTTGCGGCCGGCGTGGGCCAGCTGCACGCCCGACACGCAGCCTTGAGCGTCAATGAATTGGTTGATGCGGCGCAGAAATTCTACGTGCTCATCCTGCCAGATGCCCAGGTCGTCGGGCGTGATGCGGCCCTCGGGCGACACGGCCGTGGCTTCCAAAATAAGGAGGCTGGCCCCGCCCACGGCGCGGCTGCCTAGGTGCACCAGATGCCAGTCGTTGGCGAAGCCATCGACGGAGCTGTACTGGCACATGGGCGACACTACGATGCGGTTTTTGAGTGTGAGGCCGCGTAGCGTGAAGGGTTCAAAAAGGGTAGACATAAGGGAAGCAGTTGGTAAATAGAGGGTAGCCGGCGGGTAACAGCAGGCCGGACAATAAATAAAATTGCTGACTGACAATCAACAACTGTTAACCAGCCGAGAGGTTGCTACCGCCGCGCTAGTGGCGGCTTGCAGCAACACTTTAGGGGCGTCGGCACGTACACGCATTCAGTTCTACGTCCCCTCATCTACTTGTAAATTAATATGTTTCAGGAATCGTCTGCGCCGCAGGCACTCGACCAGGTAGCGCTGCACCTCGCCGAGCCCACCGACACCTCGCGCCGCCATTTTATCAATAATGCGGGCCGAGGCCTGCTGGCCGCCGGCATCGCCACGGCCCTGCCGCTCGCCGCCGCCGAAGCCGCCGACCTCAGCGGCTTCGATACCCCCGCGCCGCCCACCGGCCCGCTCGACATCAAGCTGCCGCCCCTCGAAGCGCCCACCGACCCCAAGGGCGGCCAGCCCTTCAACCCCGACGCACCCGAGCAGCGCGTGGGATACGCCGTGGTGGGCCTGGGCCACCTCACGCTCGAAGAAATCTTGCCCGCCTTCGGCCAGTGCAAGCACGCCAAGCTGGTGGCGCTGGTGAGCGGCGACGCCGAAAAGATGGGTAAAGTGGCTAAACAATACGGTATTAAGCCCAGTAGCTGCTACTCGTATCAGAACTACGATACCATCAAGAATAACCCCGAAGTGCAGGTGATTTACATCGTGCTGCCCAATGCGCAGCACCACGAATACACCATTCGGGGCGCCAAAGCGGGCAAGCATATTCTTTGCGAAAAGCCGATGGCCAATTCCGTAAAGGAGTGCGAAGAGATGATAGCCGCCTGCGAAAAAGCCGGCAAAAAGCTCATGATTGCCTACCGCATTCAGTACGAGCCCCTCAACCGCATGGCCCAAAAAGCGGTGCGCGACAAGAAATACGGCAAGACCAAGCTCATCCAGATGATGAACTGCCAAAACCAGGCCCACGACCAGCAGTGGCGTCACAAAAAAGCCCTGGCCGGCGGCGGCTCGCTGCCCGATGTGGGCCTATACTGCCTCAACACCACGCGCTTTCTATTGGGCGAAGAGCCCACCGAAGTAAGCGCCCAAATCTACAGCACGCCCGGCGACGACCGCTTCAAGGAAATCGAAGAGAACGTGAGCTTTACGCTGCGTTTTCCGAGTGGCGTCATTGCGCAGTGCATGACGGGCTATGGCTCGTTCAATGCCAAGAGCTACGCCGTGCACGGCGAAACCGGCACCATCAAAATGGACCCGGCTTTCCCCTACAAAGGCCTCAAGCAGGAGCTAGTGCACGCCCCCGATGGCAAGCAAATGACGGAGCAGCCCAGCAACCCCGCCAAGCAGCAGTTTGCCCTCGAAATGGACCACATGGCTGAGTGCGTGCGCCAGAACAAGACGCCCTACACGCCCGGCGAAGAAGGCCTGCAAGACCAGCGCATTATGGAAGCCATCTATCAGTCGGCCAAGGAGAATAAGCCCGTCAAGCTGACCGCCGGCGTGGGCAAAATGGACGCCTTTCGGGGTCCCGCCCCGCAGGAAGAAGCGAGCTAATTAGCCCAGCCGCTATACGTTATCAAAAAGGCCCATTAGGTCCAGTAGCAACTGGCCTGATGGGCTGCCTGGCTTAAGGAGCGCCTTGAATTTAGGGTCAGAATCGGAAGTGACTTCGAGAGTAGAAAAATACTTGCCCCAGAAAGACGACGCCACGCGCTTGTTTTCGGCGGTTAGCTCGCTCTTCGATAAGGATTTGAGCCAGCGTCGATAAGCCGTTCTAACTGGCGTTATGCGCTTTTTCAGGGCTGGTGCTTCTTTCTGCAATAAAGTAGAACCCTGGGCGGTTGGCAAAGCAGTAGCGCGTTGAAATAAATGAGCTATTTCATCAGCCAACCGGAAATAAGCCTGGCTAGGCTGGGCAACTTGGTTAATAGTGGCGCCGTGCGCAAGCTGGGATGGTAACGTAACGGTCGGGTAGGCCAAGGACAGGCAAAGGAATAGGCGTTTGAGCATGGCGCAATAATACAGCGGTTGCCTATACCGGCCAGCCACACGGTTTTTTCTGCGTGGCAGCCTGCGGGCCAATGCAGCAGGCCTATGCCGACTACTAGCAAGGAAAATTTGGGTAGTGGAAAGGCTAGAAAAGCTTGGCAAATCGAAAAACTTCCCTACCTTGCCGCCGCAAACAGCACCAACCATGTTCACTGCCCGCTACTTTTTTGGCTTCTATTATTTTACGCCGCCCGCGTAGAACGAGTCGCCATGTAGCTATCCCTCAGATTTTAGCAGCGCCACTCGTTCCGACGAGTGGCGCTTTTTTTATGTTTTCTGGTTCGGCAAAATTGGCCAAAACCAAGTACCAGGCACCAACAACCAAGCACCATGAAAGTCGCCATCCAAGGTTTCCGGGGAAGTTTTCACGAAGTAGCCGCCCGGCAGTATTTCGGGGCCGTGCCCGCGCTGAGCTTCTGCGCCACCTTTGGCGAAGTAGTTGCCCAGGTGGCCGATGGCCGCGCTGATGCCGCCCTGATAGCCATGGAAAACTCGCTGGCCGGCAGTATTTTACCTAATTACTTGCTGTTAGAGCGCAACGCGCTCACCATCACCGGCGAGGTGTACCTACCCATTCACCAGCACCTGCTAGTGTTGCCTGGCACCACGCTGGCCGATGTGCAAGCCGTGCACTCGCACCCCATGGCCCTGCGCCAGTGCGGCGACTTCCTCAGCCAATACCCCGCCTGGCAACTCGTCGAAACTGAGGACACCGGCCTCAGCGCCCAGCACCTAGCCGAGCGCCGCACGCCCGGCGTGGCCGTGGTAGCCGGGGCGCAGGCCGCCGAAGCCTTTGGCCTCCAGATTTTGGCTCCCGCCATCAACGACGACCCCAACAACTATACCCGCTTTCTGGTGTTGGAGCGCACCGCCGAGGCCCAGCCCGTAGCAACTCCCGATAAGGCGTCGCTGTATTTCTACACTTCGCACGCGCCGGGCATGCTGGCGCAGGTGCTCACGCTGGTAGCCAGCCACGGGCTGAATTTAAGTAAGTTGCAGTCGTGCCCGCGCCCCAGTCAGCCCTGGCACTACGGCTTTCATGCCGATGTCGAGTTCAGCGCCTTGCCCCAGTTGGAAGCTCTACTGGCCGAGTTGCCTGCCGTAACGGAGGAGCTGCGGGTGCTGGGCGCGTATGAGCGCGGCAGCATGGCTTTCGGGCAGGACAATGTGGGTAATGAACAAAAGGCATTGTCATTGCGAGCGTAACGAAGTGGAGCGCGGCAATCTTTCCTTGCCGATTGCTCCGTGGAATTGCTGCCTAAGTACGAAGGAAAGATTGCCGCGCTCCACCTCGTTGCGCTCGCAATGACAGTCGATTATCAGTAAGAATCTATGCAAGTCTCCACCGCCAGCCGCCTGGCCCACACCGGCGAATATTACTTCTCGCGCAAGCTGCGCGAGCTGGCCGCCCTCAACGCGGCCGGGGCCAATATCATCAGCCTGGGCATCGGCAGCCCCGATTTACCGCCGCACCCGAGCGTGGTGGCGGCCCTGGCCGCCACCGCCGCCCAGCCCAACACCCACGGCTACCAGAGCTACCAGGGCACGCCGGCCCTGCGCCAGGCCATGGCCGGCTTCTACCAAAAAAGCTATGGCGTGGCCCTCGACCCTGCCACCGAAGTGCTGCCCCTGGCCGGCTCTAAAGAAGGCCTGATGCACATCGGCATGACGTTTTTGGAAGCTGGCGACGCGGTGCTCATCCCTAATCCCGGCTACCCGACCTACCGCGCCGTGGCCGAAATCTGCGGGGCCGAGGTGCGCGAGTATGACCTGACGGCCGCCACCGGCTGGCTGCCCGACCTCGCCGCGCTGGCCCAAACCGACCTGAGCCGCGTGAAAATGATGCTGGTCAACTACCCACACATGCCCACTGGCACGCCCGCTAGCCCCGCCTTTTTGGCTGAGCTAGTGGCGTTTGCCGCCGCGCACAATATCATGCTGGTGCATGACAATCCGTATGGCTTTGTGCTGAACGAGACGCCGCCCACGAGCCTGCTCAGTATTCCGGGCGCCAAAGACGTGGCATTAGAGCTTAACTCATTGAGCAAAAGCCACAACCTGGCCGGCTGGCGCGTGGGCATGCTGGTGGGCCGCGCCGACTGGCTCACCGAGGTACTGCGCTTCAAGAGCAACATGGATTCGGGCATGTTCCTAGGCATTCAGCAGGCCGCCGTGGCCGCGCTGGCCCTCGACGACAGCTGGTTCGCAGCGCTGAACGCCACCTACCGCGCCCGCCGCGAGGTCGTGCGCGAACTGCTGGCCGCGCTGGATTGCGAGGCTGCTCCCGGCCAAACGGGCCTGTTCATCTGGGCCAAAATACCGCCCGCCTATGCCGATGGCTACGCCCTGAGCGATGCCGTGCTAGCCGAATCTCGCGTATTTCTGACGCCCGGCGGCATCTTCGGTAGCAACGGCAACGGCTACATCCGGGCCAGCTTGTGTCAGCCGGAAGGCTTGCTGCGCGAGGCACTGGAGCGGGTTAAAAGCATAACGGCCGTTCAAAAAGCATAAAATGCCTGTCATTGCGAGCGCAGCGCGGCAATCTTTCCTTACGCCGTTAGCGACCTTCTGCGGTGCGTGAAGGAAAGAGTGCTTCGCTGCGCTCGCAATGACAGACGCTTCTTTGTATCAATCAATTATGACTATCACCATCATCGGCTTAGGTCTCATCGGCGGCTCGCTGGCCCTCAGCCTGCGGCAGCACGGCTTGGCCGACCGGCTTATTGGGGTTGAGAATAACCCCGCCTACGCCCGCCGCGCCCTGGAGCTGGGCCTGGTCGATGAAATCGCGCCCAGTCTGCCCACCGCCGTAGCCCCGGCTGGCCTCGTTATCGTGGCCGTGCCCATGGATGCCATGCTCGCGGTGCTGCCCCAGGTGCTTGACCTGGTGTCTGACCAGCAAATAGTTATCGACGTGGGCTCGACCAAAGGCAACCTGCTGGCGGCCGTGGCCGGGCACCCGCACCGGAGCCGTTTTGTGGCCGTGCACCCCATGGCCGGCACCGAATACTCGGGGCCCGATGCGGCCGTGCGGGGCTTGTTTGAAGGTAAAACGCTGGTCGTCTGCGATGCCGAAGCCAGCGACCCGGCCGCTGTGGTGGCCGTGGAGGCGCTATTTCGGGCCTTACCCATGCGGGTGCTACACCTCGGCGCGGCCGACCATGACTTGCACACGGCCTACGTGTCGCACATCTCGCACCTTACGTCATTTGCGCTGGCGCTCACGGTATTGGAGAAGGAGCGGCGTGGTGAGCAGCGCATTTTTGACCTCGCCGGGGGCGGTTTTGCCTCCACCGTGCGGCTGGCCAAAAGCGCGCCGGCCACCTGGGTGCCCATCTTCCGCCAAAACCGCGAAAACGTGCTCGACGTGCTCGACGAGCATTTGCACCAATTACAAAAGCTGCGCGAGATGCTGGCTGGCGAAGACTACGCCGGGCTGACCACGCAGTTGGAGCACGCCAACGAGATACGCAAGATTATTCCCTGAAATGTAAAACGGAGTGGTACTCCGTTTCTCGCCCCGCTGGTTTTGCGCGGCCTTCACCCTACGCCAAACGGAGTGCCACTCCGTTTTATATCGCTTCAACAATCCACCCATTCATTCCCCATGTTCGACCGTCTGTTCAATCGCCAACCCAACGACAAACCCTTCCTCATTGCCGGCCCGTGCTCGGCCGAAACCGAGGAGCAGGTTATTGAAACCAGCCAGCGGCTGGCCGCCACCGGCAAGGTGCAGGCGCTGCGCGCCGGCATCTGGAAGCCCCGCACCAAGCCCGGCGGCTTCGAAGGGGTAGGGGCCAAGGGCCTGCCGTGGCTCAAGAAAGCCAGCGAGCTCACCGGCCTGCCCGTGGCCGTGGAAGTAGCTACTGCCAAGCACGTGGAAGACTGCCTGGCCTTTGGCGTGGACTTGGTGTGGGTGGGCGCACGCACCACCGGCAACCCATTTTCGGTACAGGAAATTGCCAACGCACTGCGCGGCGTCGATATTCCGGTGCTGGTAAAAAACCCGATTCACCCCGAGCTAGAGCTGTGGGTGGGTGCCGTTGAGCGCCTGCAAAAAGCTGGCTTAAAGCAGGTCGGCATGATACACCGCGGCTTTTCGAGCTACGGCAACACCGACTTCCGCAACGCGCCGATGTGGCACCTGCCCATCGAAATGAAGCGCCGGATGCCCGAGCTGCCCATCCTCAACGACCCGAGCCACATCTGCGGCCGTCGCGATACGCTGTTTGGCGTGGCCCAGCAGGCGCTGGATTTAGACTTCGACGGCACGATGATAGAAAGCCACATCGACCCCGACAATGCCTGGAGCGACGCCAAGCAGCAAATCACGCCCGAGGTGCTGGGCCAGCTCATTAGCGACCTGGTGTGGCGCCACGAAACCACTGACAAAGAAGAGTACCTGAACGCGCTGGCCGGCCTGCGCCAGCAAATCAATAACCTCGACGCGGAGGTGATTCAGCTGCTGGGCCGCCGCATGGCCGTGGCCGAGAAAATCGGCCAATACAAAAAGGAAAACGACATCACCATCTTGCAAACCAACCGCCTGAACGAGATTCTGGAGCGTAGCAAGCGCCAGGGCACGCAAGTGGGCCTGACCGAGGATTTCATCGAGCGCTACATGGAGGCCGTCCACCTGGAATCGGTGCTGCGCCAGGAAAAGGTGATGAAAGGGTAGCCTGTACCGCAAGCTAAAGCTTATCGGTAGTAGTCACTAGGAAGAAACCCAGAAGTCCCAGCGGGCGACCCATTTTAATAAATGGGTCGCCCGCTGGGACTTCTGGGTTGGTTAGGGAACGGTTCGCTACCGACGGGTCGCCGCTACGCGGCTACTCCGCAACTTGAGTACACCTACTTCAGCGCCAAAATCTGCTTCAGCTCGGCCGGGCTCACCGTGAGCAGCCCCACTTTGGGCAGCCGCTCAGTCAATACCCGCCAATTGGGCTCCTGCTGAAAAATGGGTTTTAGTAGGGCCAGAGCGGCGGGCACCTGCTGCTTGTTGGCCAGCGTAATGGCGTGCCAGTACTTCATTTCCAGGTTGCTGGGGAACATCTTTTCGGCCGCCTGATACTCTTTGATGGCGGTGGGCATGTCGTTTTTCTCCACTGCTAAGTCACCGGCGTTCATGTGGTCGTAGGCCCGGTGCAGCTTAAGCAGGCGGCGCAATTCGACCAGCGGCTGGGCGGCATCGTCCACGCGCAGGTCCACGAGGCGGTCGGCCCAGGGGCCTTCGGTGGCGGTGCCGCGCACTATGAGCAGCGCGGCCGATTGGCGGCCCCGAATGTCGCCCCCGGCGGCCTGGGCCGCGTCGAGGGCGGCGAGCACGCGCTCGGCCAGGGGTAGGGTGGCGCTGGCTTCGTAGGCTTTGGCCATGGCCCCCCAAACGGTAGCGTTGAGCATCATATTGGCTTGCACCGAAAACTGCGCGCCCTGCTGGTGGCCGGCCATGTCCACGCACTTTTTGCCGGTGTGGGTGGCCACGCGGCCCTGGTTGTCCAAAATAGCGACCTGGCGCACCTCGCGGGCGTCGTCGGCGGCTAGTAGCTCGTCGAGCGCCTGCTGGGCGGTTTTGCCACTTTTCAGGAGTGCCAGCCCGCGCAGGCCAAACGACTTATTGGTAAACGACTGCGTGGCAACTACGCCCACGCCGGCCTCGCCCCAGCTTACCGAGGTGCCCACCGAAAACCAGTGGCTTTGCACGGCCACGGCCATTTCGCCGGTTTTGGGGTCGCGGGCCACGATGCTGAAGGTGTGGGCCAGCGGGTCGGTGGCCGAGTAGATGGATTGGGCGGCGGCCCCGCGGCCGAGTAGAAGCAGGGTAAAGCAAGCCAGTAGTAGTTTGTGGAGCATTGGGAAAAGAGCTGAATTAAATAGGGGCCCGAAAGGCTTTTTTAGCGGCATTTAAAGCCGTTTCCAAGACAGTGTATCAAATACTTGAGGCGGGCTGCCGGCTTCTCCCCGGCTGCCCGCTCGTCGGTCGCAAAGCTCGCCGAGTGACGAGCGGACAGCCGGCGAAAAGCCGGCAGCCCGCCTCAAGTATTTGATACACTGTCTTGGAAACAGCTATAAAGGCTGCTTTTGCTGGCGAAGCTACGCAGAGCCGGTTGGCTCGCTTGACGGCGTGATGCCAAAAAAGCCCCTTGGCAGCTAGTGCCAAGGGGCTTTTTTGTGAAGTAGTATGGGAGGTGGTGAGCTTAGGCAGCGCGCCGCAGGCTGCGCAGCTTGCGCCAGCCCAAGCCAATGCCGGCCGCCACGAGCAGCGAGGCGCCGCCATCGAGGGGCACGGCGGCGGGCTGGGGCGCGGGGCCGCCCGTGCTGGGCGCTTGGGCGTGGGTGAGCGAGCCGGTGGCTAGCCAGAAGCTGGCCGTGGCTAGCGCCAGGCGCAGAAAGGAACTGTTTTTCATGAAAAAGAAGTGGGGAGGAAAGTGAGAAGCCGCTAAAAAGCTCCCGGCTGCGCAGGCCGCCGGGCGCTTTTCGGGCCGTGCTTATTCGACCGTCAGGCGCTTGCTGATGGTACCCGCGTTGGTTTGAAGGCGGACGGTGTACACGCCCTGCGCCAGGGCCGGCAGTGCGAGCGGCCGGGTGGCGCTGGTGCCAGCGACTGAAGTCTGGTGCGCTACCGTTTGGCCCAGCGCGTTGAGTACCTGCACCTCAATAGCTTGCTGGCTCAGGGTGGCGGGCAGGCCCAGCGACAGGCTGCCGCCGTGCGTGGGGTTGGGGTAGAGGTACACTTGCTCGCCGAGCGCAGCCGACGCCGTGGCCAGCGGGCTGCTGGGGCGCAGCAGCAGCGTGAAGCGGCCGGCGGCAATGCCCGCGCTCAGGCTCACTACGTAGCCGGTGGGCTGGCTCAGGTCGAATAGCGTGCCGGTCTGGTTGTCGCGCAGCATGGCTTGCACGCCAGCGGGCAGGTTAAGCAGCTCGGTGGCGCGCAGCGTGTAGCTGCCGGCCTGCGGGGTTTGCACGCGCAGTGGCACGGCCATGGTAGCGGTGCCGAGGGCCGGCAGCGCATTGATGGAGAGCAGGTCATTGGTGCTCAGCTCGCTGGCTAGTACGGGGGCGCCGCTGGCTACTAGCTTATAGGCATCGGCGGTGGGGTCGAAGCCGGGCGTGGCGCTGCTGCTGAAATAAATCACAGCCTCATCGGCCGTGCCCGTGGCAGCGCTCAGGGTCAGGCGTACCAGCGGGTCGGGGCTGGCGGTGCGCTGAAAGGTGGGATTGGCGTAGATGGTGAAACGGGCCGCATTGGTGAAGTTGAGGCTGCCGGGTGTGCTGGCCGAGGTGGTGCGGACGAAAAAGCCCTGCATAGCCGCGATTTGGGCGGTGCCGCCGTTGGTGCTGGCGCCATTGGGCACGTAGCTGGCGTAGGTGCCCGCGTAGGGGCCAGAGGAGCGGAACACGTACACGGCGGCGTCGAGGCCGGTGCTCGTCACGGCGTCCCAGTTCAGCGGGGCGGGGTAGGGGTTGCCCAGCAGCTGCCAGCCGGCATCGGCCTGCGGCCCGCGCCCCAGGTTGGCGCGGCTGATGGGGCCGTTGTTGAGCGTGCCTACGAAATCAACGGTTTGGGTGCCTGGAATATTCACCGAGTAACCCAGGCCGGGTGTGAGCACGTCGGTGAGCGCGGCGGGCGATTCCCAGCCGAAGTCAAACGCGCCGCTCAGCGCAGAGGCTGCCGATAGCCGGCCGCCGTTGTAGCCAAATACCGTGGGGAAGGGCGTTACGAGGTACGGGTTAGCGGCCTGGTTGTAAGCTGGGTTCACCACGGGCGTGAAGCCGCTGGTCGTCAGGTCGGCCACGGTAGTGGCGGCCACCGGCGCGGCGTAGTGGCGGTAGCCATTGCCGGCGTTGGTGGTGGGGTTGATGTAGCGCTGCACGGTGGCGGTGCCGACTACCGCGCCGCTGGTGTTCACGACCATCGCGGTGCCCGAGGCATCCGAAAACAGCGTGAAAGGCTGAGTGCCAGTCGCGAGGTTACCAGTGAGCGTCAGCATCCGGCGCACGCCGGCCGGAGCGGCCAGGTTGGCCGTGGCGCTGCCCACCGTCAGGTTCTGGAAATTGGAGGCGCTGGTGCCGCCGATGGTTTGGGTGGTGGTGCCGGCCAGCACGATGGTGCCGGTGCCGCTGCCGGCCAGCGCGCCGCCGTTGTTGGTCAGGTTGCCAGTCATGGTGAGCACGCCGCTGGGTGCCGTGGTCAGGGTAGCCCCGGCGCCCGAAAGGGTTACGTTGCGAATGCCTTGGGCCGTGCTCACGGTGGGCTGGTTGGCGGCGTAGCTCGGGAATACTACGTCGTCGGTGGCGGTGGGCACCGTGTTGGTCGTGGCGATTGACACGCTCGCGTCATCGGGCCGGTTCGAGCCGGTTATCCAGTTGCTGCCGGTGCCCCAGGCGCCGCTGGTGTTGCCGGTCCACATGGGGCCAGTGTAGGTGGTGGCCACGTAGTTGCGTAGCCACACTAGCGCCGGGCGCTCGGTGTTATCCGCATTGGCCAGGTACGCGCCTTGGTTGGTGCGCCAGTGCCCCACGCGGTAGCCCCACATTGTGATGCCCCGCACGGCCGGATGCTCCCAAAACAGCGGAAACACGCGCTTGTATTCGTCCAGCTGCACCGCGTCATTCAGGCCATCCGAGTCGTACTCCGTAATGTAAAGCGGCAAATTAGTCGCCGCCATAACGTTAAGATTGGTCGTGATAAAGGCCGGCGACTGCCCCGCCGTGGAGAAGGCGTGGCCTTGAATGCCAATGCCATCGATGAGCCCCCGCGCTTTTAGTAGGTTGATAATGGTAACGTAGGTGGTTACGCGGGGCGTCGAGTTTTCCACGCTATACTCATTTATCATGAGCTTGGACTTGGGGAAATACTGCCGCGCCAGCTGAAAGGATTTGATAATCCAGTCGTAGCCGGTCGCGCCCGTGCCGCCCAGCGCATCGCGGTAAGCGCCGCCGTCGGGCGCCACGCTGCCGGCCGGTGTATTGACCGAGCCGACGGTGACGAAGCCCGTGGGCGGCGTGTTTATCGGCTCATTCACTACGTCGATAAAGTCGACTTTTGGGTAGCGGGCTGCCAAGGCCGCAAACCACGCGTTGATGGCCGTCAGCTTGTCGGCATCCGACAGATTGTAGAGCCAGGTGGGCTGCTGCGCGCCCCAAATGAGCGTGTGCAGCCGAAACGGGCCGCCCGTGCTGGTGGCCTGGGCGTAGGCGGCATCCAGGTCGGCCCAGTTGTAGGTGCCGCGGGTGCTTTCCACGCTGCCCCACTTGCCGCCGTTTTCAGACGTTACGCTGTTCCAGTACACCCCAAAATAGGGGGCCTGCTGCGAGCTGTAGGCGCTGCCCAGGTACTTGGGCTTGCCTGTGGCCAGCGGCGTGCCGGTGGGCACGAAGGTGGTGGGCGGCGTAGACGAGCCCTGGGTGCCGGCATTGAGCTGGGCCACCGTAAAGTAGTAACCGCTTTGCCCAAACACGAATTTATCGAAGTCCATGCCATCCTCACGGGCTCCAATCTGGAAGGTCTGCGTGAGGTTGCCGGCCGCCACGGTATACGTATAGACCGCGCCACCGAAGGGGCTGAATTTTGAGATATTAATCCATTTCCACACGCTGTTGCCGGCGCTGCCGCCTCCGTCAACTATCTGGTTAGCATTGGCATCGGTGTAGCCGACGTTAAACGTGTTATTATTAGTTGACCAGTCGCTGGCCGTAATGGGGCTCTTGCTGCCCAGGCTGGTGGGCTGAAAAAAGCTGTCGTCGCTGCCGTTGCCCGTGCCGATGCGCACCCGGGCGTAGAGGTCGTAGGTGCCCGGCCCCGGAAACGTAACGGTGTACGAAAGCACCCGGTTGGCCGTGGCGGGGGCCGAGGCACCCACGCCGCCGCCTGGTGAGGCAGGTAGCGTGAAAGCGCTCACATCGGTGAGCGACGTGGCGTAGGTAACGGGCGCAGCCGTGCGAAAAGCCCAGTCGCCCGCCGCCGCCGCTGCCGAAGTAGGTGCCGTAGATGTGCCCGATTCGGCTTCCACCGTCACGGGCGTATTTTGGGCAAAGAGCGGATAGTGGCTGCCGAGCGCGGCCACCAGCGCCAAAAATAGGCGTTGAGGTTTCTTCATATAGAAGAGAAATTGGGTGGGAAAAAGAAAGAAAAAAGTCAAGAGATTCACACAATAATCCTTGGCCTGCTACGCTAAGGTAGATTACTTACGTGCGAACTAGCTTGCTGCTAATGAAGGAAATAGCCGATAATTATTCAGCAAACGTTTGTGATACACGCGGCAAACGTTTGTGATAGCTGGCGCTGCCCAAACTTTGTTAAATCACTAAGCTGAACGCTACTGCTAGCACAGCAAAAAAGGGACGCCAGCAGCGGCTGGCGTCCCTTTTTTGGCAGTGTTGCGCAGACTTTGTAGTCCGTGTTTTGGGCGCGTTCAAGCGCGGACTACAAAGTCCGCGCAACTGCTTACCAGATAACCGCCCGGTCGGCCGGTTTACGCGTCATTTTGGCGCCTTCCGGGCAGCCAAAGGCCTGGGAAAACTGCGGCATGTTCATGAGCGGGCCGATGGTGCGGTACTGGCCCGGCGAGTGCGGGTCGGTGAGAATCTGCTGGCGCAGCGCTTCGGGGCGGATGTTGGTGCGGCGCAGCTGCGCCCAGCTCAGGAAAAAGCGCTGCTCGGGCGTGAAGCCGTCGAACTTGGGGCGCGGGCCGTTGCCGTAGCGCTGCTGCAATTGCTTTTGCAAAGCACCGTACACGATGGTGAGGCCGGCGAAATCGGCCAGGTTTTCGCCCATCGTCAACTTGCCATTCACGTGCACCGAGTCGAGGGGCGAAAAGGCGTCGTACTGCCGGCCCACCACGGCGGTGCGCTTGTCAAATTCGGCCGCGTCGGCGGGCGTCCACCAGTCGCGCAGGTTGCCCTGGCTGTCGTACTGCCGGCCCTGGTCGTCGAAGCCGTGGGTCATTTCGTGGCCCATCACCCCACCGATGGCGCCGTAGTTCACCGCGTCGTCGGCGTTGGGGTCAAAGAACGGCGGCTGCAAGTAGCCGGCCGGAAACACAATCTCGTTCAGCGGCGGGTTGTAGTAGGCATTGATGGTGGGCGGCGTCATGGCCCACTCCGTAATGTCAACGGGCTTGCCAAAGTAGGCTGCGTCGCGGCGGCTTTCCCAGAGGCGGGCCGCCAGCACGTTTTTGGCGTACGACTCGCGGGTGATGTTCAACGTCGAATAATCTTTCCACTTATCGGGATAGCCGATTTTTACGCGCAGCGCATTCAGCTTTTTCAGGGCTTCGGCCTTGGTGGGGGCGCTCATCCAGGTGTTGGTTTGGATGTGTTCGGCCATGCTGGCTTTGATGTTGGCGAGCATTTCCAGCGCCTTTTGCTTGGCCGCAGGCGGAAAAGCCTTGTCAACGTAAAGCTGGCCAAAGGCCTCGCCCAGCGTGCCATCGGTGGCGGCCTGCACGCGCTTCCAGCGCACGGCCTGCTGCTTGGTGCCGCTCACCACCTGGTTGTAGCGGAACGACGCATCGACGTAGGCCGCTGGTAGCGCGCTGGCCATTGAGCGTACTAAATGCCAGCGCATATAGGTTTGCAAATCAGCGAGCGGCTCGCTTTTAAGCAGTGCGTTTACCTCATCAAAAAACGCCGGCTGACCCACGATAAGCTCCTGCGCCTTGCTCAGCTGCATGTCGGCCAGCAGGCGCGGCAACTGCATGGCCGGATAGCGCTTAGCGGCATCGGCCAGGGGCATTTGGTTGTAGTTGGCCTTGGGGTCGCGCAACTCCACGCGGGTGCGTGCGGCCTGAGCGAGGCGCTTTTCGAGGCGCTCGACGGTGGCCGCATTTTTGGCTGCCGTGGTAGTATTATCGCCCAGCAGGCCAAATACGTCGCGCATATACTGCTGGTAGGCGGCGCGCACCTTCTGGGTGCGGGCATCGTCCTTGAGGTAGTAGTCACGGTCGCCCATCGTGAGGCCGCCCTGGTGCAAACCCACCACGTAGCGCGTGCTTTGCTTCTCATCGACCTCCACGTTGCCCCGGAAAAAGGCCCCGGTGCCCAAATCCTGCTCGTGGGCAATGAGGCCAGGCAGCTCGGCGCGGGTTTTCAAACTTGCGATGCGGGCCAGCTCAGGCTGGAGCGGCGAAATACCGGCTTTTTCGATGGCTACGGTGTCCATCGCGGCGGCGTAAAAGTCACCGACTTTTTGGGCGTTGGAGCCGGGCGCGGCTTTCTGGTTAGCGGCGGCTTCTTCGAGTATCTGCTTTAGCGTGGCCTGGGTGCGCAGCCCCAGCAGGTTGCGTGGCCCCCAACTGGTGGCGTAGCTCGGAATCGGATTGGCCTTGAGCCAGTTGCCGCCCGAAAACTGGTAGAAATCGTCGCACGGCGACACCGAGCGGTCGAGGTCGGCTACGTCGAGCCCGACGCCTTTGGGGTCGGTAGCGGCAGGCGGGGCAGGGGTGGTAGCGGTGGCTACCGGGGCCGAGGGGCTGCTGCTGGCGCAGCCAGCCAGCGCCAGTAGGGCAGCCCCAAGTAGGGGGTGAATTTTGGGCATCAGTGGGGAAGGGAAAGAGGGTAGATTTCCCCAAAAATACTTACCTGTCTACTCCGCAGTGCGTCGGTCGTTTTACGTGGGCTCCGCGAATACCTCGCCCCACTCAATGGCCAGGCCGGGTAGGGTGGCTACGGGCATGGGGCCAAGCTCGGCGTATTCGGCGGCTAGCTGGTAGCGGCCGGCGGCGTCGAGCAGGTAGGTTTGCACGGTTTGGAGGCCGGGCACCACTATCCAGTACTCGCGCACGCCGTTTTCCTCGTAGAGGTCAAACTTAATTTTGGTGTCGTGGGCCGAGTTGCCGGGTGACAGAATTTCGATAATCCAGTCGGGTGCGCCCAAACAACCGCGCGCATCGATTTTGCTTTTATCGCAGACTACAAAAATATCGGGCTGCACCACTGTGCGAATCTGCGCATCACCGTTGCCGGATTCGCGGGTCAGGCGCACGTCTAAGGGAGCGTGAAACATCTCGCAAGGACCACGGCCTAGGAATGACTCAATTGCAAATTCGAGTCGCCGCGATAGTCGTTGATGATATGGGTGTGGCCCAGCCATCGGCCGCATGAGCTTGCCCCGAATCAACTCGACAAACTCCTGAAATTTCCAGCCCAAATAGTCAGCGTAAGTATAGCTGCCGTTGGGGTCGAGCTGGGAAAGGGAGGTGATGGTGGGAGTCATAGCTAAATCAAGACGTTGAGCGTGGCAATGAGCCCGGCAAAGTTCGCGCTGCCGACTTTAAAACGGATACCCAATCGCCAGGTTCAGGCGGCCGCTTTTGTCATCGGGCGTGCCGTAGTTGGCGCGCAGTGGGATGGCGTAGTCGAAGCGGATGACGAAGAACTGCACGTCGATGCGCAAGCCCAGGCCGGTGCCCACGGCCAACTGGTTGAGGAAGGTGCTGGCCTGAAACTGGCCGCCCGGCCGCTGGGGGTCGTTATTGACGAGCCAGATGTTGCCGGCATCCACAAATACGGCGCCTTTCACATAGGGGAAAAGGTCCTGGCGGTACTCCAGGTTGCCTTCCAGGCGCAGGTCGCCCACCTGGTCGTAGTAGTTGTTGATGATGTCGGTGGTGGCGGGCTTGTACGAGCCCGGCCCAATCTGGCGGGCCGCATAGGCCCGGATGGAGTTGGGGCCGCCGATGCCGTACTGGCGCAGGTAGGGCAAGGTGCCGCCCGTCGAGTTGCCGTAGGGCAGGCCCACCCCGACTTGCAAGCGGCCCACGATGCGGTTGCCCGAGGTGGGGTCCGCGCTGATGCGGTAGTACTCGCGCAGCTCCAGGTCAAACTTAGCGTATTGGGCAAAGCGTTGGCCGGCAATAGTATAGCTTTGGGTAGGCGTCTTTTCGCCCACCACTACGCTGCTGAGCGCGTTGGCAATATTGCCGCTCACCTCGGCCTGGCCCTGGAAGAAAATCTGCTGGCGGCGCTTTTCGAGTACCTGCTGGTTGTAGGTGTAGCGGTACGAGCTGGCCAGGATAAACTGCGAGGTGTAGGCTTGCTTCAAAAAGGGCCGGGCATCCAGCACTTCCTGGAAGGCGGGCTGAATGCTGACGGCGTTGTACGAGGCATCAATTAGCTTGATTTCCTGCTCGTTGGTAATCTTGGTTTTCCAGCTGTAGCCGTAGCTGGCGTTATAGCTGGTGGTGCTGAAATAGCCCGTGCGCGCCACGTAGCGCAAACCCAAACCAAAATTGGTGCGCGGCTGAAAGTTGGAATTGACCAGGCGCGGGTTCAAAAATGGCAGCTGCGGCGCAATCAGGCGCGGCACTATCAGCTGCGCGTTCAGGCCAAACTCGGTCGAAATCAGGCCCGTGGTGCCGCGCGTCGACTCTACGTTGGCCGGGGCTTTGGTTTGCGTCTCGTACGAGGCCACGGCATTGACGAGCAGCTGCTCGGCCCCGCGAAAAGCCGAGCGGTTGCGGAACTGCCCCGTGAGGCCCGGCCCGATAAAGCCGTTACTCTTGCTTACCAGCTGCAATTCGGCGCGCAGGCTTTTCTTTTTGAGCTGCGTCATCAGCACGTCGGCATCGAGGCGGGCGCGGCCCGCCGAGTCGCCCGCTTCGGAGGGCTTAAACTTGATTTCGACGTAGCGAAACGTGTTCAAACTCATCAGGCGCGAGAGCGTCTGGTCGCGCCGAAACTGCCGGAACAGGCTGTCGGGCTGCAAAAACACGGCCCGCGTAATCGCCTTGGCCTTAAATACATCCTCGTCGGGATAATACAGATACTTGTTATACCGAATGGGCTCTCGGCGCGCAGTATCCGTCAGGATATAGTTGGTATTCAGGCTGATGGTTTTAAGCCAGTACGGGCGCGTGGCTTTAGCCGGGGCTTGGGCTTTCACCTTGTAAAACACGTTCACCTTGCCGTTGAGCGTGCTATCGACCTGAAACAGAATGTAGGTGGGGTTGAAGTAATAATAGCCCCGGTTTTTCAACGCCTGGTCTACCCGCGTGCGCTCGTTGGTGAGCACGTCGAGGTCGTAGGGGTCGCCCACTTTCAGCAGGGTTTCAGGCTGCGTGGCGCGAATGGCCGCGTCGATAAGCGTGTCGCGCTCCGGGAAATGAATTTCCTGTATGGTGTACTGCTGGCCGGGGCGCACGGTGTAGTTTATCTGGGCCGTGTTTTCCTTCACCACTACCTCGCCCGACGCGGCCCCGTGGAAATAGCCGCGGTTTTGCAGCCGGTTCACCATCAGGCTGCTCGTGTTAGTCGGGTTGGCCTGGGTCAGCAGCACCGGCGGCTCGCCAAGCTTGTCGGCCAGGAAGTGTTTAAGACCTTTCTCCTTGCCTATGCCCAAATGCCAGAAGTAGAGCTTAGGCCGCATGCCCAAAATGGAGGAATTGGGCTGCGGCCGTATCAGGTCGGTGAGCTCGGTTTGCAGCGCGGACTGGTTGCGTAGTTTTTCGGGCGCTTCTATCTTCACGGTGCTGCCCGTGTACAGCTTTTGGCCCTCCGGAATGTACTTGAGCCCCGAGCACGAGGCAAAAAACAGCAGGCCCAAAAAGGCCGCCCCGCGGCGATTGGCCGCCGGGGTCAGCAGCCGGGTGGGGTAGGCAGGTAGGGAAATTCTCTTCATACTATACTCTTTTCGCAGGCAAGGACTGGTCGTTTCTCTTAGTTAGAAACGGTAGACAATTAGAAGCGGTAGAATTAAATTGTCATGCTGAGCGTAGCGGAGCGGAGTCGAAGCATCTCTACCGGTGAACTAACTTCTACCGTTAGCAACGAAGCGGTAGAGATGCTTCAACTCCGCTACGTCTCTGCTTGATGCGCAGAATGCTCAGCATGACGGATGTTTTAGGTTTAGCTGATGTAAAAAGAAAACCCTTCCTACCGGCTGGTGGTAGGCCGGCGCGTGGTATCGCGGCGGAAGGTGGTGGTGCTGGTCGTCGCGGCGGCGGCCGAGTCGGCGAGCTGCTGGTTGCGACGCTTTTCTTCTTCTTTATCGCGCTTATCCTGCTTGCGGGCTTCTTTGTTACGCTGCTTCACTTCGGGGCTCACTTTCTCAAATAAGTCCTTGAGGTTGTCGTAGTCGCGCTGGAATACCAGCGAGGCGCCCGTGCGCACGATGTTGCCATCGATGTCCTCGTAGGCGTTTTGGCGGAAGGCGCGCAGGCGCAAGCGGCCATCGGCCAGTAGGGTATATTCGAGGCTCACGTCGCCGGCCAGGTTGCTGGCCGAATTAGCGCCCTGGGCCGTTTGGTTGCCCGAGCCGGCCAGCGCCACATCGGCACCCACGCGCACCGTCAGGCGCTCGTTGAAGAGCTGGCGGCGCACGGCCACGTTGAGGTCGGTGCGCGAGCCATTGGACCCGGTGCTGTAATCGGCCTGGTTGGTCACGCCCAAATCGAGGCCCAGGCCCGAGAGGTATTTGCCGGTCAGGCTCTGGAGCTGGTCGGTGAGTACCTGGCTCACCGAGCCGCGCAGCTGGCTGGCCACCAGCCCTTCACCGGCCGCCGACTCAAACGGATTTTGCTGAATAAAGCGCCCTAGTACCAGCAGCGAGAATACCTGCTTGCTCAGCTCCGACGTTTGGCTGGGCTGGCGCAGATTGCCGAGCACGGCATCGACTTCGCCGCCCACCGCGCTATTTAGCGAGGCCGGAGGCAGTGTGATGTCAAACCCAATGGTGGGCTTGCTGAGCTGGTCGGTGACTTTTATCAGTACGTTAAATAGCAGCCCGTTGCGCGAGACGCTGTTTGCGGTGCGGTCGGCGGTGCCTTGGGCGGCCAACAGGTCGGCCGGGGCGGCCTTCACCTTGTATACAGCCGTAATGTTGAGGTCAGCGTTGAAAGGGTCGCCGCTCCAGACAATAGACGAGCCGTTAGCGATGATAAACTCGCGCGTCACCAAGCCATAGAGCGAGAGCTTGTACTTGCCGCGGCGCACATCGAGGCGCCCGCTGAGCGTGATGTTGCCGCTCGGGTCGATGTTGGTAGTAAGCGTACCCGCCGCCCGCACGCGCAGGTTGTCGCCGCTCACGGGGTCTACCACGAAGGTGAAAGGCGTATCGTCGTTAATCGTAATCTGGGCCGAAATGTCGTAGTTTATCGTGTTGGCCTGCGCCACGGAGTCCGCCACGGCCAGCCTTTTGGCCAGCATCGGGTTAATCTTCACGCTCTTATCCACAAACTGCACAATGCCTTCGCGGGCCACCACGCTGGGGTCCACGGCTGGGTTTTCCACCGTCAGGTCCGAGCCCTTGGCCACCGTGGCCCGGGTTTCAATCTTGATGAGCGACAGCGGCCCAGTCAGGCGCGTATCGGAGTCCACCACCAGCCGGCCGTAGTAGAGCGTGTTGTCCTGCGTGCGCTTGCTGCGCACGGCCAGGAACTTATTGGTCGTCACGCGCAGGTCGAAGGTGTAGTCGGTATACGTCTTGGTGAGTAGATACCCATTCGCCACCGCCTTGTTGCCGGCCGAATCCTGCACCGTGAAGTTGTTGAAGGCGATACCTTTCTCATCAAACACGATAGGCTGACTTACCAGCCTAAACGGCGAGCCGAGCTGCGGCACGATAAAGCTGGCATCCTGCGAGGTCGTGAGTTGGCCGCGCACCTCGGGCGCGCTGGTGTTGCCGCGCAGCGTCAGGCGACCAGCGAGGTAGCCGGTGCTCTGGCTAAGCTGCCCGGCCGCGAAAGGCTCGGCCGTTTTCATGTTCAGGCGGGCCACGTCCATAACAAAGTCGAGCGGCGTGTCGCCCACGGTGCGGTAAGCGCCGCGCACGGTTACGTCGTTGCCGCCGCCGCCAGTGAGGCGGGCGTTCACGTCGTAGCGGTCGGCCACCGGGTTGCTGGCTTGCAGCGCCAAGTCGCCAATAACAGCCTTGCTATACAGCAAATCCTTGATGGTGAGGTCGGCCGTAAAAGCCTGCTTTTTGGTGCCCAGCCCACGGGCCACGGCCTCGCCATTGAGCAAGCCACCCACCGTCGAGTCGGCCATGCCAATGGCCTTGCCCACGATGCTGAGGTTAAACTGCTCGAAGCGCACGGCCAGCGGCGAGGTATTCACGGCCGGATTTTGGCTCTGCACCACCAGCGCCGACGAGCCGTTGCTTAGGCGCAAGTTGTTGGCTACCACCGTGCCGTCGGGGTTGTAGCGCACGTAGTTATCATTACCCGCCGTCCAAGTGTCGTAGTTGATAATCTGGTCGTCGGCAAAGGCAAATTGGTAGGCGTCGCCCCCGCGCTGCGCCACCACCGACAGCGCCCCGGCCAGCGCCAGCCGCTCCTTATTGGTCGAGTCACCCAAAATGGAAACGCGGGTATTAACCTTGTTATCAGCCACATTGCCTACGAAGCTAGGCCGCCGCAGCAGGAAGGTGGTGTCCTGCATCGTGCGCTGTGCGGCCTGGGCCAGCCGTAGCGCGTAGTCGAGCTTGCGCGGGTCTGAGTCCACGTTCAAGGTCAGCGAATCGAGGCGGTAGCCCTGGTAGCGAATCACCGGGATGCTGGTTTTGGCCGTGAGGCGAGCGGCGGCGCGACTATAATCGCCGGCCAGCGTGAAGGGCGACAGCCGCCACAAACCCGGCACCAACCGGCGCAGCAGCCGCGTATTCTTCACCTTCAGCGAGTAGGTAAACTGCTGGTTGCCCTCGTTATTAGTAAATGGCTTGACGCCCGCCAGCCGGAAATACCGATTGATGTGGCGCTGCAACTCCGTTGCTAAGTCGCCCAGGTGCACGTTGCCATCCAGGTTGACATCGGCGATGTTGGAGTTGAAATCAACCGCCGTGCGGTTGGCTGTTTGCACGATGCGGCCGCTAAGAGAATCGAGCGCAATCGGCTGGTTATTATTAACAATAACAATGTTGTTACCGCTAAACGTACCATTGATGGTATTGGCGCTCGCACCGCGCAGGTTGGCCACTAGGTTGCCCTGAATGCGCAAGTCGCCGCCGGTGTAGAAGCCCAGCTTGGTGAGGTCGGCCCCGCGCAAATTCAGCCTGGTTACCTCGTAGCTCGGGTTTTTGGCATCGCGCAAATTGACTACCGCGTTCAGGTCGAGGTCGAGATTGGGGTCTTTCTTACTGCTGGCCGCGATGGTGTATTTGTTGCGGTCGATGTCCACGGCCGCCGTGATGCCTCGGTAGGTGTAGCCGTTGTAGCGGGCGCTCTGAATATTGGCCGTTACCTTGCCCACCAGCGTGGCCGGGTCTTGCAGGTTACCCACCGCATTGATGCGCCCCGAGCCCGTAATCGTGCCAATAGTGGGGTCTTTAAGCAGCTTGCCGGCGTCAAAATTCTGCACCGCAAACGTGCCCACCAGCGGCTGCTTGCCACTGGCCTGCGCCGCCCCCAGCTTGCCCGAAAAGGCCACGTTTCCATAAGTCGAGCGCAGCTTGAGGTTGGTGTCAAAGGCCAGCGTTGTGGGCCGCCCTTTGAAAGTGCCGCTCAGCGAGAGGGTAGGGGGAATGCTGATGTTGTCGGGCACCGTGCCCTTGGGTACCAAACTCAGCAAGTCAGCCCGGCTGGTGCTGAAGCGCTGAATATCAAGGTCTACATACAGCCGCTGGTCTACGTTGGGCAGGCCCACGATGTGCGCCCGCCGCGCCTGCACCACTGTATTGCGGAAGCCCACGAAGTCGAGGTTGCGGACATTCAAATCACCCAAACGCCCGGCCACCAGCCCGCTCAGCAAGATGCTTTGGTTGGGACCAGTAGTAAATGGCGGCGTGTCGGCTAGGCTCGGCACTAAGTACAGCACGTCGCGGAAGCCCAGCCGCGTCTCGCGCAAGTCGCCGCTGAGGCCCAGGTTCGGCAGGTCGTCGGCAATGCTGGCCAGCGACTTGTATTTGATGCCCAGGCTGCGCTTGATGCGTGAGTGCGGCGTCACGAGGTCGAGGCTGTCGAGCCCAATCTGCGCTGTATCGTACACCACATTGGCCCGCGCCGACGAGATGGCAAAGCCGCTGTGGTCCTTGCCCGCCAGGTTGTCAATTTTCACCGTAGTGCGGGCTTCGGTAAAGGTCAAATCCCGCGTATTCAGCACCAAATCAGTGAAGTGCAAGTGGCTGTAGTCCAGCGCTGGGTAGCGGCTTTTTAGCTTCGGGTCATTAAAGTTATCAAAGTTCACGGCCACGCCGCTGATGTCCGATTGGTTGAGCGTTACGCGCCACTTCAGCGGGGCGGTGCTGGCCTTATCCACGGCTTCGTCCACCTTGCGCACCGTTTCGGCGGGGTTCACCACGCGCTGCGCTACCGGCACATTCTCGTTCTGCGAATAGGCAAACGTGGTGTTTTTCAGCGTCAGCTTGTCGAGGTCGATGCGCGCATTTTTAAGGTCGATGTTCTTCGTCGAAACATCGGCCAGCCCAATCTGCGTGTTGATGTACTGCGCCGACGGGTCGTTTTTATACACGAAGCCCACGTCTTCGAGCGTCGCCTTGTTCAGCCCAAACGTCAAACTCAGCGGCTCCTCCGGTTTCTTATCATCCAACTCGGGCGCGGTTTTGGTTTGCACCATCCGAATGGCCGACTTGCGCAGTAAAGCGTTATCCACTTTATACACAGAGTTATGCACATCTACCTCGTCCATGTTCACCAGCAGCTCGCCGAGCTTTGCCCGCAGGTCGGAGCCGGCCACCTGGTCGTTTTGGGTAAATAGGATGTTGGTCAGCCGCACGCGCCCAATGTCGTATTTCAGGCCCGAGCTAGTAGTGTCCACTGGCGCATTCGGGTCGCTGAATGCTTTGACGATAAAGGCGTAGTTATTAACGCTGTCGGGCTCGGTGCGCGTGAGGCGCACGCGGCCATCATTCAGCTCCACGTCTTTAATATTGACCTGGCTCTTGAGTAGCGCAAAAATGTCGATGCTCACCCCCAAATGGCCCACGCTCAGCAGCGTGTCGCGCTGCTGGTCGGCCAGGTACACGTTGTCGAAGTTGATGGCGTGCCGAAAATCGGTGCGAAACGTGCCCAGTCGCACCTCCGTTTTCAGCTTGTCGCGTAGGTAACCCTCGGCGCGGCGCGCTACAAAGTCTTGGCCACTAGGAAATTGCAGGAATACGACTACGCCCACTACCAGTAGTAGCACCAGGGCAATCAACCCAAATACAACGTATAAAAAGCGGCGTAAGTAGATGGACACAGGCAGAAAAAAGGCTAGGCGTGGCTAGGGCCAACGCCGGTTTGAACAGAATTATGTTCTTCCCAAACGGAATATTTAGCGTTGGGGTTGGGTTATTCTTAGTAACCTAAACAGTAGCGTGGACTTTGTGGTCCGAGCGCGAGCGCAGCTCGCAGCTACAGGCGAACGGATTCAGACGTAGATGCTCGCTGCGCGAGCGCTCGGAGTCGCAGAGTCCAAGCTACAGGCCGTTATTTTGCCCCTATGCAGCCTACTTCCACTACCGACTACCGCCCCCTCATTCGCCAGGCTTTTGCCGAGATGGAAAAAGTGGTGGTCGGCCAGCGGGCACTGGTCAGCCGCCTGCTCATCGGCGTGTTCACGGGCGGTCATATCTTGCTCGAAGGCGTGCCCGGCCTCGCCAAAACGCTTACGGTGAGCACGCTGGCGCAGGTGTTGCACTTGCATTTTCAGCGCGTGCAGTTCACGCCCGACCTACTGCCTTCCGACCTCATCGGCACGATGGTGTACAACCAGAATCAGTCGGTATTTGAGGTCAAAAAAGGCCCTATTTTCGCCAACCTCGTGCTGGCCGACGAAATAAACCGTTCGCCGGCCAAGGTGCAGAGCGCGCTGCTCGAAGCCATGCAGGAAAACCAGGTCACCATCGGCGATACGACCTACCTGCTCGACCGGCCATTCTTAGTGCTGGCTACCCAAAACCCTGTGGAGCAAGAAGGTACCTACCCGCTGCCCGAGGCGCAGGTCGACCGCTTCATGCTGAAAGTGCACGTCGATTACCTCAAAAAAGCCGACGAGCTGGAGGTGATGCGCCGCATGGCCAACCTCGGCTTTCGGGGCGATGTGCAGGCCGTACTTACCAAGGAAGATATTTTCGGCATCCGCGACCAGATAAACCAGATTCAGATTTCGGATACCCTCGAAAAGTACCTGATTGAGCTGGTTTTTGCCACCCGCCGCCCCGCCGACTACGACCTGCCTGAGTTTGCCCAGGCCGTGCAGTTTGGGGCCAGCCCGCGCGCCAGCATCGCGCTGCACCGCGCCGCCCGCGCCGTGGCCTACCTCGACGGCCGCGACTACGTGCTGCCCGAGGATATCAAGGACGTGGCCCTTGATGTGCTCAATCACCGCATCCTGCTTTCGTACGAGGCTGAAGCTGATGGGATTAAGACGCAGGACTTGATTGAGGGTATTCTGCGGAAAGTGCCTATTTCGTAGCGCTAAGCCCGTTTTTGGGGGAGGCTTGCCGCCCGGATACTACCACGCCGCCGCAGTCTTTGCGGAGCGGCTGGCGCAACGTATGCGCTATTCCAAGCGTCCAGGTTACGTTAGAAAGAAGAACACTAGAGCAGTCTGGGGCGATAAGCTGGCTATTTGGCCGGGCGCGTCTGCGCGGCAGGAAAATAAATTTTTAGTGAAAAGCAAACTAAAAATAGGACTGGCTGAGCGCTTCGTCTATATTTGCTTTATATAAATACATTTTTATAGGTAATTACTACTTGCTTTTACAGGGATTGAAATACTTGTAGGCAAGCACATTGTGCATCCTATAACATGCTTGAGTAACGCTGCTTCTTATATAAGCAGGTTATTCACAATTGTACTTTGTCCAAAATAAGCTGGACTAGTTATTGGTGCTGATGTAGCTCGGTGTACTTGCCTGGCGGCAAGGCGCGGGACTTTGCAAAACAATCACGTTTACTTTTTTCTATGACCTCACTGTTACCCAAGCTTTTGCTGCTGGGTGCGCTGGCGGGCTTTGCCCAACAGGCTAGTGCCCAGATTACTTATACGCCCGCTACTATCACGCCCGGCAGCTTCACGGCCGACGTGGTGGCCGATGGCAACTTCCCGGCCGCCCGCACTACTACCCATGCCTTCGACCAGGGCTCGGCCACGCAGGCCAGCTTTTGCCTGATGTCTACCAGCTACGTGAGCCCCGTGGCGGGGCCTAGCACGCGGGGGCTGCCGGCTAATGGCCTGCTGCGAAACCCAGCCTCGACGACCACGCCCAACCTGACGTTTCAGCTGCGCCCTTACCTCGACCCAAACTCGCTGCGCATAGCGGGCACGGGCACGGGCAGCCTCACGCTGACCACGCCCCAGGCCGCCCAAAGTGTATGGGTGGTCGCTGCCACCGGTAATGGCGACCCCAGCGGCAGCAACCCCGTAACGATGACCGTTACGTTCACCGACAACACGACCCAGGTGTTTCAGCGGGACGTGTCCGATTGGTTTGGCGGCACCAACTTCATTGTGAATAACCTGGGCCGCGTGAACCGCAGCACCGACGTGCTGGACCTGCCCGCCGATGAGCCGCGCCTCTACCAGTTTGAGCTGCCGCTGCTGCTGGCCAACTACGCCAAGCTGGTAGCTAGCGTGCAATTTGCTAAAACCCAGCCGGCCGGCGTAGCTACGCCAGTAGTGCTCAATGCTATGGCCGTGACGCTGGCTAGTAGCTGCAGCCTGCCGGCAGCCAGTACGCAGGCCACCCTCAGCACCGTGTGCCTGGGCCAGTCTACGCAGTTGCTCAACGTATTTATGGGGGGCAGCGGCGGCCTCACCTACCAGTGGCAGGCCTCTACCAACGGCGGCACCACCTGGACCGACATCGCGGGGGCCACCGGCACCGCGTACACGGCCACCCCCACGGCCACTACGCAGTACCGCCTGCGCATTACGTGTAGCACGGGCACCACCACCACGAGTACGCCCGCCCTGGTTACGGTGCTGGTGCCGAGTGCCACGCTGGCCTACACTGCCACCGCCTACTGCCGCACCGGCACCAGCGGCCCACCCACCGTGAGCCCGGCCGGCGGCACCTTCGGCGCGCCCAGTGGCCTGAGCCTGAACCCCGCCACCGGCGAGCTGAACCTAGCGACTTCGGCCGCCGGTACCTACACCGTGACCTATACTAGCCCCGGCCAGTGCCCCGCCACCGCCACGGCGAGCGTCACGGTGAAAAGCGACGCGCTGCCGGTATTTCCCAACGTGCTCACGCCCAATGGTGATGGCCAAAATGACTTGCTGCGCCTGCGGTTTCCGTACGCGGCCGACCTCACCGGCTTTCAGCTTCAGGTATTCAACCGCTGGGGCCGCAAGGTGTACGAGGGCCGCAACGCCACCGAAGGCTGGAACCCCGCCGACTCCGGCGCGGGCACCTACTATTATATGGTTGACTATACCGACTGCGCGGGCCGTGCCCAGCACTTCAAAACGTGGCTGGAGGTGGTGAAATAACCAGCCAGCGCTGAGGAGGTCGGTGCGCGGAAAGTAGTAGTGCGGGCATCGGCAGGGGTAACAACGCGGGCTACGAAGTGTGCACATCGGCGGGCCATGCCGGTGCCCCGCGTGCATAAAGCCGCCGACAAGTTAGAGCGGTTTCGGAGTCAATAAACAGGTTGTAGAGACGCAATACTTTGCGTCTGGCGTCTGGATACGCTGCTTAGCAACGCCAGACGCAAAGTATTGCGTTTCTACGCTCGCCAACGACTGTACACGGATACCAAAACGGCTCTAGTAGTATTCATCTTTTCCACTTTTACCCCCTACCCATGAAGCAACTCTACTCTTTGCGCGGCGCCCTGCTGGCCCTGCTACTCGGTAGCAGCCTGGCGGCCAATGCCCAAACCGCCACCGCGCTCACCTGCAACGGCACCAGCGCCTACGCCCAAACCACGCTCACCTCCGTAACCGGCACCGCCGTCAGCCTGGAATGCTGGGTGAAAGTGGCGGCTTTCAAGACGACCGCTGGCGGTATTTCGGGTATTATTGGGATGGAAAGCGGCTATGATGCCGCCCTGCTGCGCTTTGGCGACGCCGGCATTACGGCCGATAAGCTGCAGTTAGTACTAGGCATTGGCGGCGACCACCGGAAGCTCACGTCCACCACGTCGCTGAGCCCTAATACTTGGTACCACGTGGTGGGCACGTTTGATGGCGCTACGATGCGCTTGTATATCAATGGGGTGCTCAACAACTCGCTGGCCATGCCGGGCTCGGTGCTCGGTAGCGGCGCGTTCAACATTGGCCGCGATTATGATAACACCCGCATTCTGAATGGGGTGGTGGACGAAGTGCGCGTGTGGACGCGCACGCTCACGGCCGCCGAAATAGCCGCCAATGCCTGCGCCGTGAGTTCCACGGCCGCTGGCCTGGCGGGCTACTGGAAGCTGGACGATGCTACGGGTACCACCGCCGCCGATGCCAGCGGCCAAAACCACCCCGGCACGCTCATCGGCACCACCAATGCCAGCTGGACCACCGCCATCCCCACCGCCTGCGCCACCCCGCTGGCCGCCCGCCCGGCCAGCCTCACCGAGGGCCTGCGCGTGCAGGTGCTCGGCAACCCCGCGCCCGGCACCACGGCCGAGCTGGAAATCAGCGGCGCCCAGGGCCAGCCCACCAGCGTGCAGCTGCTGAGCCTGCTCGGCGCGGTAGTGCGGCAGCAGGAGCTGGCCCCGGCCGCCACCCGCACCACGCTGCCGCTGCCCGCCGCTGCCGGCCTGTACATTGTGCGAGTGAGCACGCCCACGGGCTCGGCCACCACTAGGCTACTTCGGTACTAGTACGGGTTTTGGAGCGTTACTTGCAATAAAATTATTTGTATAGTATGGCTCAACTACCTGACCTTGAACTAGTAGCCGAAAAGGTGCATGAATCCTGGCTGGCCAACAAGCACGCCCAAGGCGTTACGAGCCGCCTGAGCGAAACCGGTGAGGAGCTGATGGTGCCCTACCACCAGCTGAGCGAGCCCGCCAAGGAGTTGGACCGCGTGACGGTGCGGGCCGTGTATGCGGCCATCGAAGCGGCGGCGCGCTAGCGGGCCGGCAGTGCGTAAAGGGATAAGGCAGCGGGGAAAGTTAACCTTTCAAGCTGGGCGGCGCTAAAAGCCCCTCAACAGCGGTTTTACGACCGCAAGCTCTTTCCTTACCTGTCCACTTTACGTTCTTATTCCAATGAAAACGCTGCTCGTTCTTGCCTCGCTGCTGACGGCTGGTGCCTACTCGGCCAACGCCCAAACCGGCACTACCACGACTACCACGCGACAGACTACGACCACGCCCGCCACGGTGAGCTCCGACCAGACCGTGACGCCATCCACGACGGAATCGACTACGACTTCGGATAATGCGATGTCGGCCGATACCAAAAACAAAGGCACAACGGTAATTCAGCCTGCCCCCGGCGCCAAGGTGAAAAGCAACGGCAAGCGCATCAAAATCAAGTAGCGCTTGGCCGCAAGCTAACTAAAAAGCCCGGCCGCACTCAGTGCGGCCGGGCTTTTTAGTCTGTAAAAGGGCCGGCGGCGGTGCTAGCTGCCAACAGCTCCCAGGCCCAGCCGCATGCCCTGGAGCATGCGCCCGGTATGTGTTAAGCTGCTGAGCAGCAGGCGGTGGGGCCAGCGCTTGGCCCGGTGCGTAGCGGTAGTGGCCCGAAAGCTGCTCAGGCGCAACATGTGGCGAGTCGCACTGCTCAGCTCTAGCTTTTTGAGGGACAGCAGCAGCAACTCGTAATAGGTATGCTGAAGCTCGTGGGCCAACAGGTTGTGGTAGCGTGCGGGGAGGTGCGCGGTGATTTTCTCCAGAAAATACACGCCGTAGGCAAAGCGGTGCTGAGGGGTAAGGCTGCTAAACCAGCCGGTGCGGTGTACGCGGTACACGCCCATATTGTCGGTCAGGTAGTAGGCGGTGCCGCCTTGCCTGAGCAGCATAAATAGCAGCGCCGCATCGGGGTAAGGCAGCTCGTAGTACCATTCGGGCAGCGTGCCAAAATCGTTGCGAAACACCACCGACAACGTGTGTACGCTGATGCCATGGCGAATAAAGTCTTCGAGCCGCAGCTCGCCCGGCTGGCCCGACCAGCGTGGCTCCGGCGCCTCGCGTATCTCAAGGCTGCTGGTGTGCAAAATGCTGACCTTGTGGGCATTGAAGCGGGTGCTTGGGTTGCGCTCCAGCTGGTCTACTTGCTTTTGCAGCTTTAGCGGGTCGGTCCAGTAGTCGTCGCCATCGAGCATGGCCACGTACTTGCCCCGGCACAGGGCGTGGGTAGGCCGCAGAATGGGCACCATACCCATGTTCTGCTCGGCCAAAAATAGGGTAATCCGGTCGGGGTAGCGCGCCTTATACGCCTGTACAATGGCCCGCGTGCCGTCGGTAGAGCAGTCCTCCCCAATGATTATTTCTACCGCAAAGCTGGTCTGCTGCCGCAGTACACTCTCAATGGCTTCGGCGATATAAAGCTCATGGTTGTAGGTAATCAACCAGACGCTTACAAGGGGAGTGGTCATAAATATAAGGCTGGGACAAGCGAAAATAAGCGCTTGTGAACCTTATATACAAATAATTAGGAGAATAGTGCTACGAATTAGGCTTTTTATAAAGATATGATGAATATTCATACAAACCATAGTCGTGGCGCACAGCGAAATGACGCGTCAGGTCCTGCTTCAGAAAGGTTGCCAGCAAATCGAGCGGCAAGTGAAACAAGTCGTCGCGCTCCCAATCTACTTGCTTGGTCATGGCGTTGAAAGTCAGCCCCAGGCGGGTTTTGGGCCACAGCGCGCGCAGCAATTCCTGGCAGTAAGCCCACATTTGCTCGAAGCTCACACTGCACTTTTGGGTGAAGATGCCATTGAGCACGATGTAGTCGAAGGTGGGCAAAGCAGCGGGGTCTTGCAGCACATCGAGGCAGTAAAACGGCCGGTCGGGAAACTTCTGGCGGGCCAAGGCCAGGTAATTCTCCGAGATATCAAGCCCGGTGTAGTCGATGTGCGGGAGATTTTGTTGCTGTAAAAACTCGTAGAAATGGGCCGGGCCGCACCCAAAATCGAGCACACGCACGGGCTGCCCCGGCGCAGCGGCCGACAGTAACCCATCGAGCATTACGCGGTAGCGGGTTTGGGCATCCTGGTGGCTGGGCCAACCTACCCCCAAGTGGCTATCGCCGTGTTCGGCTAGGTAGCCTTCGCACTGCGCTACGATAACTTGCTGAGGAAGTAGGGGAGAGGAAATAGGAAACTCGTTCGCGTTAGTCATGGTAAGTAAGTTGTTGGTAATAAGACGCCCTGCCCAAAAAACTCGCGCACGCGGGCTGGGGAATTGTGCATGAGCACGTCGATAATGGATAAGCCGGGCACAAAAGCCTGGCTCCCTTGCGGATAAGGGGTGAGGGTGGGCTGTAAAAAGCGCAACGCAATGCCCCGACGCGCAAAGTCGGCGGCCGAGTACAGGGCCGCGCCGCCCTGCATGTTCACGTACTCGGTAGCCCCTAGCGCTTGGCAGAGCGCCAAAATACGCTTCTGGCCAGCTAGTTGCGGGTCTTTAGCAATGGCCGAGCTACGGACGGTAGTAGGTAGCGGCTGCCCCAGATGTGCTTGAATGCACGTCAGGCTATCGAGCACAAGGGTAGTAAGGTCGGGCTCGGGGGCATGCAGCAATTGCTTCAGCAACGGAAATACTTGCTCAAATTCGGGCGCGCTCCGGTACGCCTGCTCAATGGTGACCAGTAGCTTGCGCTGGGTGCGGTGGTCGGGCAGCAGGCTAATATCCTTAATTAAGCGGTTTTGGGAGCTGCCCGCCAGCGGAATCGTGAATAAGTGCGCCTGCTGACTGACCAAAATCCGGTTGCGGTTTACCCAACCTTTTTGGATGAACGCCACGTCATCGAGCAGCACGAAAACATCGGCGCAATGAAGCAGCTGAAAATACCCCACGTATGGAAATAAGTAGGGTTGCATAATAGCTACGCGCATATGCAATGACTTCAAATACAGGTGCTAATGATGGACACAATCTGCCTTATGTCGGCTTCGGTCAGCTCGTGGTGCAGGGGCAGGCACAGCACGCGGCTGGCCACATCGTGCGCCACCGGGCAGGCTGCGCCTGCTGGCACGTAGGGCAAGTCGGTGAGGGCGGGGTAAAAGTAGCGGCGCGGGTAAATAGCGGCCTCGCTCAGCGCGTGCATTGCGGCCAGCAGGTGCGCTTCGGAGGGCAGCAGCACCGGGTAATACGTGAAGTTGCGCGTGTCTTCGGCGGCCGGCACGGGGCGCTGCAATGCGAGCGGGGCTACCAAGCGGTCATAATAGGCCGTAAGCTGGCGGCGACGCTCGATGAGGGCTGGCACGTGCGGCAACACGCACAGTCCCAGGGCGGCGTGCAGCTCCGTATTCTTCGCGTTGATGCCCAGGCTCACGAACTTGTTGGCATCGAGGTGGCCAAAGTTGCGTAGGTACGCTAATTTGGTTGCCAGGGCGTCGTCGTTGGTGATGACCGCGCCGCCCTCGCCGGTGTGAAAAAGCTTGGTAGCGTGGAAGCTAAGGGCCGAAATATCGCCATAGCGCAGTACCGACTGCCCCCGGTGGCGCACCCCAAACGCGTGCGCGGCATCGTAGATAACGCGCAGCCCGTGGCGCTGCGCAATTTCCTCAATGGCCTCGACCGCGCATGGTGTACCAAACACGTGGGTGGCCAAAACAGCTTGCGTAGCCGGGGTAATGGCCGCCTCAATGCGCGTGGCATCGAGGCACAGCGTGCACGGGTCGATGTCGACAAAAACCGGCCGGCAGTTTTCCCACACGATGCTGCTTGTGGTGGCTACGTAGGAAAACGGCGTGGTAATAATATCACCAGTTAAGCCCAATGCCTTGATAGATAGCTGTAAAGCCAGCGTGCCGTTGCTGACGTACAGCAGGTGCTTAACCCCGAGGTAGTGCTTTAGCTTCTCTTCCAACTCTTCTACCAGCGGCCCGCCGTTCGTTAGTTGCCCCCGGCTCCAAATGTCGTCGATGAGCGCCTGGTATTCGGCTAGGGGAGGTAGAAAGGTCTTGGTTACGGTAATCATGCACAGGTATAAAACCTACTTACGTGAGAACCTCAAAAGTAGACTTCATTGCTGCTTCACATGCTAAATAAGCTCGACATTTTCTAAAATTTTCTTCATTTGGTCAGCTAGGATGCGGCGGTCAAATTGCATCTGAGCCAGCGCTTGCCCGCGGGCTCCGGCCGCGGCCCGGCCCGTTGCATCAGCTAGTACTGCCCGCAACCGCTCGGCCAGCGCCGCTGCATCGCCGGCCGGGGCGTACCAGCCGCAGCCGTGCTGCTCTACCAGCGCCTTGGTCCAACCGGGATTGGTGACGACCACTGGCGTGCCCACGGCCAGCGCGTCGTAGAGCTTGGCTGGCGAGTTAGCATCGAGTACCGGCAGGCCCAAAAAGGAGACTACGGCCACGTCGGCTAGCGCAAACCAGTTAAATACTGCGTGCCGCGGCTGCCCACCCACCAGCCGGATGCGCCCCGGCCAGCGCGCCGCCGCCGCCGCCACCAGCGGCGCATAGTAGCCGTGCCCCAAAAACAGCCAGGTCACGGCTGGGTCGGCGGCTACCAGTGCTTCGGCCGCGGCTACTACGGTCGGCATGTCGTTGGCGCGGCCGAAAGTGCCAGCGTAGAGCACCACTTTTTTGCCCTCCAGCCCTTGCGCACGGCGCAGGGCCACTACGGCAGCTGGCGTAGCGCGGGCCGCCAGGTCGAGGTCGGTACCATTGAGCAACGTCGTGATTTTGGCAGCCGGAATACCCAGATTTTCTACGTAGCGGCTCATGTCGGGCGAAAGCGGCACGATGTGCGCCGCGCTCTCATACAGCCGTTTTTCTAGGGCAAATAGTTGCTGCCGTGCCAGCGCAGTGGGCACCGCGCCCATTGCCACCGGAAACGAGGGCCATAAATCCTGCACTTCAAATACCCACGGCACCCGCCAGTAGCGCGACACCCGCGCCGCCGCCCAGGCCGCCGTCAGCGGCGTGCTGATGCCCCATACTACATCGGGCCGGTCAATTTTACGCCCCGCACGCACTGCCCACGCCGCATACTGCGCAAACGCCAGCGCGCGCCGTGCCGGCCCCATTTTGTTGTCATAGGCAATAGTTGCCTCTAGCAACTCCACGCCCGGCGGCACCCACACAAACTCGTGCGTGAGTTGCTGGCTGCGCCAAGCGGGCGTAGTCAGAAGCGTTACACGGTGGTGCTTCGCAATCTCAGCCAGCAGCGTGTAGTGCCGGCTGGTGGCCGGGCAGTCAGGGCTGGTGTGGTACTGGCTGAAAACCGCGATGTGCATGTGGTGAGGTGGTGAATTGACGAGATGGTGACTAGAGGGAAAAACTCACCGATTCACCATCTCACCAATTTACTGCTTCTTAGGCCGGTAGTGCGACTGGTCCAGAATACGCTGGGAACTGGGCTCCGCCATGAGCTTGGCCAGCGTCACGTCGGAGTGCTCGGCCATGTACTTGCGGATAATTTGCAGGCCTACCCACTGGCCCACGCGGCCGGGGCAGGTCGCGTCAATTTCGGGTACGTTGGGGCGCTCGGCTACGTATTTCTGGATGAGAAACGGCGTGTTTGCGTACAAAATGTTCTTCTCCAAGAAATGCCCCCACACCTTGGCCTCGTTGGCTTCGAGGCCAACCAGCTCCTTACGGGTGTAGCCCATAAGGAGCGAATCTGGGGTGCAGGGTAGTACCTGGCCCGCGAAATACAGGCGCTTGCCCTGGCTTATCATCTCATCGAGCACCGTGGGGGCCACTGTGGGCCGGCGCGGCACATACTTGCCCGCCACGGCCGTAGCCAGCGTGGGCAGCAGGTTTTCGGGGTGGTAGCGGCGTAGCATGTAGCCCGGCAAGTCGGGCCGGTAGCTGGCTTTGGGGCCGATGTACCAATCGAGGCTCAACACCAACAGGCTATCATTTACAAAAATATCCTTGCCCAATAGCCCACTGACGTAGGTAGCCGTTATGGGCGGCAGCTTGAAATCGGGGAAATAATACTGTACTTTCCCGAACATCGTGCTTAACCCCCGCTGCAAAGCCGCCGAGTCGGCAAAGGCTGCGGCTGTTTCGCGCCCCAGCTTCTGCAAATCGGGACTGGTGGCGAGCTGCGCCAGGCTACCCGCCAGCGCCTGCGGCGAAGGGGCCTGCTGCACCTGCAAGTAGTAGCGCGTCAGGGCCGGGTGGGCCTGCATGAATTGCAACCCTTCGGCCGCATTCTTAATCTGGAAGAATGGACGCTCTAAGTGTTCCAGCCGTAGGGGCGCGGCGGGCGCGCTGGCGGCGGGGTCGGGGCGGCAGCCGGCCTTTTCTTGCGGCTGGCAGCCAGCCAGCAGTCCCACCAGTGCCAAGACCAGGGCCTTGGGATAAACAGATATTTTCAAGGTCGACTTACTTTTGCACAAAATTACACTTTTCAACGTCGCGCTATACCACTCAGTGCTTACTAGCCGTTCCATTTTCACTTTATGAAAAAAGTACTCCTCACTGTAGCCGCGCTCGCGCTGGCCCCCGCTGCCTTCGCTCAAGTCGAAATCGGCCTGAAAGTATCACCATCTATCTCGTACCTGCGTACCGATTCGCCGTCGGGCACCGCTTTTTCGTCCGAAAGCTCGAAGTTCAGCTTCGGCGGCGGCATTTTCATGGATTATTTCTTTGGCGAAAATTACGCTTTTAATACTGGCCTGTTTTTGACTGGTAAGGGTGGTACCATCAGCTATACCGACCAGACTATCCCTCTTCCTGGCGTTGGAGGTACCTTACCCGTCCGCGTCGAGCAAAAAATTGCCATGCAGTACCTAGAAGTGCCGCTCACCGTCAAGCTCTTCACCAACGAGGTAGCCCCCGATACCCGCCTTTATTTCCAAGTCGGCGGCTCGATAGCCGTGCCTGTGCAAACCCGCATCAATGGTGAAAAATACTACACCGACCCTTTCGACAACAACAACCAAACCAAAGCCGGTGACCATGTATTTGACGTGGACGCCAATCTGATTGGCGGTTTCGGAGCCGAGTACCAACTCGGCCAAAGCACCAAGTTTCTGGCTGGCCTCAGCTACCACCACGGTCTGATTGATACCGACCGCTACTTTGAAAAAACGCGCAAATTCGACAGCGTTAACATCAAAAACAGCGTGTTTTCACTCGATTTGGGCTTGAAGTTCTAATCCGGACCGCAGATTAAAACGGATTTGTCGGATTTAACGGATACGTCCGCAAGCGGGCTGACTATGCGAGTTTTCGCGTAGATTAAAATGAAGAAAGCCGCCCGAATGGGCGGCTTTCTTTGCTTACTAAGTAGTCAGCCGC
>Ga0265780_10000543_pt1 | contig 58041 bp, 57 predicted proteins | sample P1T30metagenome_FD_192432 | JGI IMG/M metagenome (GOLD analysis project Ga0265780, IMG submission 192432) | Plant litter microbial communities from East Loma Ridge, Irvine, California - P1 T30 | ecosystem: Environmental > Terrestrial > Plant litter > Unclassified | place: USA: California... | reverse complement strand
CGCGTTGAGGTATCTCATAGCGGCGGCGGCTTACTACGCGTTGACTCCGGTGAGCACACGTTGAGGTAGTCGTTTAGCGGCGGCGGCTTGCTACGCGTTGACTTCGGTGAGTAGAAGCAGATAAGTCAACGGTGCAGGGCGAGGACACCTTTTCCGATAGTGATACGTTGACTCCGGTGAGATAGAGGCAAAAAACTCAAGTCGATAGTGTGGAAGAAGTGAAGAGATCAGGCAACCAGCGCCAGCGCCAGGATTTTTTAACACTCCACGAACAGCGTTGCCTTGACGCCTGGGCGATTGTCCTCATAGCGCACGTGACATGGAAATGACCAGCACTGGTCGCAACCTGCTATCAACACCCGATGGCCATACATTCATTCCCATAATATCAATACTGCAACCCAGCCGCCCACTCCTCAATCCACCAACTTCCCCCTATCTCCACCCATCTAGGATCCTACCCCCTCCACCCCACCCCACCACCCCTTCCCCTCCCTCTCCCCCTAAACCCACCCCCTCCTCTTCCCCTCGCACCTCTATAATCCTCCGCCCACGGGCCCCGATCCTCACCCCCTTCCACAATCCTGTCTTCCTCGTCAAAAGTATACTTGTACTTCATCTCAGTCTTCAAGCCCCGTCCCTTCCTCACTTCGCCGGGCGCCCAATCACGGCTCTTTTCGCTCGCGAGCTCTTTGAGTCGTGCGTCAGATGTGGCGTCGGTGACGGGGAGGAAGTATAAAGAGGGCTTGGCAGTTGTGGAGGAGAAGAGTTGGTCGAGTGTTTGGAAGGAAGCTTGTATGTCCTGACGCGTATCTTGTGTTGGCGCAACAGGTACACTCTGCGATTGTCGGCGGACCTCCATACTTCCGCGCGGCCCTCTCGGCGCATTGCTCGGCGCGCCGGAGCCTACTTCTTGGAAAATGGCGTCGTCGTTTCCCGGGTACACGACTTCGAAGTGCTTTGCTGGGATGGGTTGGCGTGCTGCTCGCGCGTCTTTTTCGGCTGCTAGTGCGTCTTCTTCTTGTTTGATCCATTCTTGCACTTGGTCGTCGGGTATGAAGTCAACCCAGAGCTCTTTGCGGTTACCTTCTGGGGGCCAGATTGAGCCGTGTAGGGAGGCGCGGACGCGTGAAGCGGAGGTGGTGTTGGAGAAGTGGACGAGGGCGTGGGTCTTCATCTGGTCAAGGAAGAGAGACTTGATGAGGGAAGAGTCTGGTGAGCTGGACGGCGGAGAAGCGAGTGTTATCAGATGGGTGCGGAGCGCATCGGGACGTAGCGGTCGCATGAAGTTGCGGATGTATAACGCTGGAGTCGCAGGGTGCAGTGCAGGAGCAACGGGTCGATCGTCCTGTAGGGCGTCTTGTGGTGCAGCGTTGGAATTGGCCAGGCCTTTATAGCGATCGGTATTTTCTTTCCGTGGTGGCTTTACATCAGTCTCAGCGGTAGTCGTATGCGCGCCATTTGCTTCTGCTGCAGTGCTTTCCTCCTCAGGTCTTCTCTGCTCCATGACCACATCGCCATCTTCCATCAGATGCACAGCTGGCGCGTTTTCGCTCGATCTCCTTTTTCTCGCCTTGATGTCCTGTGTCGGAAGATCTGGAGACTGGCTCCTTCTCTTCCGCTTCTTCGAGTCGGCCTCCCGCTCTTCGGTGTTGAGCCTTGAAGTATCTGCCGTCGATTGCTCTCGAATCGTAGCCAGCTCTGCTTTCTCGACTGTGGGCTTCTCGCTGGTGTTTGGTGTTGGTGTCACGCTTTCAGATGCGCCATCTTGCTGCGCGAGGCGCAAAGCTTCAGCAGCTGGTCCTGGGGCATCCGGAAGCTCGTCTGTCGCAGGCGCCTCCTCTTTGTCTCCTCCCATCTCTTCGTTTGATGGTTCTGTGATGTGTGGCCCTACAACGTCTTCGGGATCTGCAGGCGCGGCATTAAACACGCCTACTGGCTGTGTCGTGCTCGGCGCATCATCCACGGTTGTGTCTTCTGCCGACTGCTGAACAGCCTGCGTCTGGTCTGGTGGAGGAATGTCGCTATCCATGTGTGAGACAGTCTCGCGATTTGCGTCGATGGTCGCAACAGGTAGAGCCGGTGCTGTCGATTCGTCTTGATCAGGTTGCGCAGGAGGCTCTATTCTTCTATCAGCCTTGCGCGCATCGAGCGTATTCAACGTCAGCGTACCTCCAGCCTCTGACAGCGCTGGGCCAGGCGCATCCGGCTTCTCAGTCACATCTTCTGCTCCCTCATCCTCGACCTGCTCGATCGGGTCCACAGGCGCATCTCCATCTTCACCTCCCTCTTCCTCAACCTCCTTCTTATCGCCTCCCTCTTCAACCCCCTCCCCATCCTTCTCCTCCAACTTTCCAATAATCTGCGCCTTCCTCGTAAGCCCCGTGCTCGGAATTCCCTTGTCCTTCAGAATCTGCCGCAATTGCGCGACAGTCTGTTTGCTGTAATCTGCCATCCTGACAGGCTCCCCCTTTCAATTGGCGCAACGGAAAAAATGTGTTAACAATGCGATGTGCGGGACTATAGATATATCAACGGCGACAGAAAAGGTAATGCTGCTGTGTTGGTAAGGAGTTGTTTGGCAGGGCTACATACAAAGAAGTCGCGAAGCACGCGCGTTTCGCTAGCGGGAACGGGGGCTCGGCGCTGGCGTCACAAATGTGGGGACCATGCAGGGCGGAAGAGCTAACTAAATGCATGTATGACTTGATGTTTCGTACGGTGCGACTTTCACCAGCAATTACAATCACTGCAAAGTCGTGGTGTATAGAAAGTATGTGATCATGTATACAAAGAGACACAACGCTATGAAAGAACGGCTCGCTAGCCGACGCGAGTGTGGAGCATTTTGCTACCTGGCAATGAACCCATTCCAGTATGCAAAGCTAAAACGCCATTCGCAATGCAATTCGTGTATCAACCTCCCTCTTCCCCAAAAAAATCTCTTTCAAGTCTGCTCCTCCTTCGGACTCTTAGTCTTGCTTCGTACTCTCTCCTTCCCAACTTTTTGTTTCAGCACTTGTAACTTCTCTTCCGTAATGCGAATCGCTTCGTCCATCTCGCGCTCCTTCATGTCCTTTGGTTGCAGGCGGATCTGTGGCTCATCTTCGATGTTGATCCTCTTTCCAGCTACGGACGAGTGCACTCGGTCCAGGGCTACGCGGTCTTCCAACCAGTTCCAGAGTTCTGACTCTTCGTGGCGCCAAATTTCCTCGTATGCCACTTGTCGTTGCGCAGCAGACCATTGATTCGGCCCAACGGCATTCGAGCCTCCACGGAAGAACCACGAGTAAATCAAGAGGGCTCCAAGCAAGGTGATGATGATTTGTGGTGTGAAGATCGATTCCAGAATGTCGGCGAACGGTCCCATTAGACCTCGCACAGGTTCCAACAGACCCCAATTGCTCTGCTTCGCTTGAGATGCGGCAGCAGGCGCTGCAATTGGCGCAGGTGCTTCATCCAGGAGATTGGCCTTCGATCGCTTCTTGCCCTTTCCCCCTTTGCCTGGTACCCTAGCTGGTGCAGCCTTGGCCGTCACGGCGGCGCGAAGGGCGGCTGTAAGTGATGTGGCGTATTGCATTTGACCATCGCCAGCACCTTTCTCGATGGGTCCTGTACCACGTGAGTATGTTTCAAGTATCATTGAAATGGGATGTCGCACCTCTCAGCCAGCTCTTGCCACTCCACTCGATTGTGTAGGTCATTATGACACGCGTGGTGTTGTCCGGCCCCCACATCATGCAGTATCGTGTCTTGGTCAGGAAAATACTGCCGCTGGGCACGTCTGGAGTGCCTGTACTGCATAGAACAGTGGCTGCTTTCTCGAGATCATATTGCTCCAAGGTCATCGAGATATTGCATTTGGTTTGGCGAGGGCCGACTGGAGCGTTCAGAGGCTTAATGTATGAGTAGGTGAACGACTTCTTCTCTTCGCCGAGGCCCTTCTTGTCGTCTTCCATTTGCAGATCCAACGACTTTTGGTCGTCAATTAACCATTTCCGCATGAAGACACCCGATGTGGGACCGAACATTAGACTGTACACTTTCCCTAGCGGCGCAGGAATGGTCGTATCGATGAGAAGCTTGTCATAATGCTGATCGTTGTCTCCGCATTCTGTCGGCGCATGCGTCTGCGAGCCAAGGAAGTCCTGTCCGACCGCAGCACCGCTAGTGGGAGCATCGGCGACGTCTCCACCCCCGAGTGCCTGTGATACGGCGGCGCTGACTTTGCGGTGGCCTTCTCCTCCCGCGACTGATGCAACTTCACTTCCAGCTACACTGCCTTCGCCAGCCTCCGTAAAGCTGCCGACGTCGTCATCTTCAGCATCCTCGTCATAGACTTCGTCGTCTGAATCTTGATCCGAGGCGTCTTCGCTGCCGATTGATTCTGCTTTTTCCGTCTTGTCACCAGTGCCTCCGGTATCGAGTGTCACACCATTGAGTGATGACTTTAGATTTGGATGCGAAATCTTCCAGATACCAATGATCAGATCATACGTAGAGTCTCGCGCCAGGAACGATGCGAATACATTCCGGGCATGTAGTGTCTGGATGACGATCGCGTTTGGGAACAGAACAGCCGTAGACTTCTTCTCAACGGACACCACTTCGTCGAAGCTGATAACGAGGTTTGTGACCCAGCCGAGGATGTTACTGGAGAAACAGAGATGACCCTCTGAAACGTATAGGCGTCCATGAAGTAGGATTTCTTTCTGCAGGGCTGCACTATAATCCTCAATCAGATAATCATCCTCTGGTACGCTCTTGAAGAAGCTGTGAAAGTCTCGGTTGCGTTTGGGTGATGCAACTGCAAAGCCCGTGCCATTCAGACGATTGCCGTTCAGTGCAGCGCTGGGCGCTAGTGTAGAGGTGCTGCCGGCAATTGCAGCAGCGATCGTGTGTCCCGTGGTTGCGGAGCTGCCTCTGTGCCGTCTCCTTCTCCCTGCGCTGATCTTGCTGCGTATACTACTTTGCCTCTGAATCGATGAAGCGGCTGGTGACTCGGTGATGTCAGGCTGACGCTGTGGCGAGGCCGCTCCAGGCACCGATGTCCCAGAGTTCGTTGTGTGCGAGCGTGGACGATCTGCCTTGACGACGACAGGGGGTTCTTCCGCTGCATAGGCTGCGGACACGGCCTGCGTTGCAGCGAGATCCTCGGCCTTGGCTGAAGCCTCGTCTGCCTTGAGAGTGACGTTGGTTGAGGACGACATTGGGCTGACTTCGTTGTCTAGAATCCCAAGATGAGCCAAACTCAGATTTCCAGAACCGAGAGTCTCGATGGCTGGCCTGCGCTTCTCGGAGCTGCCGTCAGGGGTCGATGCTGCGTTGTCTGGGCCAATGACCTCTTCACCCCCGTCTCCCTCTCTTTCAGTTTCGTCGTTCTGCTGTTGCTGACCAGGCTTGCTCTTGCTGTTGGCGTTGTTGTTAGCGATTGTGTTGGTAATGTTATTCGCAGCGTTCTGCGCGGCTGAAAAGACCGAGGCGAAGAATCCACCAGGGTTCTGAGGAGCGAATGCGGTCCCACCTGGGGTCTTTGCTTCTTCGGGATGGGGCGTAAGCGGTGCAATTGTAGAGTTCGAAAGCTTGCTTGGAGGGTTAGTAGCGGAGCGCACACGTCGGTGTGATATCATGTTCCCCGAGGGGGAGACTGTGACGTTGGGGTTCGACTGCGAAGAGCCGTGCTTTATGCCTTCCTTGGAGCTTGTGGAGAACGTAGGAGAGGACGCCTTTCCATCTGTGGGTGTTGGAGGGGTTATGAAAGTCGTAGGCGCATCGGCGAGATTTGGCGGTGTCGCGGGCAGCGTAGTTATGATGCGCTTCGGGGCCGTTGAGCGCAGAGAAGTGGTGGACTTTGTTTGCTCCCCAGTGTGTATCTGCGGCGGCGAAGCCTGGAACGGTTCGTCCAAAACCCGCGTCTCGCGCTTCTTTCCTCCAAACAGTGAGCCCAAGCCACTTCCACTCGTGCTCGGTCGTGAACCTTCTCCTTCAAGCCCTGTCTTGGGAGAGGTAGACCTCCGGGACGGTGCAAACGCCTCCTTCAACCTTCCAACGGGCGACGGAGACACTCCGCGTTTGTTTGTAGCGACGTCGATGGTCTGCGCGTGTCGGAGTGAGGCTTCTTCGGCGGGTGTTGCGGAGTCGACGAGGGTGGCATCGGTCGTGGAACCAACAGAGTCGATGGTCTCGGAGGCTATGAGTGGCGAGGACAGTGTCAGGAGTCCTGCATGCGACTGGTGCGGTGAAATGCCAGGCCTCTTCAGTGGTGAGGGACTTGTGGTTGGTCAGTCGGAGGCACAGCCGGGTGCATACGTATGCAGACAAAGGAATACGAGACGAATGTGTGGGAATCACGAATGACGCAGATGAAGAACGTGGTAAACGAAAAGTAAGAATGAGAATGAGAATTGCAGCCGGGTGTGGCTGCGATGATGTATGGTATGAGGGTCTGGGTGGGGAAGCTGGCCAGACTGGTGGTGCGAGTGGTGCGCGGTACATGTCAGTGCGGCGTCCGGTGCCACATGGCCATGCTTGCACGGCTTCCAACTTCCCACAACAGTTGTTTCCACATTTGGAGATGCAGGAGAATAGAGCAAGAGAATACGGATACGAATACGCAACTTACGCATCTGAGTCGGAGTCTTCGGTCAAGAGACTGCTGGCAACGCTCTTGTGCAGGCCCAGCGAGTCGTCGCTGTGGTTTCGCGGCTCCACACTGGGACGTCTGCCATGTGGAACTGGAGGAACAGTGCCCTCATGCAGGTCCGACTGCGAGAGGCTGTCCCCATCGTGGGCTGTTGCTGACTTCCGTCGCTTGCTGCGCCCCTTGAACAGCTTCGACATGCGCTGCCGATGGGACGAGGAGGTGTCGCTGCGGCCGTCGTCTGAATTGCGGCTCTTAAGGCGATCCAGGGCGCCGTCCGAAGCTCTGCGCAAGTCGTCCTCTCTGCTCTCTCTGCTGTCCCTGCTCGCGATTGAGACGGCCGACGACTCGGGGCCCTTGGAGTTGGCGCGGCTGACCGGCGCAGCCAAGTTGCTGCTGGAGAGGTTGGCGGCCATAGTCCTCTTCCAAGATCCTATACAGCTTCAAGCGCAATATATGACCGTGTCTCACCTCTCATGGCGTGGTTTCGTGGAGCGCGTCGAGGTGGGTTTGGCCGCGGGGGTGAGGTCGATTACGTAGGTGCTGCGAGATGCGGTCGGCAAACAGGCATGTCCGTGGAAGATGAACACAAAGGAAGGCCTTGAGATGCCAAACGCAATTAGGCGGCCAGGTCAGCGTGTTGCATACGACGGTACGGGAATCAAGGTCAGGGCAGCGAAACAGGGCTGGGGCTGGTCTGACATGGCCGGGCGCATGAAACGCTCTCCACATGTTTGGTGTCCTAGTGCCAGCTGATCTGCCGCCGCGCTTGCAGGCAGTCGCAAACATCGTGACCAAACTGGTACTATGACTTTGACTTCACCACCAACACGCTGACATGTTGGGTCTATATCCACACAATCACCAACAACATGGAGTCTGCCGCCCTCACCAAAGCGCACGAGCACGTCCGGACCGCTGCGACAGCCACGTTCGACAGCAGAGTGGCCATCGCGGGGCAGGAGCATGACTTCGCCGCGACCGCGTTCCACGAAGCCGTCCAAGACACCCATAATGCCGAGGTATGAATACTCCATACCGTACATGTCTGCATGTCCTGATACTGCATAGGCCCTCCGCATCCTGAGCCTCCTCGAAGACCACCACCGCAAGCTCGCCGGCTTGATCAAAGAAGCCCCGCGCAAAGAGAAGCCGAGTAGTCAACCCTCAGAGACTACACTGAAGCCTGCCTCCAAGAGTGCCACCACCAAGAATGCCTCCTCTTCTTCACCCACACCACCGACATCTCGCCGCAGACTGCCCCAGTCCTCGATAGCCAGCAATCTCGCCGAGAAGCGCGGCATTCCCACAGCGAGGCGAACTACAAGCGGTACCGCTGTGAACGTAGCAGGGGCTATCGGGAGCCGCGAAGATCAAGGGGCTACACCAGTACGCGATCTTCTCGCACAGCAGTCACGAAAGGCAGAGACAACCAAGCTCAAGGACTCGCCGCGCCACAAGGACACGCCAACACCCCAACCCGCCTCTCCACCAGCCGAAGACAACTTCCGCCGCTTCTACTCAGCCTTTGGCGGCGTCATATCCGCCATCTCAGCACCCCTAGCATTCACGTCCCTCCCCTTAAACCCCACACCACCCGCGCCCGCCGAAGCCCCCAAAGAAGAGAAGAAGTCCCGCACACGCTCGCCAGAAGCCTCACGAACCGTCAAGTCCTCCGTCCCCGACCTCGCCGCCCTCATTTCGCAACCCGCCCTGCGCGCCCTCCGCGAAGATGGCTCCGCGCCCCTGGGCCCCAACGAGAGCTTCTACCTCGTGCCCGGCACCGCCTCGTACGCCAGCATACTCCAGAACAAGCGCGACTCATCTCTCGGCGAGTCTATGAAAGGAAGTTCCCACGAGGAGTTTGTCGACGCACGGGAGAATGTCGGGCCGCCGAGTCCCACCAAGGCGCGTCGCGCGGGACACACGCCGTCTGCTGGGCGCGGCGCAGGCGTCAAGACGATGGAGGAACTGAGTCTCGAGAACGAGACCCTCAAGGCGCTGGTAGACAAGCAGGCAAAGAGGATCAACATGTGGGAGCTCAATTCTCAACGTAGTTTCGACGCGCTGGCGCAGTCATTTCGCGCTCGCGGACCAGGACCAGCCAGCGACCCAATGGCTCTCGCACAAGCTCTATCCCAAGGCGCGACCCCTCTACACTCTCCTCCCATACCCTCATCCCAACCAACATCCCCCGGCCCCTCACCACAACCCTCCCACGACACCGAAACAGCCCGCCGCATAATCGACCTCGAGGCCCTGCTCGCCAACCAGACAGCCAAGGTACACGACCTGATGAGCAACAACGAGCATCTGGCCAAGCAAAACGAGAAGAACAGTCAGATCATAGGACGGTATAGGGATCAGTGGGAGAAGCTAAAGGCTGGGGCGCGGAAGAAGGAATTGGAGAGGCGGGAGAGGAGGACGAGTGAGAAGGGGTTGGAGATTAGTAGGGTGGAGGAGGAGAAGGAAGGGGAGGGGGACGTGGAGGTGGAGGAGCCGGGGTTCGGGAAGGCTTGAGCTGGGGAGGGAGAAGATGTTGAGAAGCAAATGCAGTTGTGAAGACAGTGATACCGAAATCGAGGTCGCAAATTCCAAGAAAAAACGTGTAAAGCATTCCAGTATCATTGCGTGTATAGATACAGAAAAGACAAGGAAACACGGCACAAGTAGATCCATATAACGCCAGCCCCATCACGAGAAGTTTTAAATCACCAAATGACATCCCCGGCGCAAACCGCCAATTCCACCTCATCCAGTTCGTCCATCTAAGCCGACGCGGTGATTGGCTGGTAAGGCGGCGCAACAGGACCACCAACATCGACCTGCTGGGCACGTCCAGGAGCATGCATATCAAAGTCCGGAAGCGCAGGGTGCACGCCAACACGCTCCTTGCTAAGGAGATCGACAAGCAGCGGGCTGGGCTTGTTGTTGCGCTCCGAGAAGGTCGCCTGGTGGTCCTTGTACTTCTGGACGCTCTGGACGTACTTATCGAACAGGTACGACGAGTCCATGGGGCCGCCCTTGGCCTCGGGATGGAACTGGGCGCTGAAAATGGGGCGGGAGTTGTGGATCAGGCCTTCGTTGGACTGGTCGTTCAGGTTCGTGAAGTACTCCCTCCACTCGCTGCTGAGGGTGGTGGGGTCGACGGCGTATCCGTGGTTCTGCGACGTGATGTGGCACTTGCCCGTGGTGAGATCGAGCGCGGGGATGTTGTGCGCGCGGTTGCCGTACTTGAGCTTGATCGTCTTGGCGCCGGCGGCGAGGGCGATGAGCTGGTGGCCCATGCATATGCCCATGACGGGGATCTGAGAGGTCTCGAAGAGCTTGCGGAGGTTGTAGACCGTGGACGTGCAGTGGGTGGGGTCACCCGGGCCGTTGGAGATGAAGACACCATCGAAGTGGTGGGCGACCTTGTGGATGGGGTAGTCGAAGGGGAAGCAGGTGACGCTGGCGCCACGAGACACCAAGCTGCGAAGGATGTTCTCCTTGACACCGCAGTCGATCAGGGCAACGTGCATGTCGCCGAGAGACGAGCTGACGTGGAACGGAGCCTTGGTGGACACACGGCGGACGAGGTTGATGGCCTCGGGGTCGACGTACGCCTCATCTTCATCGGCATCGTACTCCTCGCCGATGGAGATGCGGGCCAGCGAGGAACCCTGCTCGCGGAGGTATGTCACAACCTCGCGGGTGTCGACGCCAGAGATGGCCGGGACACCCTCACGAGCACACCACTCGGCCAGAGACTCAACAGCAGTCCAGTGGCTGTGCTTCAGCGCATAGTCCTGGACAACAATGCCAGACGCCTGGATGTTGGGCGACTCGAAGTATCGGAGCAGGCCATGCTCGTCGCGGGCGGCCGAGGGGACGCCGTAGTTGCCAATCAGCGGCTGGGTGAAGACGAGGATCTGGCCGCGGTAGGAAGGGTCGGTCATAGACTCGGGGTATCCAACGAGGGAGGTGGTGAAGACTGCCTCGCCCGAGATGTTGGTCTTAGCACCGAAAGACTTGCCGGTGAAGATCGGGCCATTCTAAAGGGTCGTTAGCAGGCGCTCATCATAGGATTCTGGGCGTGTAGACGCGCCTTGATGGTGAAGGTGGCGCGCTCAGTCGAGATGGGCGTGGCCCTGCGCGCGGGAGACGGAACCTCGCGGGCAGAGTTTGTCTGGACAGAGGCCAGGAATCGGGCGTGTAGGCGGTTCTTTGTCACTTGGCCCAGGACACTTGCGGACCGGACGGCGGAAGGTTTGAGGAATTGCGACAGCATATTGAGGGAGTAATAGACGGTAGCGGTAGGCGGTATATCGGTGGTGTGTAGGGGCTGTTCAGTTTACTGAAGCCTTCCACAGGTGGTCTACGAGTAGAGTTAGTTTGACGTTCACGATACGCCGGTCATTGGGCAGCAGCAGCATACCAGAAATGTAGTCCTATCAACACAATTAGCCATGATATCGATAATGATGGAAGGCTGGTGTGAGAGAGTAGAAAAGCATCGCGGCCATCGCAACTCAACGGCCGGCGTGCCGAATTGCGGTGTGCGTGTGCGGTGCTCGAGATAAGGGACCGACCCAGAGAAGAAGACTCAACACGACGTACCTGGGAAGTGAAGACGGAGTGAGCAACACGCATAAGCGCGGTAGTACAAGCGGGAGAAGTCAGAAGAGGGCGGGTATGAAGGACCCTGTGAGAGTTGTATTGTAGTGCGATAGTTGTAGTAGGTAGAGCGGGTGGGTGAGTTGGTGATACAGTGTGAGCAAAGATGCGGCGCCGGGCGGGGAAGCCATATCTTCTAGCGCCGATTGCTGTGACGCACCACGCAAAAATCTTACCGTCAGCAAAGTCGATTGGACAATGAGCGTCCTCCTGCACTGCCCTTTTCGTCTCTATGTGCACGCGGAAGCAATCTATTCCTTGAGCCCCACCGCGAAGTCTTCGACAATCCATACAAGCCCTGGCTGATATCAAACGTGACGGCAGTCTTGCGTGCTGTGAACATCGTCATTCCGTGGAGAATGTTATCGCATCTCTGATCTACAAAGTTGTGTCTCCGTTGTAGGTAAGTCATGAACAATGAAATGCCTACTCGATGCCGTCGGCGGTGTCAATTGCGCCCTGTGAACACGCCGGCGCCGACGAGGCCCACTTTGACCGATATCGGCAATTTATGTGACGGTATACTTCTCTCGTAGAAAGCGTCTTTTGTGGAAATACTCGAAAGTCAACTGGAGCGTCACAAGGACTCTGAGGATTGATGAAGTTGCCTGGAGATGTTGCGTAGAAGATGAAAGGTTGCATGGAATGGACCTGCCATTAAAGTCTCTCAAAAAGGTGGCACAAAAAGTCATGAAGAACATATGCACAAGAAAGCAATCACTTCATCCACCAAACCTCTACTAAGGTCTAATAGTTCACGCCCCATCCTGGTCTTCTTCCACCTTTCAGCCTCTTCGACTTCTATCCAGCCCTACACAACTATTTTGCCAGTCAACCTCACGTCCCTGCTACTCGCACCCACAAACACCCCAAACTCGCCACTCGGCACCGTCCACTTCCCATTTTCCCACACACTCAGATCCCTCCTCCTAAGCTTGAACGTCGCCGTCCCACTCGCACCCGCCTCGAGCTTCAACTTCGTGAATCCCCTGAGCTGCTTCGGTGGCTCCCCTGCGCTGGCCGGGTACCCAATATACAACTGCGGTACCTCGGCGCCCGCCACACCTCCCGAGTTAGCTACCTTTGCCGTCACAGTCGCGACTGTCTCCCACAGATCCGCTGGGCCACCTGGGATCTTTGTGCCAGTCGCTGGGCCAGATTTGGGCGCGCCGCTAACACTGAGTTCAGAGAATGTGAAATTTGTGTAGCTCAAGCCAAAACCGAATTCGAATCGCGGCTCGATGTTGTTCTTATCGAAGCGGCGGTAATCAATAAAGAGATCCCAATTCTTGTCATCACCACGAGCAATAGTCGTGCCGTAGTCCTCAGCTTTTTTCGCGATGGTATAGGGCAGCTTTCCAGACGGCGAAGCACCATACAACACATCAACGAGCCCGTTGCCGGATTCTTGGCCCGGAAGACCAGCCCACACGACAGCTACGACGTTCGGGTTGCTGATCCACTCTTCCATTAGAATCGGGCCCACGGCGTGCACAACGACGACGGTCTTCTTGTTGACGGCTGCGACGGCCTTGACGAGGTCGTTGCCGTTGTGCCATGCGTTGAGGTCCTTGCGGTCGCCAGCGTTGCCCTCGACGGTGATGTAGCCCTCGCCGGCGTCGGCGTTGATGCACACAATGGCGATGTCGGCCGATTGGGCGGCGGAAGCGCCTTGCGAGGCGTTGTCGTTTGGCGAGGATGTTATCGTTGTGCCGTCCGACTGGGCTTTGGTCTTGAGGGCGTCGAGGGGCGCAATCAGGTACGGGAACTCTACTGATCCTGAGCCCCAGCCCATGGCCTGTGAGAGTTGTTAGGTCCGGTGGACTCTTCGAAGAGTTGTTGATGAGACTGGAGATAGTACTTACCAGTGTACCATCGTTACACCCGCGGTCTACGCAAGCATTTGCACCCTTCGGCGCGACAATGCTATCAAGCCCAATAACAGCAATGCTTTTCGGCTTGCTCAGCGGCAGCGAGGAATTCGCATTCTTCAGCAGCACAATACCGTCTCTAGCCATAGCTCGCACATTGGTCTTATGAGTGCCACCTGAATGTTCAGTCAGTACGCATTCCACAAAAATGGTAGTTGCATTACCCACCGACGTTCTTCGTGCCAATCTTCCATGAGCTGAAGGAGGTGCTGGGATAGCCCTTGTCTTGGCCAAGAAGATACCATGACGCGAGAATGCGCTTGACCATGTCGTCGAGCCTAGACTGCTGAACTTGGCCATTCTTGATGGCAGTAGCGAGCTGAGGGCCCCAATAGACGTTCTGGTTCGAGAAATCTGTTCCAGGCATGGTCATATCGAGCCCTCCATTCGCGCTACCGGTAGTGGTGTGCTGAGCTACAGATCCGCGTCAGTGGAAATTCTCCAAGACGAGTGTTCTTGCTTACCATTCCAATCAGACATGACATAGCCCTTGAAGCCAAGCTCATCTTTAAGCAGTTTTTTCATAACGAAGTCGCTCTCGCACGCCCACGTCCCGTTGATCTTGTTATAGCTACACATCATCGCCGCAACATTACTGTGCACAGCATCCATAAATGGCCAGACATAAAGCTCTCTCAGCACCTTATCAGGGACATCCGAACTCATCGTCTCGCGATTCAACTCTTGCTCGTTGGCGATCCAGTGCTTGGCGGTAGCCTGTACACCGGCCTCTTGCATGCCCTCGATTGTCTGCGCCATCATGATGCCCTGGAGATATGGGTCCGAACCGAAGCCCTCCCAGTTGCGGCCGCCTTGCGCGAATTTGCCGAGGGGTCCGGCGGAGGGGCCCAGCTGAACGTTCACGCCGAGTTGCTTTGCTTCTGTGCCCAAAAAGAGGCCGCGCTCGCGGACGAGGGCGATGTCCCAGGTGCTGGCGGCGTGGATACCGGCGGCAAACGCTGTAACGCCTTGGACGTAGCGGACGCCGAGAGGACCGTCTGAAGCAATGTTAATAGATGTATTATGACTGTAGCTGAAGCACGACCGGTCGCTTTTGTCCCACTTCACACCTTCTCTGGGCCCGATTGCACTTCCGGGCACATAGTAGGGTCTAGTGTCCACTGGCCAGAATTATGTGTTTCGGGCTGCCGCTCTATTTTTGACCTCTCTTGAACATACCTTGCAAACACAAGGAAGGATATCCTATCGAGTTCACTGCCTTGGTGTTGCCCACACAAGGACCTTTCTGCCAGCCAACGCCGGTCACGATGCCGATCTTCTCATCTTGCGAGAGCTTTGCAAGTGCAGCAGTGGCCTTGCTGTATGCCTCATCCCAAGTGATCAAAGCACGCTTCGAGATCGGCTCTTCCGACGGAATAGCTGTGATTGTTACTTGATTGCTTTTTCAATGTCTCCGCTGAACGTACCTGAAGCTTGCGCAAGTGCAGCCGTGGCCATCAAGGGGAGAATGAAGTTGCGCATCTTGAACAAAGCCAGCAAGCACTCCTCTAAGAAATGACAGTGAGGCTATACAGCATCTCTCAAGGGTATTTCCCCCATTTTGTACTCCAGCGATTGCCCATCACTGCGGAACCCTACACACCGACCAAATGACTTCTTTAAAATTGCTCAACTTGGCCAACCTTGGGCAGTGGAGAAACACCGCAGGCTGTAGCCAGATCAGCAGTCGTCTCCGCGTTATATAGATTGGGCCGTCGCCAGATTGATGGGGCGTCCGGACCGGTGGTGATGTGTGCGAGCCGTTTACCCAGGGTAAATACCAGGATTGCGACGAATAGAAAGTTCGGCTAATGCATCACATGTCAGTAATACCCGGGGATACATTATCAGCATGGTAAGTGTGCGCATGTCAGTTTCGTGGAGTGTGGGGAAGGGGGTTGCGGTTCGAAGTTAGACTGTCATTTGACGCGGGCTTGTGATTCGGTATAGGGTTGCAGCTAGTGAACTACAAGACCTTAGCTATATGCTGGACGACGTCAGAGCCATATACATGATACTCATGACAGGCGACGTCGTTAGACGCGAACGATTTGTTGTCCGAGGCTATCGTGCTCAAGGATGCCGCGTGATCTATAGTCGTTTCGCCCGCATCGCGTCACGTTCTAGTGTCTTGAACACAAGACGCTGTGATCGTGTGCTGGAAGACAGAATACCATCGCGTATTGGGTGTCCGTCACAGTCATGACTGTTGAATGCTTAGCCTGACCGTCAGAAGCCAAAAAGGTGTGTCTTACATTTTGTTTCAACAATGATGCATGGTGATCGAGTGAATGAGGGCGCGTATTGAGCGTTGGATAGACACACAGTCTGAGGCTCAAGAATCGACATATTCGCAGTCATCGTCGAGCCGTAAGCAATGGGCACAGCTTGGCCTCTCCTCGGTACACTTGCGCTCCCTCAACTTGCAGTTGACACACCCCTTTTTCGAGCGTTTCTTTGACCCGGTTACTTCATACTGGCAGGTCCAAAGACCTCTCCGGCACTGATTGCATGAAGGTTTCGCTTCATTACACTTGATTTTCTTCTCTCTGCATCGAATACAGGCCTTGCCTTTGACTGGTTTGGGAGGTGACGTTGGCTCCCTGACCTGGCCTTTCTTTCTAGCGGCGGATGGCGATGCAGGCTCTTTGCCCTTCTTGCTCTTCTTCGTGGACGATTTGCGGCGAGACTCTGGTGATGCCGAAGCGGCGTTCTTCTTGCGCTCCTTCTTTGCTGAAGTCTTCGGCGCCTCTGGTGAAGTCGACATATCGAGGTCAGGGTCCTTGTAGTCATCCTCTACGGCGACATCGTCCGTCTTACTTCGTTTCCTCTTCCGCTCCTTGGTTCCATTTGTGGCCTTCGCCTTCGAAGCGCGTGTCGTGGGTTCGCTCTCTACACCAAGCGGAGGCAAATTGCTACTCAGTCAGCATGTACATCAGCATTGCCTGGTAGTTGACATACCTTTCGCCATTCACGGAGCTGCTGTGAATCGGATTGTGCTTGTAGACCACGTTGATGGCCTCCCGCTTGAGAGAGAACTTGAGATGAATGGCACCACCGCAATCGTACGTTGGGAGTGGTGCAGGGCCTGGCTTCTTTGGTTCTTCCTGACTGTCATCGCTGTCCACTTTTTTCTCTTTCTTGACGTTGTTCTTCCGGTCGCCGTTCTGTAGACTGTCCTGACATACGTATTTGAGGCGCGCTCCGTCGCCACCCTCTTTGCTCTGCGCTGAACGTTCTGAGTACTTGAAGCCGTCAGCCTCTGAGATGGCATCAATGATCGATCTACATCACGTGAGCTTAATTTTGTAGGCATCTGCAGCCTGGGTGGCCTCGACGTACTTTGCAATAGCCCGCTGCAACTTGAGCCGATCTTTTCCATCGACATCACGACATAGCGCATAGTCTACGGTGATGCTCTGCGGATAGTCGGCAGGCTCAATGAGTGCATCCAAGGCCACTTGATGTACTGCAGGTATGGTGATGGTCGAGGCTATTGCGAAAATGAATTCTGTGACGATGTCCGTCGGGATCAAGCTGGAAGCGTTCTTCTCTAATTCATTGCACAAGGCACCTTCGAGCGACTGTACATGGTTAGCAGCATTCAGAGGTTAATTGCTGGATACACGCACTTCAAGCGTGGGACATCTGTAATACACTTCAGGCTTTAGCCCGCGATGGTAGCGAAGATCGAGCTCGTCCTCGAGGTCTTCCATGGTATAGTGGCGTGACGTGTCGATGGGCTTCCAATGGTTGGCGTTTGATTCATCGTTCGCGGACGCGTGAAATGTGAAGCTTGGGGGATGTTCGGTAGGGCGAAACAGTGAACGAGCAACCGCAGCCAAGCCGCCATTCCGCTCTAAATCTAGCCATCTAATTGCTTCAAGACTGTCAAGTACTACTCTGCTTTTCAAAGGCAATTGTTAGATAACTCTTATGTTACAACAGCAATAGCTACAATTGATGTCCGCAATACAGGCTTCGGATGGAGTTGGTGGTGAAATGTAGTCTGGACGGACAGGGCAGATGGCACCCTGCTTAACCAGATGTATTTCTGAAGCTCCACCGCAATGTATGGTACCGGGAGACAAGCCACGTTCTATTGTGCGATATGTGCGTGCACGGACACGAATTTGTATAAATCTGGGGATCGTCCTAAAGGATTGATGTGTATGTAGCTGTGACGATCGGCGTGTAGATGCACCCCAGCAGTCTGTCATTGCAGCAGTGAGCAGGATCCACCGCATTGTTAGATGAGGATTGGATGCCACGAGTTGGATTAATCTATTGAATTCTGCGCGAAATGGACGCGGCCTGGACTCTGGCGTACAGGACCTTGCGGAATCAGGCCAGCAGTGAAGCTAGTCGAAGCAGCCGTGCTTGCAGCCGTATCTAGCGTTGGAACTTGGTAGCTGCGGCTAACTACAGAGAACCAACTCCAGGGCTCCCAAGTCTCCACCACCTCGACAACACCGTGCCTACGCCTCACTCACCGCGCCCTGTGATACCGCGTCCACGCCGGCTCGCTGCGCCTGTTGTGTCTTCGCCTGCAGTCGTGTGTGTCGCCGCCATCGCCGCTACCTCTGCTCGCCGCCTCACACGCCATTGCCCGCGACCCTGAATCTCGACAAGCCGAACGTTTCGAGTTTCGATCCCGACTAAACAGTGAAGCACGCGCCACCGCGGCCTGCACAAAGACTCCTAGGCGCGCCGAGGACCGCTCGCAGACGTCACGCCTGTAAAGACTCGAAGCCTGACTTGACTGGTCCCCTTCTACTGCGCCGCGCATCACGGTTTGGACCCCTCGTTTGCGTTTGGACAGCTCTAGTCACCCTACCTAGCTCGACAGCTTTATCTCCGCATCGGCATCTCTACCTCTGCCCTAGCACTCCGTCCAGAAACAAGCTCCGCGCCTATCGAGTATCAGTATCTTACTACTATATCTTTCGTTGAACATCCATACGCATCACCATGGTTGTTGCGACAATCAAGTGCGTGCGCCCATTCACCTTACATCAAAGTGCTGGCCATCAAAATACTGGCATAACAAGGCTTGCTCGCTAACTACATTATTCTTTTTGCAGGTGCGTCGTCGTCGGCGACGGTGCGGTCGGCAAGACATGTCTTCTTATCAGCTACACCACGAACAAGTTCCCCTCAGAATACGTTCCCACAGTCTTCGACAACTACGCCGTCACCGTTATGTGAGCAACCCGCCCCGCTCGCTAACCACACAGCACACAATCTTGGACGTCAACGTTTTTTGGACTCCTCGTTGCGCAGGGCATCTAGCGAACCGCTACTGACGGCATCAAGGATCGGTGACGAGCCCTACACCCTCGGTCTCTTCGACACCGCCGGGCAAGAAGACTACGACCGTCTGCGACCGCTGTCGTACCCTCAGACCGACGTCTTCCTCGTTTGCTTTTCAGTCACATCCCCCGCCTCCTTCGAGAACGTACGCGAGAAGTGGTTCCCAGAAGTGCACCACCACTGCCCTGGTGTGCCATGCCTCATTGTCGGGACACAGGTGGACCTGAGGGAGGATGCCTCCGTCAAAGATAAGCTGGCGAAGCAGAGAATGGCTCCCGTAAGGCGCGACGACGGGGAGAAGATGGCCAAGGATCTTGGAGCAGTCAAGTACGTTGAGTGTTCGGCCTTGACGCAATACAAGCTCAAGGATGTGTTTGACGAGGTATGGTAATCTGCGCCGTGCGTCACATAGCCACTAACCAGGTCAGGCGATCGTCGCAGCTCTTGAGCCTCCGTCGCAACGTGTCGAGAACAAGAAGAAGGGCAAGAAGTGCTGCATTCTGTGAGGAAAGGGTAGATATGGCACATACGGCGAGCATTTGCGGGAACTTTGGATTGCAAGTCCTTCTTGAACGGCGTGAATCACTGGATACCTCTTCGGACGTCAGGCGCTTTTTGCGAGTAGCAGTTTTGGCAAGCTACATCGGTTCTCTATTTTACCTCCTGGCATCGCTCTGATTTTCTTCTCTTCGTTTCGATCAAGTTTGCCATAGCCGACTCGCAGGGCTCAGATGCGTGTTCCAAAGAGACGGCGCCGACATAGATGGCATTGCGCAGACGCTTGATGCGCGCAAAAGCACCAGCAACGAGTGAACATGTTCTTCTTCTCAGTATACTCTGATGCATTTCCTAATAGGTATCCTGGTTTGTATACAATTTACGTTTGAAGTCTCAATTCACTTTTCCCACTTTCATTTCGTCCGATGTGCTGTAGGACAATGTTCTCGCCCGTTTGCTGTTTTGATCCGTTGCCTAGCAGCGCATCACTCAGGACAAAACTTTCTCACCCTCGCCCGGCCAAGACCACATCAGCTCGCCCAATCTCAACCTGATTCGACTTGCAAATCTCTGCGACCTGACGCTAATTCACACGTGAATGCTTGTCTCACTTCTGCTGGCGTTCTTTCTATCTCTGCGTTCAGAGCTTTTCTGGAGCCCGTTGTGACGGCGATACCCAAAGCCGTGACCGACAAGCAGCACCACAGGACTTCTATACTACTCCGCTCTCACCCGTCCGAACTCGCGCACAACATGTCGGGCACTTCCGACGACCAAAAGAGGCGGCCTCCTCCAATTCACATCCCACCGCCTCTGCCTCGCCTCCCTCACGCTCTTCCGCCCCGGCCAAGCAGTCGCCAGCAGCATCATGGAGAGAATCGCAATGCGTCCTCATCAACTCAGCAGGGCCCGCGCACGGTCTCTAGTCCGCTGACGTCGCCTCTAGAACACGATGGGTTGCGCAATCCCTTCACGTCAGGTTCTCAGCAGTCGGGGTCCCAGAAGAGCCGCGTCTCCGCAATCAATGCGCTAACAACGCTCATGGAGGAATCGCGCGCTTCGTCTCGTAAATCAGATCAAGGATCCACGATCGCCAGGTCTACAACACGTTCTCGACATTCGGAGCGCAGCCAGCACAGTGCCGCTGCCGCGCAGGCCCAGCTCGAAGCACTGGACGAAGATGAGAGGACGTCTCGAGCCAAGATCGAGGCTCGCAGCGAGGTCAACTTGTTTAAGATGACAGGCCAAGTGCCTCCAACGCCGATGATGAGTGAGTGCGAAGGCAAGGTGACATTTACAGGCGGATGAGCTAATCAGAGCAGACTCAACACCTAAAGACGAAATCATTATCTTGAGACAAGATCTACGAGAGGAATGCCGGGTTGCTAGTGCAGAAAAGAAGCCAGAGCGTCTAGAGCCTATTAAGAGTCCTAAGAAGAAGCTGTTTGGTATGAATATGCCATCTTTCGGCAGGTCTAACACGCCTGTGCCGGCTATGCCCTCAAAGGCCGCGCAGATTCTCGGACAAGAGCCTCGAAACCCCACTAAGGTGGTAGTACGACCTATCAAGCCTGCTGGTGGCATCAAGACACCCACCAAAGCACCTCGTTCAGATACTTCCAAGTCCTTACCTGCGAAATTGCTGAGTCAGAGTACATACACACGGAGTCATCATACCACTACAGCCCGTCGCAATCGAGCAGCAAACCGCAGGTCGCCCTCGAGTAACAAGCTTTCCACAGATACAGGCGCTGAGAACACTCCGCCCTCCCTCAATGCCGACGCATCATTTGAGTCCACTGCTCCCCCTACGCCCCCCGCGAAGGACACCCCGCCAGAGTGCAGACCCGCGGGACGCTCAGCAAGCCCACTCCGCCGAGCAGCGCCAGGTACCGATCGCTTGCGCGAGACTTACCAAGCTGATGTGGACGATGGTGTGATGTCGCAGTTCCCAGCCTTCGCACTGTCGCCATCGCCGACCAAGGTCCACAGTGCAGAGACTGCAGGCAAGAGCCCAACGAAGCATCTGCCAACGACCGCAGATGAGTACCACAAGCTGATCGCAGGCGAGCCTCTCCCATGGGCTTCTATTGTACAGGACAGCTCGCCTGGTCAGCACCAGATCTCGCCCTTGACCTTCTCACCTTTGGGTGGCACCTTGGCGGGCCCATTGGATATGCCTGCTAAGCACTGGAGTGAGGAAGACTACAGGAACTACTGCCACCAGAGTAGTAAAGACAGCCACAGTGCTCCTCTTGATGGTGAGAATCGAGCGTCGCTACATGTACCACGCGAAGAGCGTCGAAGTGAGGACTACCTGCAAAACAATCGCCACAGCCGTCTGTACAGTCCGCTGCCGCCGAGGTTTTACTCACCTTCCAATCGGTCGGTGCAGCTGTTTGCGGAAGGCGAGACTCCTTCTAAGAATGTAAGTGCTCCCTCGTGCTTGCCTCTTTCTCTCACCTCAGCGGGGCAGCTTCCAGGGCTCTTGCCTCACCCTCCGAGCGATTGCTGCCTTCACCTCCACCCCACTGCTGGTCTCTCCTCATTGTCACTGCACAATAGCGCTGACAATAACCATAGTCTGACACCGGCCGCCTTCTTTGCACTGTCACTTCTGCAGCAGACCTCTTCCGAGACCGGACAGACTCAAACAACGGCTCAATCAGCATGATCTTCCAGGGCGACGCAAAGGAAATCGACCAGCAATCAGTCATTGGCGAGCTTGTGAACAGCAGCAACGACAGCTCAATGCTGGTACCCAAGCACGAAGATTTAGGACTCACCGCACGAGTGATGCAAGAGCTCCGCATCAACGACCAGCAGGCGACTGCACCCCGCGATAACGGCACGAATGGACACCTGCAGCCTGATCAGTCATCGTCACGACTCACCGACATGCTCCATGGCGTCAGCCCTCATCGCAACGACTCGATGGGCGATTTTCGAGCCAACTGCCCCAGCGCAGTACCGAGCCCTCTGCACAAGGTCCCTGGTGCTCGCGTCCCGGTGCAGCCCATGGATCCTCAGGTTCACACTCCCGGAATGCTAAGGCTCCCTTTCACACCCAAGTCCATCGACGATCATTTCTACATGACGAACGAGCACCTCGACGTCATGGGCAAGTCGAGCTGGGATCACGTCGAGACGGTTAGGAAGGAGCTGCTCGGCTCTGCCACCCACAGGCAAGCCAAACTCATCACCACGATTGAGTCGCACTTCAAGGAGATCAAGATGCAGATCGACTCTGTGAACGAGAAGGCGGATCGTTCGACCGAGCAGAGTCACAACATGCACACTAAGCTCGGGGAGCTGTTCGACTTCATCAAGGGCGATGTCATGGGTGCGTTTGCCGCACAGAACAAGCAGATGACGGAGCTGGAGAAGGATGTCAAGGACCTCCACAAGGTGGTACACACCATTCAGCAAATGCTAGAGCAGAAGCAGTCAGAGACCACAACCAGCCAGCAGCACGTGTCTGCTACTCCGACCCCACTGCCAGTTCACCGCTCTCAGCCCTCCCTCGCCGGGTTCTACGGAAACGTGACAGAGTCTGGTCGTGAGACACAATCGTCGGCACAGCATATGCCAGAGCATCGCAACAGCAGCGGACATGCTCAAGACACTATCAATGACCCCCGGGCTGCATACAGTGGCAATTATGGGCAGCAATGGGCTCCACGGGCTGGCTACCAAGGTCGGGGCAGCAAGGAAGACCGTCCATACTCGGCCACCAACCCGTACAACTTCGCAAACGGTGCTGCCAACGGTGGACAGTACAGCAACGGCTACAACGGCGGCTACGCTTATAACTGAGCACAGTCGTAGTACGAGGTGCGGGATTTCAGATTCAACGGCTGTCGCCACACGGCTTCAAGTGGATAGACCTGAGCATTGGCGTTTCTTTTTGTGGCCGATGCATGACGAGCGTGAGAAGTGGTGGGATTTGACGTTGGTGCATTTGTATGATGATAAGACGACTACTCGGCGAGGCTGTGCTCTTCACATGTCCAGCATTACATCCTGATGTGATGCCGTCTTGGGGTGACAGGAGGAGTCTTTAGATCTGATGATACGATAGGAACGAGATCAAGAACAATGCCGTGCAACACATGACCGTGACACCAAGCTGCATGTGCTACCAGAATCTTGTGCCTAGACTTACCAAAATACCACCAGTGCCTGACCAACCACCAGCTCGGATCGACCTGTGCATCCAGGCGCCCTCCTTATAGGTCAGGCGTTTCCACGAGTCTACTTGAGCGCGACTGACTGCCTTCAAGAAGTTCAGCCTGTGTAAAGACATTGGGCTGCAGTGATGGAATTATCCAGCCCACTGTAATCACTGTCAGACATATTTATCTTGGCACCTTGATCCTATTCGGTGGGCGTGAGGCTGTCGGCGTGCCTCTCCGCACTTTCGCTACCCGGCCATTCGGTTCCAGAAGCGCGCTAAAAACAGAAGGGTACCACTTTTGTACTGCTCGCGCGCGGCTGAAGCCTGAGGTGACTGGAACGCGCCGCCGCTTGAGATACAACAACATGGAGGGCTCCGAGTCGTCCTCTAGGGATCTCGCGTCCTCCAATTCGCCCTCCGGTCCACGCGCGGGCACCTCGCAGCTCGGATCGACGCCGCAGACGGACCCCACGAAGCACGCCGACACGAGGACGAGGGACAGCGGTAACTCGAACTTCCACTACCACATCCGCGCGCCCTCGACGGGTCTGACGCTGCAGACAGACTTCTCCGCCCGCCAGCCACAGCCACGCCACGAGCCGCCCACGCTGGAGGAGGGCACCGCTGGGAGCGATCCGCTGCGGCAGTCGGCTACGGCGCCGATTGCGATACAGCCAGGACAAGGACAGGACCAGAGCTACCTGAGGACCGCCTGGTCTGCCAATAGTGTCGGCTCCCCCTCGCCGGGCTCGGTGCTCTCGTCGCCCGCCCTCAACGCCCTCAGCGACCTCACCCCGCTGCCCTCGCCGCTGGTGATGAGCGACTCGCCCGGGCCATGGCACCGAGCCGTACCGCGCCCTGGCTCGCGGGACGCCGTGGGCTCGCCGGGAGACTCGGGCGGCAGATCTCTGCTGTCTCCGTCGGGGTCCCTCAAGAAGAAAGGCTACCAGAAGCTGAAGGAAGCCGCCCTCGAAGCGGCGGCAGCAAGCCGCTCTCAGCACAAGAACGAGGCGGCACGTGAGAGGAACAGGAGCGTCAGCGAGCTCACGCCAGACTCGCTGCATAACCCTCGCCCTCGGCACGTCACGATTGGAAACACCGAAGCGGACCCAAGCGTGCAACAGCACCTGCATCGTGAGCACTATCTCGCAGCCCAGCGTGGCCTCGTTTCGGCCAAAGGTCCTGCCGGTCTTCCGACGCCGCCCGCCAGCAATGCTAGCAACAGAAGCGTGACGGACACTGAGGAAGAGGAGGTAGCAGAAGACGATAAAACAGAATACATTAGAGTTCGGCAAGGACCTCAGCGCACGAGGAAGCTCTGGCGCCCCGTGCGACAGCTCGGCCAAGGCACTTTTAGCAAAGTCTACCTGGCCACATGTGAGAAAACCGCAGCCAAGGACCCTCTTGATGAAGCCACTCTTGATCCTCGCAAGCTCGTCGCTATCAAGGTCGTCGAGCACGGCCCCGCTGGCGGCGCCGACGAGGAGCGCGTAGAACTCAGTCTTAAGCGTGAAGTCGAGATGCTCAAATCTGTCTCAAATCCCTCCTTGGTCCATCTTCAAGCCTTCGATCACGATGACGCCCAAGCCCTCATCGTTCTTACCTACTGCCCTGGCGGTGATCTTTTTGATGTAGCCAGCGCCCACAAGGAGAAGTTGACCGTGGGCGTCGTGCAGCGTCTATTCGCCGAGATGGTCGGCGCCGTGCGATATCTTCACAACGAGCTCATCGTGCACCGCGATATCAAGCTAGAAAGTACTGAGCACCATTTCTTCACCCATGTCGACGCATAGGCTGGTATGTGTGCCTCACGTTGCAAAGTACTAATCTAGCACAGACGTTCTACTCAATATCCCAGTCGCTACTGTACCGCTCCTGAAGAACCCGCAAACGCACCCACATGCCATAGTGACACTCACTGACCTCGGCCTATCGCGCCGCATACCTGCTCCACCAGAGTCACCCCTACTTACCACGCGATGTGGAAGTGAAGATTACGCCGCCCCTGAAATCCTCCTTGGCCAACCCTATGACGGCCGCGCGACTGATGCATGGGCTCTTGGTGTTCTGCTCTACGCGCTTATGGAAGGCCGCTTACCTTTCGATCCACCACCAGGCAAGCCGGCACGTACGCGAGCCGTTCACCGCATCGCACGATGTGATTGGGTCTGGGTCATGTTCGGCGACGATGACGGCGAGTGGGACGAAGAGAAGGGCAAGGAGTGGGCTGGTGCAAGGGAGTGCGTTGAAGGCCTGTTGAAGAAGGTCAGTCGTGGACGCAAAAGCTTGGAGGACATCGAGAAGATGGAGTGGGTGCAGCAGGGCATTCAGGTCGAGGGTGGCTTAAAGGATAGGCCTGAGGATGAAGTTGTCGAGGATATGGCTACGAGGTAGTCGTTAGTGATGACTTGAGGAATCGCTGATTAGGATTTGTAGGGACGGTACGCAAGGAGGGGTTCTTTTGTGTTGGATGTTCTAGGTTGGGTGGCTTTGGCTTCATGGTTATATTTTTTTAACGCATGTTTAGTTGGCGCTTTGCATTATTTCTCGTGCGGTGAGCGAGCGAGCTGTTTCGGCCTTTATGCCTTTTTATCACGTATCATTGGGCATTAGACGAAATTCAAGTCTATTTTTGTCTAATGTTTTCCTACATCCAACACCTGCTACACTAAGCTCTCCGACTATCCGCGCGCTTTGTCAAATTTTGGCCTCCGTGTCGCTCCTAAGAACAGTTCCTCGTATCCTGCGTCGAATCTAAGAGATCTTCTACCAGCGCTACTGTTGCTGCCTCACCAGGCTCCGCAAGAACTCGTGATCGATTGAGCTTCTACCACCAACACTCAGAGTACTTTGAAAGTAGGCCCTGGCTATCCTCAGCACATTTGACATAGCTTTCTTACCCTACTGAAGTCATGGTGAAAACAGACAGGCTACTAGTTCGGGTTACAGACTTTGTCTTTTATCGGTGGTACTTTGCTGGGCTTGACAATCACGGGTTCTTGTGGCACCTGGTGAATGGCCTTGCATTAGAGGAGGTGTATCGGGCCAGGGGGGCGAGATGACATGTCCGACGAGGCATGTTCCAAGAGGAAGATGGCGAGATTTTGGGCTGTGTGTGTCGCTCTTACCAAAGAGCCAGCTATGGTTGCCGCCACAGCCATGGAACTATTGTGGATGGAGATGGGAGTGCCTGCCGTCATGAAAGCAGATAGCACAGCACCCTCGCTCGCAGCCGCCGTCTTGTTCGCCGCCATCGTCTTCTCCTCCCACCGTGTTAGACCGCAGCCATCATCACGCTCGCAGCTATCGTTCTGCATTTCCACTGTGCTAGCCCACAGCATCCAAAATAACATGGCCAGGGGACGCCATGGTCGCGCCTGGCTGCAGGCACAAAGACTCAGAGATACGGTCCCGACTGTATTTGACGACGCGGCCCTACTCAGTACCATCGCAACGGCGCGTGCGAGTGTATCCCATCGCGGGATTTATGACACTGACGACACCTTCGATGACCACCTGCGCGGTCAATTGGCAAGCAATGATGCTTTCTCGTTCCCCGCCAACACATCAAATATTGTCACCACATTTGGCGAAGGATGTGATTGTCCGTGGACTGCGGGAGCAGTTCAAAGGATCTGCTGCAGTCACGATCAGAAGCGATACAACAGGCAGGCCCTCACAGAGCGAGACCGCCAAAGCACGCAACATGAGACCAGAGCCAACAACAATACTGTCCTTTATGGACACCGACGCGAGAGCACCAGGTGAATCACTCGCTACTGCACCAGCTACGTCACATGCCCCATCCACTGCACCAGGCAGAGCTTCTGGACAACCAATCGTCGCTGAACCAGCTACGCCATATCTTTAGGACGAGCAAGCACCACCACAGGGTGTCGAGCAAGGTCTCGGAGATTTGCCTCCGGACACGCCACAGCCGATGAGCGATGCCCACATGGACGACGGCGAGGCCATGGACTGCAACGCGTCCAGCCACGCAAAACCCGAGTTGAGCATGCTAACCGAAACCGTCACAGCATCTGACGACAGGGGCTCCAGGAGACCGACTCGCCAAGGAACACGGCAGGTGAACTATGTCGACAAGGATTATCTTGAGGCCACAGGTTGCGACGTGTTCAGCCATCCAGAACCCGAGCTGAGCATGCTAGACGGCGATGCCGCCACATCATCTGATGACGAAGTCCCCAAGAGATCGACTCGCCGAGGACCACGGCGGTCGACTACTGCAGAGGAGCCGAAGCAGCGAAACTCACTCGTCAAACACCCCCCACCGATTCCAGTCGAAGGTGGCAAATATCGATGTGCCTACTCTACGTGCCCTAGTAATGAGACTGATTACACGTTTAAATCAGTAAATTCCCACTACTCGAAAAATCACCGTCCTGGGAAACCGATTGTGCGTAGGCGCAACAGGACCCCGAAGCACCCCTCACCCGTCGACCTACCGGATGGGAAATTCGGTGAGGAAGGCCATCGTGCAAGGCCTTATAGAACAGCTCAAGGATTCAGGCGCGGTTAAGGTGAGAAGTGACATGGTCACCAAGACTGCACATGATATGGCGGCACAGAGGGCCATCAGACCAGAGCCATCCACGGATTTGTCTTTCATAGATATGAACGCGAGAGCAGCAATAGACGCAGGCGAGCCCGTTGCTGACTCGCCTACTACTCCGTCGCCTGCCCCTCCGTCGCCTGATCTACTGTTGCCCGCTCTACCATCGCCCGCCACTCTGTCGCCTGCCCATCTGACGCCCGCTCTGGCGTCGCCCGCCCCTCTCACACACCTGAACGCCGAGATGCACCTGTTCTCGGACATCCCAGAAATCCCGTACATAGGGAATGGTTACTGGGACGAACAGACCTACATGTTCGACCAAGACAACCAACTTGGCGTTCCTCCTTCTCCCGTCGCTACGACGATCACTCACACACCATACTTCGCGGACATACAGCTGAATCAGCCGGGCTCATTCGACTTTTCTTTCCCGGCACACAACCATTTGCCTCAGTATTCAGAGTTCTCGGGTCTCGACACCCATCCACCGCAGCCGGAGGAAATGCAGTAGGACCCCTTAGACCCCGACAACTTCCCTTTCCTGAACCCCAATTACGGCCAGTTTGCGTCACTAGGAGATGAGCCAGGGCAGGACGTTCATATGCACAACTCGCCTACAGCCCATGAAGGAGACATCATCCACAGCGAGGACGTCAGCACGCACGGTGGCGCAGATACCATAGCTCCACGGAGGTTCACCCGCGCAAGCACGAAGCGCTCGACAGACGCATCGAGACAGCAGCAGCAAGTCAACACCAGCACGGAGTGCTCGACTGACGCGTCGGGATATCAGCCACCACTCAAGAGGACGGCGTACTCCCATCCCAAGCCAATAGTTATCGTGAGAGGCCCTCAGCAGCGAATGTATGGGACATCCATTCTACTTGCAGGAGGTAAGTATAAATGTCCTGTGCCTGGTTTTAAGCAGAGGCCGCACATCAATGAAGAGATAGCAAGCCGGCACCTGAACGAAGTCCATGACATGTACGAATGCTATTATCATCCCAAGCCAATCACATTGGAAGATGGAGATGTTCGATGTAGGTATACCGACTGTTCCCACACGAAGCCATTGTTGCGGAAATCAGTTATCGAACACTATGTGCGGGAGCACCGTCTTGGAGAACCCAAGCGCAATTTGAATCAAAAGCATTCGAGACCTATCAAAATGTCCTATGGCAAGTACAGGTTTGGGTATATTCCCTGTCTGCACTAGAAGGGTATGACAGACGACGGTGTTCGTATGCACCACCGCGCCAAACACAGCGAGTACATTGGCTAAGTGAAGGCCTGGCAAGACATGGCTCGTGATAAGTGGTATAATAGTGCGGGCATCATATAGGTGAAGACATGGAGGGACTCCGGTTGCGAGAAGTGGTATAATAGTGCGAGCATCATGTAAAGTAATATCGCTTGGTAGCAGTACTGTTGTGTGCAGCGTGAACTCACGACCATGCCAAACCAATCTCGTTTTGCATGACAGTGCAGAAGTGAGTGCTATTCTCACCGCCTGTGCCGTAGCCATATTCAGACGATCATTCAATCTCACCAACTATAAAAAGTCCCATAAGGTCAACCGACAATCCCAGCAGTTATCGCCACGAACCTATCACGCAGTCGTAACGACGCCTTCAACATACACTCACAGCGCCGTCCGCAACACACCGCCTCCCACCATTGCGACAACTGTACGCGGTACTCTTTGCCTCAGGTCTGCTGCATCAGACACTCAGCGACACTCGTCGCACCAGGCCCTTTACTTTATATCATTTACGGCACTCCTCACGAAAGACACCTCATAGCACTCTTCCCATGGTCAATCGCATCTGCTCTACCGCTCGACAAGCGCGCATCCCAACAACCATCGTCACACCATTCCAATCGATATGTATGCAAGATATCATATGGGAATCAGCAACAGAATGTACTTCCATGCCACTCCCATCTGCACCAGAAGATACAGAGGATGGCATCGACGACGACGCCGGTAGCACATCTACCCTAACGACAAGCAGCGATGGTACCATCATCGTGCCTTACCACCTTCCAATTGACGGTACACGCACCTGCGCGGCCCAATACTGCTGCCACTTACCCTTAAAGACACCGAGCTATGTATGCGAGATATACCTCAAGAAGTTGCTGGTACTATACGCCGAAAAGTCGGGAATCACAAAACACCACATCGAGCGAGTCGTAATGCCTCATCATCCGGTCCTCGATACAGACTGGCAGCTTCCAAAAGACCCTGCACTGATAGAGGAACTTGCGTTTCTGGGAAGGATTACATGGCACGCACAGCGCAACACTTGTTTGCTCACAGACGTTGAGTTTGTAACGCTACCAGGCCAGTCTGCATCAATATTCCAGACATGTGTTCAGCCATACCAGGCAGACAAACCGATCAGATGCGCATTTTTACACTAACCAGGAGTGAAACTCGACACAATCCAAGGCGGCAAGACGAACTGGTATTACCAGAGAAATTTTCGCTCCATATACCTCGGAGACACTACCAATGGCGAGGAAGTCTCCATTCTACAAGGCGAGCTCATCGACTTTGGCCTGACGACCGGGCGCTTCTTCGTGCTCTCTTGGTGCTGCACCACCGACATGGTTGCCCTGTCACGTATTTTGAAAGGCAACAGTGGGATCGTAGGCACCGCAGGAGACTTCAATCTCTCGTGTCCCAGCGGCGACCATGTAGACAATGACACACATGTCCACTATCAGCCAGTCAAAGTCAATCGGATCCTCAAGTCGATGCTGAAGGACGCCGAGAGAAGGTCATTCGGACTGCGTGCAGTACGTGAGGCACTGTTCCCACACGCGACACGGAGACCGGATCACACTGCGCTGGAAGATGTGGTCGCGTTCCAAGATGTAATTGCTGAGATTATCCGCCAGGCGGACAAATTGGAGCAAAATGAGCGCGACGTGGGCGCAGCGTAGTAGATACGATGTCGCAACTTCCGCATTCAACCACTCTGACCACATCCTCTCATGCAATAATCCCGCAGCATAGTAAACCAATCTATTAATGTATGTATGGTGCATGGCACCCAGCATATGCGACACAGCACTGACAAACGACAGTCTACTACGGTCTCTATTGAGAAGCCCGCTGTCATTGAGAAGCCCACCGCTACTGAGAAACCTGCTGCCCACCGAGAAGCCTACTGTCATCGAAAATTCCACTGCCAACGAGAATTCCACCGCCATCAGGAAGTCCACCGCCATCGAGAAGTCCACCGCCGCCACGAAGTCCACGTAGGCCAATGGAAGAACAACGGTACAGTCTCTTACCCTCGAACAGCGCAGCCGTGCAGCATGCTAATTAGTGACAGCGCAAGCACGGCGTAGTTGTCAACTATGAATTGGTAGCTGGACTCGCGGGCTAGGCACCACGGTCCGATAAGAGGAGGAGGATGCGAGCGGCTTGGAACGCAGAGCGGGTTGCGCGCTACATCGAACGTACGAACAACAAGGACAAGGAGCAGCGAAGGGTTCCGACGTCAACTTCTGGCGTCGCAGCCATAGCGGAACTCGACGTGACTGGGGTTCCTGATGAATGCCCACAGTCGTAGTCTCTTGTGGCCCAGGTCCAGCTTTCCGATCAACAACTTCTTGTCTTTGGTGTGAGCGCCGCTGTCGTAGTTGACAAAGAGTTAGATTGGTATGTGGGGGCAGTGAGTCGTACGCTTCTGCCTTTCTTTTGTGCGTGCGTGATGAGATCGCTGCGCGTCAATCGTTTGTTGAGTGGGCGAGGGACTACGAGTGTGCGCTTCTTGTCTAGGGCTTGCTGTACAATTCCAGGCAGTTTTCGCGACACTGTGGAGAGCAATGGATGTATTGAGGGGTGGACATGCTTGGTTGAAATTGATCACGAGGTGGGGTGAGTGCAAGTCAGCAGTGCGGTGAGAGACAGGTCGAGAGGGCAGCTGCGTTTGCAAATGCAGAGTGCATAGCGGTGTGCGGTCGCAATGCGACTTTCACCTTCACTGTCAAAATTCTTTTCCTGCTCTGAATTCCATTTCACCTCGGCGTCTTCTCGCTAACTGCGTATTTTAAATCTATGAACTGACCATGAACGAACAGACTGGCGGTACAACATCAGTATCTGAGTTCTAAACATGACCCCAAGAATTGCAAACGTAGGATATACCAGGATTCCGATGCTATGCTGCGAGGTGTAATGTGAGCTTGAGCAAACATCCGATGATGATATAGATTTACAATAGTGAAAAGCTTGCGACGTCAGGTACTGGGTGAATGTGATTGTAGTGTTTATCTGATGCAATGACCTTTGAACGAGCACCACTCTCACCGCGCTCATTTTCTTAAGCGAGTCGTAAACACATAAATCTTGCGATGTGGTATCATTTGATGCACCGCCAGATATGTATCGATTATTGTTGCGAGCTATTATCGAACACAATCAGCGTCTTACATCCTGGGTTCGCAGTTTACTGCTCCTGGTGTTGGTTGACCGGCGTGAATCCGAGCCTCTCTTAGGACAGAAATTTCTCCTATGGCCCTGGTAATTCGGGTGTTGGTTGATGGATTACAGAAATCTTTGCCATATGTGATAAAGTAAACTGTAGTTTCTTTCCCTCACCTCGAGTGGGAGTTTCTTTTGCTTCTTTTCATCCTCTGCACCATGTTTTAGGCTGGGTTGAATGTTGTCGCAGATTTTTCACTCGCCTGAAGACTTATCGCACAATCAGCGCGTAGATCATGAAGACCTGCACAGTAGTTGCGAGCAAAAGAGTGTAAAATTACTCGTGTTTATGTAAAGAAGAACGTAGCACTTCACCTCACACCGACTACCCTACGCTCCGCATCTTCATGCCACCACTTTACGGGCCAAACTGCGAAAACAAATTAGCAAATGCTTGCCTACTTCCTCAACGGACCTACTTCACGGTCGGGCTGACGTTGACATCAGGGAGTGCGACATTGGGAAGGCTTACCGAGTTGCCGGAACCAAGATTGTTTCCATTCAGCCCCTGGTTTCCGTTGCCATTGCCGTTCAAATTGCCATTGCCATTGTCAACTTGGCGAGCCCCGAATTTGTTTCCCGAACCGAAATTATTGCTGCAGTGTAGGTGTGAAGTCAGTGTTTGTCACACAATCACGTCGTGTATATCACCACTTACTCGTTTCCTCCACGGTTTCCATTGACATTACCGTTCAAATTGCCGTTCAGGTTGTCCACAGGTGCTTGACGCTTTCCGAAAGAGTTTCCCGAGCCGATGTTGTTGCTATAGAGGTGTAAGTATCAAATCAGTGTGAGACTGATGTCCAGATAAACTTACCCATTGCCTCCCTGGTTGTTGTTGAGGTTTCCGAGCAAATTGCCGTTACCGTTGTTAACGGGAGCCTGGCGTTTGCCAAGGATGTTGCCGCTGAAAAGGTTGTTGCTGCGAGATGAAGTTAGTCTTTGTTTTATACACAGCACAGTGAACTCCTTACCCATTTCCTCCCTGGTTGCCGTTGATATTGCCATTCTACAGCTTCATTAGCAAGCAAACGACTGACCATCAGCAAAAAAAGCGTACCCCATTGCCGTTGCCGTTATCAACCTGGCGAGAGCCGAATCTGTTTCCCGAACCTCCATTGTTGCTAGAGAGGATAAAATCAGTGTCAGCCTCACATGCTGTCTATGCATGAACTCACCCATTGAGGCCCTGGTTTCCGTTGCCATTCCCGTTCTGCCGCGTGGTCAGCAAATGCGTAGCCGATACTAGGTAGTATACACAGATCACAAGGGGTTCAGCCCCGCTGGGCGGGAGTTGAAGACCTTGTAATAGATGCATAGATGAACTCACCAAATTGCCATTCAGATTGTCGACAGGAACCTGTCGTCTGCCGAATGAGTTTCCTGAGCCCAAATTGTTTCTACAGCGTTGATGCCTCGTCAGTGTGTGTCTCACGAGCGGGCTCATGTATTTGCTCACCCGTTGCCTCCTTGATTGCCGTTGAGATTTCCCACCTGAACATCCATTAGCAAGTGAAATTACTGATGAGAAAGGAGGTTTAACGCACCAGGTTGCCGTTCAGGTTCCCAACTTGGGCGTCACGCGGGAAGAAACCGCCGGCTGAGCCACGGTTGCCCGAGCCGATGTTGTTGTTATTTCCGCCCTGGTTCGCATTCCCATTGTTGTTCTACGAGTGCCGGTCAGCTTCGAGGTAAGGTAAAGTGTAGAATGTATCACGTACCCCGTTGCCGTTCAAATTATCCACCTGAGCATCACGAGGGGAGAAAACATTGCCTAGAAGTAGGTTCGAGACGTCAGCGTATGTTCATGACCATGCCCAACGCGAGAACTTCCATACCCGACCCAATATTGTTACGATTGCCTGCCACATTGTTGTTGTCATTTCCATCGAGATTGCCATTGAGGTTCCCTGTAGGGAACTGGGGCGCGGGCGCTGCGAGCACAGTCGAGGAGAGAGCGCAAAGTGCGACAGCGACGAAGCCTGTGGAACGCATATTGGCGGTCGTGTGTGTGGATTGACTGGAGAGTTGAAAGTGAAAGTGAGAAATGTACTAAGCAGCGAATGGATGTTGCGGTGGGTTGGTTGAAAATGTGCGTTGGGCTCAGGGGGTTATATACTACTTATTGCCCAACTTCAAACCTGTAGTGCTCTTGATCTCACGCACATCGACCAACGTGTCAAGAACTAATGCTGAACAGCCACGAGCCTAGATCGTGGTGCTGCTTTGACAGTGTCATGTCACGAAAATGCCCGCTCCAGGAACCAACCGGAGGTTTACCTTAACTAGTGAGCCAGAGTGTTAAAGAATAATAGCGCCTGTGTAACCACAAACGGTGTAAGTATGTCGATCCCGTAGCTTTGAATCCGAAATACTGGCACACCGTCGTTATTTGTTATTGTCAGGTTAGTGGTGAACCTTACTGGGATCCAATGACCAAAGGCTACTGAGATGCAATAATGTCCGATTTGTTCTACAGACAGGAAGCTCCAACTCCGTTGACATGTCGTTCGCAGCGCACTAGAGGCATGCGTTTTTGGCGACTGCTTTAAGCGCTCTGTGTAGGTACGGTAAGTCATCTTCCGAACATGAAGCTTGCCATCTAACTTGGTCCAGATGTCCCAAGCCGTATGCAGCTGAGAATATATGGTAGCCTGGGTACAGACGTAGTGAAGATGTCGAAAGAATGATGGAACACTCCGAGAGATAAACGCAATTACTCTTGAATGCACATGTGGCACAACTTGTGGCTTCGTAAATGCTGCTAGTGCTGTGAAGGGTCTATACTTGCATACTGAGGTATGGGCTATTCTCCCGAGGTCCCCTGATGATCCGCATACCCTGAGGACAGGTTCTGATGTCGTCCAGTCCTCTAGTGCAACACTTAGTGATCTAACAGTCGGAACCCGGATCTGGAGCGGATGATCTACGCGGAATTAACCGCAGTATGGGGCAAGGTTTGACGTACACTGGGGTAACGTAAATAGCGCGACCACGTTCCAGAATCACCGGTACCCATGGCACTTGGCAGTGAAAACACCTCGGAGTCTCAGCACAACTACGACCTTGCTAAAACCTACACTTTACCTTATAACGCTAGAAGCCTGGTTCATCACGCTATCACGCGTTCACATCCCGTCCTGCTCAATCGCAATTTTTCTCATAGGGCGATCAGGCGTGCAGCATCTGTCTATTTACAGGACATGTCCAATGCGCAATCCCTTCACCCGCACTCACAACACGTCAGCAACACGCATTATCACCTGCTCACGTTATTCGTCTCTAGTTCCAAACGCTGTGATAATGTGCAAATTTTCTCAATCGTGATGAAAGCAAAGAGTATGCACGTTCATCTTTCGATTAACTTATATAAATTAACAGCTATGGTGGGTTGTTTCATTCTTCTTGGAGCCTAAGCACGCTAGGTCTTCGATCGGACATAGATCTTTGGTTGACAGTAAGTCCGACCCAACGAGCATACATCGCACCGGAAGTCTTCCTTCGTCCTGCTCAAGCGACGGCGACCGCGACGGACCTATGTCGGGGTCTGTAGATCCGATCCTCATGAAAGTAGTAATGATGTACATAGACCCTACTTTACAATCGAGTACATGATGGTGGATTTTGCCCACATGTTCCAGAGTCGTTCACGTCTTGGATGTAGAACAGCAGATTGGGCTGCTCCTCGATGTCGCCATCTCCATAGACCAACTCACTAAAGAATATGGACACTGTTGCAATGACTTTGTGTCCCAGCTCCTGCTTTCGCTGGATAAGCAACCAGCCAACTCCGTTGCCATTTGGTGTACCGAGGAGCGCCGCGGCCTCTTCTTCCGCCATGTCAAAAACCACACCAGGCCAGCGAGGCCGCATTCGTTGCATCCCGCGAGGAGACTGCGACGGTGAGTAAATTATCGCGTTATTGGCGTTCTCACCCAGAAGATGTCCCATCATCGCCAATGTCTCTGCATTGTGTATGTTGGCTCGAAGAACGTAGCATAGATCGTTTTTCAGTGTGCATGACTGCCATTGTAAGTAAGCCACGTCCAACCAGTTTTTAAGCTTGGGAAGCGGAGGTCGCTGCGAAGAAAAAGTACTCAGATGAGCATACTTCTTTTCTGCCTTGTGAGCGGGAGTGAAGTTGTTAACAGCTATGATTATTCCGGCCTTGTCGTTTACAACATTGTCGAACATAGCGCCCGTTAAATGGCATAGCTCGTCATCTCTTAGAGTGTCGAAATTATGCCACCAAAGCAACTCGATATTGTCGCTAATTTCTTTGCTCCCAAGCGTCGCGAGAACATCGGCGTAAGGATCGATGGTTTCATCAAATGCAAAACGTGCCCTGAGCGCGTAGCCAGACTGCACTGCGTCCCGCATACCTGCCATGTCACTCGAAGTGGTAGAACGTGGTGGCTTTAACATTAGACCAGAGGCCGTATCGTCTACACGCAACATTTCTAATAGCCTCTGGGCTTTCGCTATTGCCTTCTGGTATGGAGGTGAGGACGCATGCATCTCGTCAACAGCTTCATCCATTGCTAGTACTGTAGTCAAGCTTAGCGATGTTGAGGAAGATCTATCTTGAGAAGCCAGAGCCACGGGCAAAGAGTAGTTTGATGACACTTCTTTGGAGAACATCCCATATTTGGGCTTTGACGAGCGTCTGATACAGGTGCGGACAAACGCTTACAATGCCAACAGATACACATAGCTCGTTATTTATGCTTCGCTGTCAAGCATTGTATCTGTTTTTACGCTAATACTTCTCTAGGAGCCTATTGGTGCTCACTGTGTCGACTTGGGATGATGTGGACATCCACAAAAACTCACGTACCCGCTGAGCGGAGACGCCACAGAATGAACAAGCAAGACGTCGTCGCGCAGAAGCGCTCCAGATCTATATACCAAAAGCTCTTGTGCCAAGACAACGCACTCGTCCCCTCTTTGAGTTTCACAGGTAAGGCTTATTGCTACCTAGGTAGTAGACATGATACTATTAAATAGGAGACAGACCGCGTGCAGTTGTGTCTGAACGATGCCTTCGGTTGGGATTTTGATTTGCATGTGGGGCTGAGGCCGTATGTATCTAGCTCTGCTAGTAAAGTGGAGCGTTGTGCGGTACATTGACCCTCGTCTGATGGCCGTCCGGCAAATCTCGCAGGTGCCTGGCTAGCTATCTCCATTCCTTTACCGCATTCGTCTAGCAGAGTCAGCAATCGGTGAGCAGCAGTGCACAGCATTCCATTCGTCTTATTTCTTCGGTACCCTCCTATGGAATGAAAGCTGAGTTCCGGATTTGTTCCCAAACTTTCCAATAGTTTGCTATCGCTCAAGCCAAGGCAGTGGCTGACATGCCTTCAGGCCATGATTCCACCCAAGTTCTCGTAACAAGATAGTGTTTTGACAGAATGTTGAAAATCGGTCAACGAGCACGTAATATTTCCAAGTTAGTCTCCAACACATACCGACAATCGCGCTTCCTGCGCACGGAAACGAATGTCAGTGACCTTGTCGAAGAAGAGCGCCACCCGTGGTACAGGCATGACCAATTCTATCCCATACGAACTGGCGAGGATCTCGCTTCTAGCTTCAAAGTTATTGGAAAACTCGGTCAGGGTGCGTACTCTACTGTTTGGCTGTGTCGGGACACCCGGTATGTTTGCGCTCTTCACCCCGCCCATCAGAGTCTGATCATTCATGTACAGGAGAAAAGATGCTGGCTTCATCGCTAAGTACGTCGCTGTCAAGGTTTGTACCCGAGATGGCGGCAAGTCTACACAGTTCAATCGAGAACTGAACTTCTACGAACGTGCCAGTTCTCTGGAACCACAGCATCGTGGCCAAGCATACATCCGGGGACTATATGGCGAATTTGAGATTGACGGTCCGACTGGCAAACATTTGTGCTTGGTACATCCACCCATGCACATGACTATTCGACAATTTCAGTATCAGAACTCAGCACACAAGCTCAATGTTCCGCTGCTAAAATGGACGCTTGCGAACGTACTGAAAGCGTTGTCATACTTACACGACGAAGCCAAAGTCGTACACACAGGTGAGGCAAGACGGCGCAACGTGATTGACACAACTGACCAGCCAGACATAAATCCTGCCAATATCATGCTGACTGTGGCTGATGAAACTATCCTGGAAGATTTCGAGAAGGCTGAAGCTGAGGATCCATCGCTTCACAAAGTGATCGACGACACACGCACCATTTACCGTTCTCGCACCGTTCTCGCAAGCTTCGCCTTCCCAAGGGCGATTTTTGGGGTCAACCAGCTCTCTGCGACTTTGGAGAAGCTCGAATAGGTGAATCACACTCAGGATTAATAGAACCCGAGCTATACCGTGCGCCGGGGATACTACTCGAGATGGCGTGGGGTGCCAAGGTGGACATCTGGAGTGTTGCCACGATGGTGAGTACTCCGTGTCATCGCAGGAGAGCTCCAATGACTTACTCTTTGTCAGGTTTGGGGCTTGTTCGAAAACCAGCATCTGTTCGACGCCCATGACAAAGAGGGCAACTCATTGGGGGCACAACATGTTTCCGAAATCATCGCGTACCTTGGAATACCTTCGCTTCAATATACGCAAAGCAACGATGTTACAAAGAAGATATTCGACCAGCAAGGACACTGGACGGGTGGCTCCAAGGGTGTGATTGTTCCTAATTTCTCACTCGAGGACAGAGTTACCGTGCTGGGAGGGGAGAAAAAGAAAATGTTCCTCAATTTCATACGTTCCATGCTGCAGTGGCGGCTGGAAGACAGGATGTCGGCGACTGAGCTTCGGAAACATCCATGGATGGCCGACGCGATGTAATTAAGATGGGGATCAAATCTGACACTGGAAATGAGCCCACTGAGTCAGAAGAAATTTGCAGCCCAAAACATTGACCTGATTTATTTCAGACCCACCCGCACAGCCTCCAAGCTCGTCTCACACCCGTCTCGGAGAGAATGAACCACCTCTTGCTTCTTTCATTGCTTATATTTTGTTCCATATGCTTCTCGGATGAAGGAGAAAGACAAGCGGAGACTTTTCCTACTGTCCTCCCAGCAGATTCTCCCCAACAATACACGGTCATGCTTTGAACTGCTATCTTGCAGCGATGGCTTCCGTAAGTCGCTTTGGGCCCAGTACCGTGCGGACGTTGGGGGTGCTCTTGAGCTTAGGACACCTCAGAGCAGCTTGCGAGAGCGCAGTTAAGACGTGGGTCGGGGTGATGGATGCGTTGCGACTAACGACTATTCCTCGAGGAGGAGATGCTCGCCATGCTGCTTGACGGCGCGGAATGTGGAGAGGATGAGTGAGGTGGAGGGAACATACCGCAGACGATGCGCAAGTACCACTGCTTTGAAGACCTATTGTCTCTGATGGTCGGTTAAGAAGGGACGGAGGAGAGGTAGGCCAAGGCAATTCCTTGTACACAAGTAAAGAGCCCGCCCACGAGACCTCGTGAGATTTGATCTTGTGCTTTGCCAAGGGTCGTGAGACGTTTCGCAAGAAGACTGACCATAATCTAAGAGGAATATTGTTCGGCAGCTAGATGAGTGAGGTAAAAGAAATAGAAGTGCAAAAAGGAGCCCGATGCGGGGCTCGAACTTAGAGTCTCACGCTCTACCGATTGAGCTGTTGAATATTGATTATGAAGTGTAAGGAGAAGTAGTTGGGTTCAAAATGAGTCCATGGGGGAAAAACGTCCAGGGATAAGAAAAAAATTCAAAAAGACGATTGTTGTGAGCCCAACGCGGGGGTCTAGGATCTGTTAGAAACAGGCGTTGAACTTAGGGTGGCTCGGTACTAACCGAACCCGCAGCCTTCAGATTGCTGAATAAGAGTCTGACGCTCTACCGATTGAGCTAGCCGGGCTGCTGCTGCAATATATGAACAAATCTTCAAAACCAAAATCTATATAGTACATATCAATAGTCATAGATTGAATCTGCGGTATTTGCTTTGTGCGCTTCGGCTACGTCAGTGCAGATTTGTCTAGTTAGATCATTCGTGGCAAGCCGGGCCGAAGTGAACCAGTGTGATTTTTTGCTTGGACCAAAACTCGAATGTCGAGCACCATCTGATCTTGAAGCAGTACAAGACTATGCAGTATTGAGTGCTTTTTTGTCCAAGACTTTGATGCCTTTCCAAATCATGCCCAGCCTCATTCCATCTTCATTGAACCTTTTTAAGACCAGTGGCCAGCTCGCCAGGTACGAGGGCTGAGGGGCATGTCCATCAGCAAGCCCCAGAATGTGGAATGCATGGAGCTAAGCCACATTCCGATAGCAACGGTCGACTTTTAGCTTCAGCTATTCTAAGAATTGTTTGAGAGAACCTGACTTTCAGCGTGGGCATATGGAAACAATTTGTATGTTGGTAAAGACTTTGAAACAAACATGTTACTACCCTACCACCACGGAATGGTCGTGTCGAGACATGGGTGTTGGAGCCCAACCCTCAGCTCCAACAAACAATCCGTTTGACTATTACTTTTCAAATGTTAGGGCAGCCCAAGACTCGCACATTCATCGCACACATTTGCGCGTCCTGTGAATCCATCCAGGTACGAATTGTGGAGACGAAGGCGGTTCTGCTGCAGGTTCTCCAGGGTAAGCACAGCCCGCCCGTGCCTTCCACATCAACCTCAACCTCGCAGGTCAGCCAAACCTTCCAGCGCAACTGAAACTCGCTCAGGCACGACAATTGACTTTCGCTGTTCTCGCTGTCCTGCTCCAACCTTCGCGACCGCAGTGCATCCGCCCAAGTAACAAAGCAAGCGGTGGAGAGAGTAGCGCCGCAAGCTGACGTACACCTCCGCATCTGCCCGCCTCACGACACGGTAGTAAGTAAGAAACCAGAGAGGCTCAAATCGCTGTATGAGTGCCAGGAGCGGCTGCATCGCGTGGAGATAGCGCTCGCGAGCATACCTGGCCGCCATGACCGGCAGGCAAGGCCACAGCGACAACCTCATAGACTTCGACGAGCCGAACCAGCCCGCATACTCCTCCGGCTCGCGGCCGCCCGTCCACGACCATGAGCTGCTCGACCGCTACGACATAGACAGCTCCGATGCTGCGCCTCCAGGGCGGCCCTCGGTCTCGTACGATGAGTTCGTGGGAGCAAGCAGGCCACCCGCGGACCTGCCTGGCGGGCCGGGCTATCTGCAGGCCGGGAACAGGGCATACTCGCAGACGTCAGATCTGAACAACTACCAGAGATACTCGGACGCAGACATACCCGCCGAGGACGACCATTCGGTGCAGGGCTACTATGCCGCTGGGGGCGCATTCGAGGCAGGGTCGCCCGGGGCGCCGCACGGCGTGTCTACGAAGGCGCACAACCGGAACAGCATTCTGGGCCTTGGGGGCGGTCTCACCGGCCGAGTGAAGAACATGTTTGGGCGGGGTGCAGACTACTCAGAGATGGATCTGCCCTTGACTGAGCATGCTGCACAGCCGGGCCAACCAGCCGCAGGCGCATACGGCGACAGCGACTCGACAAAGACGAAGAAGAGCGCCGGAACCTTCAAGTTTGGCTTGGGACGGGGAGCGCCAGATCCATCGACACTTGGCCCGCGCATGATCCATCTCAACAACCCGCCCGCAAACTCGTCGAACAAGTACGTGGACAACCACATCTCGACGTCCAAGTACAACCTCATCACGTTCCTCCCCAAGTTTCTATACGAGCAGTTCTCCAAATACGCCAATCTCTTCTTTTTGTTCACAGCCGTTTTGCAGCAGATACCCGGCATTTCGCCAACCTCGCGATATACCACCATCGTCCCATTGGCCATTGTTTTGTTAGTGTCGGCCATCAAGGAGTACATTGAAGATTACAGGCGCAAGCAGTCGGACGCGCAACTGAACAACGCTAAAGCGCAGGTGTTGAAGGGTTCGAGCTTCACCGACACAAAATGGATCAACGTCGCAGTTGGAGACATCGTTCGAGTTCAGTCCGAGATGCCGTTTCCTGCGGATCTGGTCCTCGTAGCATCATCTGAACCCGAAGGTCTCTGTTACATTGAGACTGCGAATCTGGATGGAGAGACGAACCTCAAGATCAAACAGGCCATCCCTGAGACGGCCGATTATGTCAGTCCGGCAGAGCTGGCTCGCCTGGGCGGCAAGATACGGTCCGAGCAGCCAAACAGCAGCCTGTATACCTACGAAGCAACATTGACGATTGCGGCTGGTGGAGGAGAGAAAGAATTGCCCTTGGCACCGGATCAGCTCCTCCTGCGTGGCGCTACGCTCCGTAATACTCCTTGGATTCACGGTGTCGTTGTTTTCACTGGCCACGAGACCAAGCTGATGCGAAACGCCACTGCTACGCCCATCAAGACGACCGCAGTCGAACGCATGGTCAACAAGCAGATTCTAATGCTCGTCATCATCCTCATCTGTCTCAGCATCATCAGCTCAATTGGAGACGTCATTGTGCGAATCAGAGCCGGCCACAGCTTAGATTACCTCCTGCTTGATGACTTCAATGGCGCAAAACAGTTTTTCTCCGATCTGCTCACGTATTGGGTCCTGTATTCCAATCTGGTGCCCATCTCGCTTTTCGTCACCATCGAGATCGTCAAATATTACACCGGCACACTGATCGACTCTGACCTAGACATATACTACGAGCCAACAGACACACCAGCGAATTGTCGTACATCGTCACTTGTGGAAGAGCTTGGTCAGATTGAATACATTTTCTCGGACAAGACCGGCACCCTGACATGCAATATGATGGAGTTCAAACAGGCTTCGATTGCAGGCATTCAGTATGCGGATGAAATTCCAGAAGATCGGAGAGCTACGATGGAGGAAGGGGTTGAAGTGGGCATCCACGACTTCAAGCAGCTGGAGCAGAACCGCAAGAACCACAATTCCCGCGACATTATCAACCATTTCCTGACGCTGCTATCAACGTGCCACACTGTCATCCCTGAAAGAGGAGGCGAAAAAGGGGTTATCAAGTACCAGGCTGCTTCTCCTGACGAAGGCGCACTTGTTGAAGGAGCTGTGACGTTGGGCTACAAGTTCACTGCGAGAAAACCGCGAGCAGTCATCATGGAAGCAGATGGTCGATCGCAAGAGTTTGAGCTGCTGGCCGTTTGCGAGTTCAACTCGACTAGAAAGCGCATGTCCACCATTTTCCGCACGCCCGAGGGCAAAATCGTCTGTTACTGCAAGGGTGCGGACACGGTCATCTTGGAGCGACTTGCAAAGGACAGCAATCCTTACGTCGAGACGACTTTGGCGCATCTCGAGGAGTATGCGGCCGATGGACTACGCACTCTTTGTCTCGCCATGCGTGAGATTCCTGAGAACGAATTTCAAGAATGGTGGCACATCTTCAACACTGCGCAAACAACTGTCAGCGGCAATCGTGCCGAAGAGCTGGACAAGGCTGCCGAGCTCATTGAGCATGATCTGACGCTGCTCGGAGCGACTGCAATCGAAGACAAGTTGCAGGACGGTGTGCCGGACACAATCGCCACACTACAATCTGCTGGCATCAAGATCTGGGTCTTGACTGGTGACCGGCAAGAAACGGCCATCAACATCGGCATGAGCTGCAAGCTGATTAGTGAGGACATGTCACTCCTCATCATCAACGAAGAAACCAAAGACGCAACGCGCGACAACATTCGCAAAAAGGCCCAAGCCATCGCGTCCCAGTCCACGGGTGCTCAGCATGAAATGGACGTCCTCGCCCTCGTCATCGACGGAAAGTCGCTCACCTACGCGCTCGAGCGTGACCTAGAGAAAGAGTTCCTCGACCTTGCCGTAAAGTGCAAAGCCGTCATATGCTGCCGCGTCTCTCCCCTCCAAAAAGCACTCGTCGTCAAGCTCGTGAAGCGGCACCTCAAAGCCATACTACTCGCCATTGGCGATGGCGCAAACGACGTCTCCATGATCCAAGCCGCGCACGTGGGCGTTGGCATCTCCGGCGTCGAAGGCCTACAAGCCGCACGCTCAGCAGACATCGCAATTGGCCAGTTCCGCTACCTGCGCAAGTTGCTGCTTGTACACGGCGCGTGGAGCTACCAGCGCGTCAGCAAGGTGATTCTGTACTCGTTCTACAAGAACATCGCGATGTTCATGACGCAGTTCTGGTACTCGTTCCAGAACGGCTTTTCGGGGCAGATTATATACGAGTCGTGGACACTTACCTTTTACAACGTCTTCTTTACTGCTGCGCCGCCATTCGTCATTGGCATCTTCGACCAGTTTGTGAGTGCGCGCTTGCTCGATCGGTATCCGCAGCTCTACCGCCTCAGCCAATCTGGGGTATTCTTCCGCATGCACAGTTTCTGGTCGTGGGTCGCAAACGGCTTTTACCACTCCCTGATTCTGTACTTTGGCAGCCAGGCCATCATACTGTGGGACTGGCCTCAATGGGACGGACGCAATGCGGGCCACTGGGTCTGGGGCACCGCATCGTACACGGCCAATCTGGCGACCGTGCTCCTGAAAGCCAGCCTTATCACCAACATCTGGACAAAGTACACGTTCCTGGCTATACCGGGGAGTATGCTGCTGTGGTTCATTCTGATGCCCATTTACGCGACCGTCGCGCCCATGACGAATATTTCGAACGAGTACATTGGCGTTATTCAGCGGCTTTTTCCGGATCCGAGGTTCTGGGCGATTGTGCTGGTGCTGCCGCCACTCTGTCTCGTGAGGGACTTTGCGTGGAAGTATGCGAAGCGCATGTACTTTCCGCAGGCGTATCATCATGTACAGGAGATTCAGAAGTATAATATTCAGGATTATAGACCGAGGTATGTTGAGTTCTTGGTGTAAGTGCAAGGGGCTTCGCTAACGAAGGGATAGGATGGAGCAATTCCAGAAGGCGATTCGCAAAGTAAGACAGGTACAGCGCATGCGCAAGCAGCGTGGTTATGCGTTTAGTCAGACGGACGAGAGTCAGGCGAGGGTGTTGCAGGCATATGATACGACTGTTGCGCGTGGAAGGTATGGAGAGCTGGAGAGTAGTCGTAAGTAGATGTGTTTGAATGCGCAATGTCCGGGTTTTGGTATTCAGCGAGCCGCAACGAGACAGGAAAGTCTTTGCATCAGTGGGGCGTCTACATGAGCGCCAGTCGTAGTATTGGTAGTATTTTATACGTGATCCACATGGATGGACACTTTCAATCACCACTTCCCGCCTTTGCCCTTCTTCTTCCCCTTTCCTTGATCCGGCTTGACCTTCTTCTCCTGCAGCGGCGTCGAGCCCTTCTCCTCGGCCACAACACCGCCCTGCGTGAGGCCCTCCATCTTCTTCTTGCCCTTACGGCCCTTGGGCCTGTAGTAGCTGCGGTCGCGCATGGGCAGCCATCGCTCTGGGTCCATCTTCTTGCCCTCGACGTACTCCTTTGGCATGCGCGCTTTGCGTAACCGCTTGGTCCTGGAGTTTATTGCTTTTGTGGGCGCAACGCTACGCTTGCGTGCTTCGGCTGCGATGTCGGTGGTGGACAGTTTGCCGACGGGTACGCCGGCTTTCTCGAGTGCTGCTGCGTCTACATCTGCAATGAGGCGTGATGCTTCGGGCAGGTAGGAGAGGAGGTCGTCGGGGATGGAAGATGGGTCGGTGATGCTATATGCAGCTACTAGTCCAGCGATCGCTGCCCTGTCTTCCTTGTCCTGGTCGTACAGGCTCTTGAAGATGTCGCCCGCGACTTTGACGTTCTCGGGATTGTGCGTGTCGAGCAGGGCGGTGCCGGCGGCGACCATGAGGGCTTTGGAGGGCGCTTCCGTTTTCGACTTGTGTGGCTTCCGCCAGTATTCGGCTGCTTTTGCTAGCTCGGACTTTGCGGCGCCTGGGCGTCCTTGTTGTGCGTACAGGGACACGAGGGATGCGACGAGACCTGGGGCGAAGCGCACGTCCAGGTCGGATGCTGAGCCGCTCTGCTCGAGGCGTTTGTAAAAGGATTCGAGGAGGTGGGTTGCGGCGGCGTAGTTGTTGGTGATTATGTAGAGGTGGGCGATGGTGAGTATCAGGCCCACGTCGTTTGGCCGCTTCTCCAGGAGAGGCACTATTTCCTTGAGAGCAGCCTTCTCGGTCTCGGCATTGCGTGCGCTGGCAGCCGCATTCAGCACAGCGGCCATGTTCACGGCAGGAGCCAACGAGGGCGTGCCTGCAGCATTGATGACCTTTGCGGTGGACGAGGCCACGCCAGCGACCTTCTGCGATTGCAGCGAGATGACATAGTCGTCCTGCAGCAGGATGTTGGACTGGAAGGAGAAGTGCTGGTCGGTTACAGGCGGCTTCGGCGACGAGTGGAACAGGCGGTGGGAGCGGTACGGGTTCGAGTGGGCCTTGGAGGCGGCGATGGCGTTGACCTGGGCGATGTAGCGGGTGGAGAGCTCCTTGATGCTGCCGCTGTTAGCGACACGTGACGCAATATCAGTGCGGGTCTTACTCAGCAAAGGAGATAGAGGCGGCCAGCTCGTGTGCCTGGTCCGTCTTGCCCAACTGGGTGAGGACGTAGACGTGCTGCACGGTGATGGGCAGCAGCTCGGCCTGCTTCTCCGCATCGCTCAGGTCGGAGAGGGCGTTGCACAGGTCCCTGGCCCTCTTGAGGCAGACGTCGCCCTGGGCCAGCTCGCCGCGCGCAATGCACCCGCAGGCGGCATTGAAGGCCGTCTCGAAGACGTCGAGGTCCTCGCGCGTGGGCTTCTTCTTCTGCGCGAGCTCGCCCTGGCCGGTCCATTCCAGCTGCGAGTCGACGGCGCCCGAGTTGATGCGGATGTCGTACTCCTCGTCCTCGACAGGGCTGCTGGCCAGCTCCCTGTACACTTTAGCGGCCTGGGCAAAGTTCTCGGAGCGGTATGCCTGCGCGAGGTGTGAGCGTGAGCTGTCAAGTGTCGGCCGCGCCGCCTCATGCCACGCCTGCAGTACGTACGGCCTGGGCAAGCATGTGCTTCATTCCGCGCCCGACATCGGATCCCGCTCCTCCTGCCACATCCGCCGCTTTCGCGCCGTTGCCCGTCTTGTACAGCGCATATGCGTTTTCGAACCGCGCCTGCTTCTGCAGTGCCGGTGTGTGCTCAAACACGTCGAGGGCATCCTCGTACCGGTCGAGGTGCAGCAGTGCTATTGCCTTCACATGATGTGCGCCGACGTCGGTCTTGGACTTCTTGATCGCCGCATTGGCGGCTTTGAGTATTTCGTCGTGGTCGTCGAGGGAGGCTTGCGCGAGCAGCGAGGAGAGCGATTTAGTGGAGGCGGCCATGGTGGATATCACGCTGGTGTCGCATCCATTGGCGGACTGTAGTCAGCGTTGTTATAAAGGCACTGGTGGTGAAGGTGCTGGCGGAGGTGGATGCGGGTGTCCTTGCGAGCACGCCGCGGGGAATCGACAAGTGGGATGCCACCTGCATGCCTTTGGGGCGGACTCTCGCCTAAGCAAACGGTAGGGCTGAAGTCACTCACTGAAGCTCTCAACACAGCTGTGACAATTAACCTGTGCAAGTTCGAATTGCGTGATAGTACAGTCTACGTATACAAATGTATGGTATCATCAAAGTTCTCATGGTATCGGAGCATGTTGAAGCCGTGAACATCCCGCCTGGTATAAAACGCCGTGATCAGGCCCAACGCCGTCGCTATGCATGTCTCAACTCACATCCTCAAACTCGTCCTCCTCGCTCTCATCGCCACCGTCTCCAGTCGATGCCGGTGTTGCGACGTTGGATGGCGTAGGAGCTGCCGACGACTCCAGCTTGACGCGCTTAGCATCTGGGATCGCGCTTGGAGTGCCAACGTCAACGTCCTCAAATTCATCCTCGTCCTCATCGTCCTCATCGTCATCCTCTTCTTGGTCTTTGCGACGCCGCTCCGCCTCGAGTTGTGCGAACACCGCGTCGAGATTTGCTTCTGCTTCCTTGGCTTTGGTCTCCTCTGTCTTAACACCTCCTGCGTCCACATCAGCTTCTTCTTGCTTGACGGCATTCGCCGTGCCATCAGCCGCCTTCTCCACAGTAGACTTGGTGTGCCATTCAGGCAGCTGATTCTGCAGAGATACCTTCTCCTGCCGCTTCTTCTCCGCGTCACGCTGCTGCTCGTTCTCTTCTGCCTTGGACCCAATCTGAATCTTGACCTTTTCCGGAGCCGTGTCCAGCCCCTTGACCGCCGTTGGCCGGGACCTTGTCTCAATAATCTCATGCTTGGTACCCGGGTCGATGTTCTTGTCGCGCGGTAACTCGATCCGCTTATCGACAGCAACTGCACCTTCTACATCTGGAATACTCATCTGGTCAAGCTCCGCCATCATGTTCAGTAGGGGCCCAAACAGCTTGTTGAACTTGGCTGGCGTATCGTCGGCCATGTCCTCAGCGTGGCCGTCCGTGTCAATCATGTCAAGTGGATGCCCACATCGGAGACACAGGAAGCCACTCGAGTGCGAGCCAGCATCAGGGTCGATGCTGTTCAACACCTCCATAGTGGTATACTGTGCCTTGCAACGTGCGCAATTCAGCTCAGCCTTTTCTGCCGTGGGCTTTGCATTCGCCTTGACCAGCTCGTCGATCTTGTGGACGCGGTACTTGATGGCGTCCACTGCGCGGCGGTAGTCGATGTAAAAGTATTCTCGGCTGCTTGCCTTGGTCGCCCCTTCGCGCATCACCTGGAGCGAGTGGACGGTGCACAGCCCAGCCTCCTTAAGCTTTCCCACCAGCCTGCTCACATGCTTGGTGTTCTTGCCGGCGTCGAGAATCTGGACGAGATCGGAGACGGACAACGCGCCGTGAAAACATAGAGCATCGCAAACCGCCATGTGTTCTATATCATAGAACATACGCACGACAGTGCGTACCAAAGTCCTAACGAGCTCCGCTGCGTCTTTCATGGCCGCGGTCGGCTTGCGCGAAGTGGAGGGAGGGTTCGTGGTAGGTTTCAAGAGGATCTGGTTTGTTGCGCCGGCGTGGTGAGAATGCAGGAGCTCCGGTCGTGCGCGAAATAGAAGGATGGAGGATGGATATGGAGACAGCAGGACGATCCAAGGGCGCGCTTTGTTCACGGGCGTGCGCCGGCGCCACGTGCGAGACCAAGCGCTGAGATCGCAGTGTCTGAGATCGCTCCCGAGAATGCGCCCTTCCACGCGCTATGATCTAGGAGGAAACCACGATGATGTTCACGTAGGGAGTTGTAGATGAATCGGTTGTGGAGAGATTCAGTAGTGAGCATCTTCGGTGTTTGGGGACCAAGTAAAGTTCGAGTGGGGCGCGCTATCGATAAAGGCCCACTAAACCTCACATTAGCGTGGTGAAAGCACAGCTTCCAAAAGTTCGAGAAAATCAAAGTGTACCCATCTTCCACCTTTCACGACCCATGTTCACGTGCTTTAAGACCTTGAGCAAGCTCCCGAGAAGCCTTCCCAGACAGACATGGCTGACAACGAGAGCTCGCGCGGCCGCAATGGCGACGGCGATAGGAAACGGAAATGGGAGGATCGCGGTGGACGCGGTCGTGGTAGCAGAGGACGCGGTGGTAGCAGAGGTGGCGGCCGGGGCCACGGCAGCCATTCGTTTAAGAAGAGAGATACTGGGCGTGCGGACCATCAGTAAGCTGCTCACCACTGTGCTGTTTTACTTTCCTAATTAAGCACAGCTCTTCACAACTAGACCGACGAGATCGCAACGAGAATCAACAGAGACGCAATAAGGAGGCCGAGGACAGGGGTGAGAACGATAAGCCGGCGCTCCCAGCGGCCTTTCCCCGCGAAGAAATCGATGCTGAAGGTCGCAAACCCAAGCGCAAAGTCGCCGTTATGTTGGGCTATTCTGGCACCGGCTACAAGGGCATGCAGATCGACAACAAACAGAAGACTATCGAGGGCGACCTCTTCAATGCCTTTGTTGCCGCTGGCGCTATATCCAAAGTCAACGCCGACGACCCCAAAAAATCCTCCCTCGTTCGCTGCGCCCGCACCGACAAGGGCGTCCACGCTGCAGGCAACGTCATATCGCTGAAGCTGATCATCGAAGAAGATGATATCGTGCAGAAGATCAACGACAATCTCTCGGACCAGATCAGGGTCTGGGGCATTGAGCGGACCATTGGGTCCTTTAGCTGCTACCAAGCCTGCGACTCGCGATGGTACGAGTACCTGATTCCCACACACGCCTTTCTCCCACCACACCCGTCGAGCTGGCTTGGGAAGAAACTGGAGGAATACGCCGAGAAGGAGGGCGACATCGAGGCGTACCGCCAAAGACAGGCTGAGGTAGCCGACTTCTGGCCTGAAGTAGAGGAGAAGCACATCAAGCCCATACTTGACAGCCTGGATGACTCAATACGCACGCGCGTTGAGGAAGCGCTGTACAGCATAGACGCAACCGACGCGCCAGAGGGTGCAGATCCCATCATTGAGGCATCCATCGACAACAAGGACAAAGAGCCATTGCCGCCAAATGATGAAGCAGCGCAAGAGACGGCAAAATCTGCTGATGGAGAAGCGATGGACGTTGTGAAGTCTGAGGACGAGATCGAGGACACCATCAATGCGATACAGAAGCAAGAGCCGGATCTGAGTCTGGACGCTCAAACAGATGGCTCAGTGCCACTACCATCGAAGACTGCAAACCTCTCAGCGTTGGAAGAAGCGGTCAAGTTGCTGAAGGCCGCCTACCTTTCCGCAAAGAAAGCATACCGCATCTCTCCCGAGAGGCAGGCTCGCGTCCAAGCAAACCTCGACAACTACCTCGGAACGCACAAGTTTCACAACTACACTGTCCAGAAGAAGTTCAACGACAAGTCTGCCAATAGATTCATCAAGAGCTTCAAAGTCGCGCCCAAGCCCATCATAATCAACGACACGGAGTGGCTGAGCTTGAAAGTGCATGGTCAGAGCTTCATGATGCACCAGATCAGGAAGATGGTGGGCATGGTTGCGCTGACGGTCCGATGCGGCACGAATCCTCGCATCATGGACGAGAGCTTCGAAAACGTGATTGTAAGGATACCAAAGGTGCCAGGTCTGGGACTGCTTCTCGAGCGACCCGTCTTCGACTCGTACAACGAGAAGACGGCGGTGCATAACGGGCGCGAGAAACTGGACTTTAACAAGTACAACAAGGAGATTGAGGAGTTCAAGGAGCGGGAGATCTACCAGCGCATCTTCCGCGAGGAGGCGCAGGGCAATCAGTAAGATGTCACCAATTGCTGAAAGGCGCCAAAGCTAAACTTCCCAGGTTCAATGCGTTCTTCACGCATCTCGACAACTACAAGGACCCGCAGTTCTTGTATCTGACGTCTGGCGGCATCGAGGCGACCAAGAAGAGTCTTGAAAATAAGTCTATGCAGGGCAAGTTCCAGGAGGACTCTGATGACGAGAACGTGAGTGGAGGAGAAGGTTGATGGGATGGAAAGACATGGCTTGAATTATGATCCGAAGTTGATAGCAGGTGCTTGATGGCTCCATGATACCCTGGTAATGAAGGCCACATTCTTATGATGGAATTCATTTCGAAGTTCATCCAGCGTCAACTGATTGCCTACTAAACTGCTCGCATTTATTGTGTCGACCTTCAGAACGCATCAACGCATTACAATGCCATCTGCTTCATGTTGTTGATAAATGAGCCGTGCCGTGGTGTGTTGAGGTGTCTTGTTGAGGGTCGCGAAGAATCGGGTTAGCAAGGCGCTACCAGCGGATCCCCGAGAAGCGCGGAGCTGTTAATCTTTTGCAACCCTCAACGAGCCGTCTTCATCACCGTTTCCCACCACCACTCCTCCTTGACACCTCTATCGCCATGCTGTCACGGACAATTAGGCGGTCGTTTGCGACCCCATTCCGTCGCAGTGCTCCCATCGTGACGCGCGCGTCGCCCTGTCGACGAGTCACCACTGATGTACCTTGGTCCTTAACCTTTATCATAGATGCGCGCTGACCTCAAGTGAAGGCCGCTTCCTCCCATACTGACCCCGCAAATGTCCCCCAGGAAGATGACAAGCCTTTCGAGGTCCGTCTCTCCGACGAGGCATTTGAGACATACGAACTCGACCCGCCGCCGTACACACTCAATGTCACCAAGGCGGAGCTGAAGAAGATGTACTACGACATGGTCGCCGTACGGTACGCATCACCCGCGCATAGTCAAGGCAGAAACGCCCGCATCTAACACATGTGCAGTCGCATGGAAATGGCGGCCGACCGACTCTACAAGGAGAAGAAGATCCGCGGTTTCTGCCATCTGTCCACGGGCCAGGAAGCCGTGGCCGTCGGCATCGAACACGCAATCGAGCGCTCCGACCATCTCATCACCGCCTACCGCTGCCACGGCTTCGCTCTGATGCGCGGCGGAACTGTCAAGTCCATCATCGGTGAACTGCTCGGCCGGAGAGAGGGCATCGCATACGGCAAGGGAGGATCCATGCACATGTTCGCCCCGGGCTTCTACGGCGGTAACGGAATTGTCGGTGCCCAGGTCCCTGTAGGTGCTGGTATCGCATTCGCTTGCCAGTATCAGAACAAGAACAACGTCACGCTTGCGCTCTACGGAGACGGCGCATCCAACCAGGGCCAGGTCTTCGAGGCTTACAACATGGCCAAGCTCTGGAACTTGCCCATCATCTTCGGCTGCGAGAGTGCGTAGACTGCTGCCAGACCATGCGGGACGTGCTAACACTCGCAGACAACAAGTACGGCATGGGAACTGCTGCCAACCGCTCGTCTGCCCTCACCGACTACTACAAGCGCGGCCAGTACATTCCCGGCCTCAAGATCAACGGCATGGACGTCCTCGCCGTCATGGCCGCCGTCAAGTACGGCAAGGAATACGCTGCCGCCGGCAAGGGCCCTCTTGTCTACGAATACGTCACATACCGCTACGGAGGACACTCCATGTCCGACCCCGGTACCACTTACCGCGTAAGTGTTAAATCAACCTATGCAGATTGAACATGTGCTGACAGGTTTAGACACGTGAGGAAATCCAGCGCATGCGCAGCACCAACGACCCCATCGCCGGCCTCAAGCAGAAGCTCCTCGACTGGGGCGTTACCTCGGAAGACGAGCTCAAGACCATCGACAAGCAGGCGCGCTCTGACGTCGACGCCGAAGTCGCCATCGCAGAGAAGATGCCCGCACCAGAGGCGACTGGCAAGGTACTGTACGAGGACATTTATGTCCGCGGCAGCGAGCCTGAGTTCTTGAGGGGACGTATTCCGGAAGAGAACTTTTACTACAAGGAGCACGACATGGGCGAGCAGAAGGAGCCGGTTGCCAGGACGGCATAGGTGGATTTGCGTTGGGAGTGAGGGTGATGGAGTGTAACACTAGGGTTCGGTTCGATTCGACTTATGCTTCGGAGTGTGAAGCGGCTTCTTGTACTTGAATGCATCTGCTTTCTTCTTCGGATCAATTGTACATTTTTGGTGAACGCCCGGGCTGTATCATACATTAAGTACATGTTCATCGTCTACTACCCTAAGCAGCAGCGTCGAGGTACTTCTGCTGTCCCTGGAAAAAGTCTTTACTCGCCAGACACCTCTCGCTCGTGCACTTCGGACACCTCAGCGTCATCTGCTGACTGCACGCCTTCCCGCTGTCGAGATGTGCTTTGGCAATGTCCGCCAGCGCCTTGATGAAGACGGGGCTGTCATTCAAGCTCTCCACGCGTCTGACTCCCTCGTGTCCCTCTGCATCCTCGCCAATAACCTCCTTGTCCAGCTCATACAGCGTCTCGATGTGATCCGACGTGAAGGCAATCGGAATCAGCAGCATATCCGTCTGACCCTTCTTCATATACTCCTTGACGGTATCACTTGTCTGCGCACCGAGCCACGGCTGCGGGCCGACCTGGCTCTGCCACACGAGACGATACTTCTGCTTCATGCCTAGGCGCTGGTTCACAGCGTACACGGTCGCGGCGACTTCAGCGGGGTATGGGTCTCCGCGGTTGACGACTGACATGGGCAACGAGTGCGCGCTGTAGAGCAGCACAACGTTGTCGCGGCGCTCGGGCGGGTACTCTGCGAGTTTCTTTTCAATGTTCTGGGCGACTGCTTCGACGAGGCCGGGGTGCGCGGGCCAGCGGTCTATCACGCTCCACTTGATGGCGCCCTCGGGCTCAACGTTGCCGTCGCTGCGCTTGCCCTCGAGTCTCGTGCGCCACTTCCACAGCTCATTCAGTGAGCTTCCCGTCGTGGAGCACGAGTACTGCGGATACTGCGTGAACGCGACAGCTCTACCGCCGTTTCCCCCACCGAAGCCGTCGGCCAGGAGCTGCTTGTATGTGTCTTCTGTAAGGGGGTTGGCGTAGCGGAAGGCGACGTAGGGCTTGTGTGGCGCGGTGGAGGGCGAGGTTTCGTCGAGCAGCTTGCACATTTCTGCGGCTTGGTATTCGGACCATTTTCGGATCGGGGAGCCGCCGCCTATTTCGGCGTACTGCTTTTGGATCTTGGGCGTGCGGCGGCGGGCGATGTAGGGGCTGGTTATTTGTTAGTATACTGAAGCGCAACCACTGGAGCCTTATGTACCCGATGTAGCCTTGGAGCCTACCGAGCGGAATGAGATCGCCGTCGGCCTATATGTACATTAGTGGGAGGCACAAGACGTGCATGTGGGATGGCGTACAAAAAGAGCCGACAGGAAAGGATGCACTTCTTCAACCGTGCTAGGTCCGCCCTGAAGGTGCGAAGTCAGTATTTGTCTGAAGCTTAGGTTCCAAGCTTCTTACCATATTGAGCAGCACGACAGCGGTTCCTTGGGCTGCGGTGGCCGGCGTGCTGGCGGGAGCGACGGTGGCATTGCATCTCCGCGAGTGAAGACTATATGCTGTGAATGCTGGTGTACTGAATGCTGGTGTGCTGGAATGCGCCGAAGTGGCTCGCCGCGCCGCACGGCACAACAGTCTGCTCGTAGCCATGGAAAGCGATTGAAGAGGGATTATCGTATCAACCACAAGCCGAGGGAACGGAGGCGTCAGACCAGATATGTGAAATAACTTCGAACCAATGACGGCTACTCCAATGACGACGATCGCACTAGGGCAAGTCTTACCGAGGCGGCGGCGTATGCATGTGCAGGGATCACGATCACGTGCGACCGTGTCAAGGAAGGCGCGTCAATCGTCACTGGTGCCTGAACAGCATTCAAGCTCCACAACACCTTAAAACCACAACTCTTCTGGTTTTAACTCTTCCAAAGCTAATCTGTTTCAACCACCTTGTACAGCGGTTGCGAATTGACCAGCACGTCGCGCTTATTAACCAAAAATATGGCAGACGCGCACGACAATCGACCAGGAGAAGAGGAGGACGAGGACGAAGAGATTGATGACACCTCATACAAGACTGTCAAGGATGCCGTGCTGTTCCTTATCGACATAAGTCCCACCATGCTGCAGCGCCCACCCAAGAACGAAGACAAGAAAGCCGAAAGGGACTCTCCCGCCGGCGCCTCATTGAAATGCGCCTACCAGCTCATGCAGCAACGGATCATCTCCAATCCTAACGACCAAATGGGCATACTACTGTTTGGTACAGAGAAGACAGATTTGAAAGACGGCGACAATACGTTCCAGCACTGCTACTTGCTCGCAGACCTCGATGTACCGTCAGCGCAAGACGTCAAGCGGCTGAGGGACCTGGTTGAGAATGAGGAAGAGGCGGCGCAGATATTGAAGCCCGCGAAAGACGGTGCGAGCATTGCAACAGTTTTGTTCTGCGCCAATCAGATCTTCACTACCAAGGCGCCCAACTTCTCGTCGAGGCGACTGTTCCTCGTCACGGACAACGACTACCCCGTCAAGCTCAAGGCAGACAAGGACACCGCAGTCACTCGAGCGCGGGATCTATACGACTTGGGCTGCACCATTGATCTCTTCCCCATCTCACAAGCAGACCACAGCTTCGACCGGTCGCGCTTCTACGACGACTTAGTATACCCCACATCGCCGTCGGATCCTGATGCGCCGGTAGCCATTGCAAGCACAACCAAAGTCGCTAAGAGCGGTGAAGGCATATCATTGCTCAAGCAGCTGCTAACCAACATAAACTCAAAGGCCACACCTCGACGTGCGCTCTTCACCCTCCCGCTTGAGCTTGGTCCAAACCTTCGCATCGGCGTGAAAGGCTACATCATGATCAAGCGCCAAGAACATGCCAAATCGTGCTATGTCTGGGTTGGCGGCGAGAAACCGCAAATTGTGTCTTCATCAACATCGCATATGGCCGATGACACGGCACGAGTAGTCGAGAAGACGGAGCTGCGCAAAGCATACAAATTCGGTGGAGACGCCATCACATTCACGCCCGAGGAGATCGTCAAGATTAGACAAGCTTTCGGCGACCCAGTGATCCGCATCATTGGCTTCAAGCCTATATCGTGTCTCCCAATCTGGACCAACACAAACAAGGCAACCTTCATCTACCCCTCAGAATCAGACTTCATCGGCTCAACACGCGTCTTCTCTGCACTCCAGCAGAAGCTCCTCAAGTCAAAGAAAATGGGCCTAGTATGGTTCATCGCGCGACGAAACGCCTCTCCCACACTCTGCGCCCTTATCCCAGCAGTAGAAAAGACTAACGAAGACGGCGAACAAACCATGCCCCCAGGTCTCTGGCTCGTCCCCCTCCCCTTCGCAGACGACATCCGCCGCTTCCCAGAGCAAGCAGACAAGCCGCTCAAGACCACGGACGAACTAACCGATAAGATGCGCATCATCATCGAGCAGCTTCAACTACCCAAAGGCGTGTACGACCCGGCGAAGTACCCGAATCCAGACCTCCAGTGGTTTTACCGCATCTTACAAGCTATGGCGCTCGAAGAAGAACTACCCGAAAAGGCAGACGACAAGACGGTTCCGCGCTTCAAGCAGATTGACAAGCGCTGTGGCGAGTACATTCAGGACTACGCCGATGAGTTCAAGGCTGCATTCACACAAGTCTCACACACCAACTTCGCGCACCGAGCTAAGAAGCGCGGCTCAGTCGACCCCGAGGCTGAAGAAAAGCCCACTGCCAAGCGCGTGAAGAAAGAGCCAAAGGTGAAGGAGGAAATTGGAGATGGTCTGACGGACGAGCAGATGTCGGGGTTGAATGACAAGGGTCAGGTTAGCAAGCAGACTGTTGCGGTGTTGAGGCAATTCCTGGGGGCAAGGGGAAAGAGTGAGAAGGGGTTGAAGGCGGAGCTTGTGGAAAGGGTGCAAGAGCACCTTCAGGGGATTGGGCTGTGAGCGGAGGGAAGCAAGGAGAATGTGGTCACGATGTGATGAATGAATGTGCATGTTAGCGAACTTCTACAAGCAGCTGCGCGGATATCAAGTTCCGCCCAAAGTGGTGTACTTTTCCCTTGACACGAGCCTGAGGATGGGCTGATTGACCAACAGCCCGAGCTGACCATGTAGTCACCGGTTCCATTGTCACGCGACTATTTAGTGACAGCCCGAAGAATGTCTCTCCATCTCCATGATTGGCACATGAGCGAGCCGGTATGAGGCTCTGTCCAAAGGCAGACGTATGAGGCTGAAGATGCGGTCAGCCTGATCGAGGTGGACTAGGCGAGCGCCGTGACCAAGAACCGTCGCTATGCGAATACGGCAAGGCAGACTCGACGTTTATGTGAGGCTGAAGAATACATCAACTAGGGCTGACGCGTAGTGGTGGAGATTTTGAAGTCGAGTTACGAGATCGCCGAGCTAGTGGAGGTCGCGCACCGCCTTGTACTTGGTGATTGAGCGCTAAAGGACATCGAGGCAGTGGTGTTCCATGATGGCCTAGGGTGAGGGAAGT
>Ga0265780_10000542_pt1 | contig 58077 bp, 49 predicted proteins | sample P1T30metagenome_FD_192432 | JGI IMG/M metagenome (GOLD analysis project Ga0265780, IMG submission 192432) | Plant litter microbial communities from East Loma Ridge, Irvine, California - P1 T30 | ecosystem: Environmental > Terrestrial > Plant litter > Unclassified | place: USA: California... | reverse complement strand
GGTCACCGGCCGCGACGCCGCCGCCCAGCACCCCCGCGACGACGACCACTAGCCCCGTCGGTGCGGGCCCGCCCCGTCGAGGCCGAGCCCGCACCCCCGCGCCCCCTCGCCCCTCCCCCCTGGAACGAGCGAAGCGACGTTCCCCCCACTCCCCCAGAACGAGCGAAGCGACGTTCCCCCCGGCACCGAGAACCTGGCGGGACGACACCCCACCCCCGGGCCCGGTGGGCCGCATGTCCGCGGAGCGGACCAGACCGTGGAACGAGAGATCCCCCGGTGCCGGTGAAACCGGCACACGGGGGATCGATATCTCGTGCACCCCCTCGGACTTGAACCGAGAACCCACTGATTAAGAGTCAGTTGCTCTGCCAATTGAGCTAGAGGTGCATGCTGCGCGACGTTCCGCAACGAGGAATGACTCTAGCATGAGATCTGACCCCCTGAGAACCACCGGCGCGCTCCTCGCGCGCCCGAGATCGGAGCACCATGTCCACGAAGCTCGAGAAGGGCGCTCCGGCGCCGTCGTTCACCCTGCCGGACGAGACGGGTCGCCCGGTGTCCCTGGCCGACCACGCGGGCAGCAAGGTCATCGTGTACTTCTACCCGGCGGCGTCGACGCCGGGCTGCACGACGGAGGCGTGCGACTTCCGCGACAACATCAACTCGCTGAAGTCGGCGGGGTACCAGGTGCTGGGCGTCTCGAAGGACGCCCCGGAGGCGCTGAGGGCGTTCAAGGACGAGCAGGGCCTGAACTTCCCGCTGCTGAGCGACCCCGACCTGGCGGTGCACGAGGCGTACGGCGCGTACGGGGAGAAGAACAGCTACGGGCGGATCGTCACGGGCACGATCCGGTCGACGTTCGTGGTCGACGAGGAGGGCGCGGTGCAGCTGCCGCTGTACAACGTGAAGGCGACCGGTCACGTGGCGTCGCTGCGGAGGAAGCTCGGCCTCGACTGACGCCGACACTGACACCGCGACGAGGCCCGCGCACCTGACCGGTGCGCGGGCCTCGTCGTCGGTCGACCGGGCTGGCGACGGCTCAGAAGACGGCGGGCGGGCTGTCGTCGCGCTGGGAGGTCGCGGCGACGACGCTCGGCACCAGCAGCAGCACGACGACGAGCACGGCCGGCACGATGAGCCAGACCCCGACGGAGGCGTTGGCCGTCGCCCCCTGGAGGCTCCCGACCCCGACCGCGACCTGCAGCACCTGCCACACGATCGCGGCGCCGCGGATCCACGCCTTGCCGCGGAGGGTGCCGACGACGATGGCCCCGAGCCAGACGGTCGCGAGCACGGTGAGCACGAGGATCGCCGTGGCCGAGGCGTAGGAGTCGGGCTGCACGGTGAGCAGCTCGATCAGGAGGTAGGCGGACGCGACGGCGAGGAGCGCGGTCTCGGCTGCGAGGAGCAGGACGAGCAGCCAGACGAGGGCCCCGCGACGGGGCGTCGCAGACCGATCTGTCGGGCCGTCGGGGTCGATCTCGCGAGGGTCGGTCACGCTGGGGCCTCCATGAAAATCCTTGATCTGGCTCCCCCAGTATGCGAGCATATTCGAGGTCGAAGTGACGGGCACACGGTGGTGCGCGCCTCCCACAGTTTCATCTTCTCATCCGGCTTTTCTTTCCCCCATCCGGAACCTGGTGCTTCGACGTGCCGGTTCAGCATTTAAAAGGAGTACCCATCGATGGATTGGCGTGACAAAGCCGCCTGCCTGACCGCTGACCCGGAGCTGTTCTTCCCCGTCGGCAACACCGGGCCGGCCGTCGACCAGATCGACAAGGCCAAGAGCGTCTGCGGTCGCTGCACCGTCACCGAGACGTGCCTGCAGTACGCCCTCGAGACCAGCCAGGACTCGGGCGTCTGGGGCGGACTCAGCGAAGACGAGCGTCGCGCTCTCAAGCGTCGTGCCGCCCGCGCTCGCCGCGCGAGCTGACACCGCTCGACCACGACGAAGCCGGCCCCCTCGGGGGCCGGCTTCGTCGTTCCCCGGCGGAGTGACGCCTGCCGCCGGCCGGGCAGAGGGCGACCGTGGGCAGTCGGCCCGGCCGTCTCAGGCCTGGGTCAGCCAGCGGAACGGGATCTCGATGGTGACCTCGGTGCCGCTCCCGACGAGCGTGTGCCAGTCGATGGTGCCGCCGAGCTCGCCCTGGATCAGGGTGCGGACGATCTGGGTGCCGAGGCCCGAGCCCACCTTGCCCTCGGGGAGCCCGACGCCGTTGTCGCGCACCTTGACGGTCAGCTGCTCGTCGTCGCGCTCGGCGACGATCTCCACCTCGCCGTCGCGGCCGTCGAGACCGTGCTCGACGGCGTTCGTCACGAGCTCGGTGAGCGCCAGCGCGAGGGGTGTCGCGTACTCGCTCGGCAGGGCTCCGAAGCTGCCCGTGAAGGTCGGGCGGACCGTCGTGTTGTGGCTCGACGCGACCTCGGCGATGAGCATGAGCACGCGGTCGAAGACCGTGTCGAAGTCGACGTTCTGGCTCAGCCCCTCCGACAGGGTGTCGTGCACGACGGCGATCGACGCGACCCGGCGCATGGCCTGGGTCAGCGCCTCGCGCGCCACGTCGGTGCGGGTGCGGCGGGCCTGGATGCGGAGCAGCGACGCCACGGTCTGGAGGTTGTTCTTGACCCGGTGGTGGATCTCGCGGATCGTCGCGTCCTTCGTGATGAGCTCGCGCTCCTGGTGCCGCAGCTCGGTCACGTCGCGGCAGAGCACGATGGCCCCGACGCGCTCCCCCCGGTCGCGGAGCGGGATCGCCCGGAGCGACACGGTGACGCCGCGCGCCTCGATGTCGGTCCGCCAGGGCGCCCGGCCGGTGACGACGAGGGGCAGCGACTCGTCGATGACGAGCTTGCCCTGCAGCAGCCCCGTGGTGACCTCGGCGAGCGACTCGCCCTCGAGCTCGCCGGCGAAGCCCATGCGGTTGAAGGCGGAGAGGCCGTTCGGGCTGGCGAACGTCACGGTGCCGTCGACGTCGAGCCGCAGGAGCCCGTCGGAGGCGCGGGGAGCACCGCGCCGGGGCCCGGTGGGTGCCCCGAGGTCGGGGAAGTCGCCCGCGGCGATCATCGAGAAGAGGTCGTTGGAGCACTGGTTGAAGGTCAGCTCCTGGCGGCTCGGCGTGCGGGCCTCGCTGAGGTTGGTGTGCCGTGTGATGACGGCGATGGGAGCCTCCGTCACGTCGGGACGGCTGGCGCCCAGGCGGCGCAGCACGGGCACGGCCCGCACGCGCGTGGGGGTCTCCTCGTACCAGTCGGGCGCGGCCGAGTCGACGATGCGCGTCGTCGCGAAGGCCGACTCGATCTGGGTGCGCCACTCGGGGCGCACCTCCTGCCCGACGAAGTCGCGGTAGAACAGCGTCGCCGAGCTCGAGGGACGAGCGTGCGCCACGGCCACGAAGCTGCCGCTCTGGGTGGGCACCCACAGCACCATGTCGGCGAACGCCAGGTCGGCGAGCAGCTGCCAGTCGCCGACCAGCAGGTGCAGCCACTCGACGTCCGCCTCGGTGGAGCGGCCCTGGGCGAGAACGAGATCACTGAGCGTCGACACCCGCCCAGTCTAGGTCGGCCCGCCCGCTCCGCCGCCGCGCCCTCCTCCGGGGCCGCCTAGACCAGGTTGTCCACAGGGGCGACGCCGGCCCTGTCGGCAGCGGAGGGGCATGTCATATGTTGAACGCGCCTGCGCCGACACCGACGTCGGGCACCACCGACGAAAGTCCGAGCAGCATGTCCGTCCCTGCCGTGGCCGCCGCCACCGACGCCTCCACGACGCCTCCGTCCGCCCAGGACCGCCCCCACCTGCACGTCGTGCCCGAGCCCCCTCCGAGGCCCGGCCGCGGCCCGGAGCCCGAGGCGGGCGACCCTCCCCCGCCTCAGCTCCCCCGGGGTGCCCTCCGGGTCGTCGACGACGACGACCCCGTGCCGTCGCCCCGCACCGAGGCGGCACCTCCCGAGGCAGCCGCCGCGCCGCTCCCGGACGCCCGGACGGCGGCGGAGGGGCTCGCCCGCTGCGTGCTGGAGATCCTGGCCGGGGCTCGCGACCTCGAGCAGGTCTCGCGCTGGGTCAACGGCGAGGTGTACGCCGGGCTCCAGGCACGCGTGAGGATCGCGGTCCGGGCCCGGGAGGCGAGCGGCACGCGTCCGCAGCGGCCGGTCTTCCGGGTGGGCCGGGTGCACGTCAGCGTGCCCGCCTCCGGCGTCGCGGAGACGGTCGTCGTCGTGCACGGCCGGGCCCGCACGCGGTCGGTCGCCATCCGCCTCGAAGCGACGGGGAGACGCTGGCGCGCCACCGCGCTGCACGTGCTCTGACGACGGAGGCGCCCCTGCCCTGGTCGGGTGGGGGCGCCTCCGGGACGACGACGGGCCGGGCGTCAGCCCTTCTTGCCGGCGGCGCGGCGCTCGGCGCGGTTGACCGGGGCCGCGGCCTCGGGTGCGGTCGACTGACCGAACGCCCCCTTGGGCGAAGGGCCGCCCGTGCCGCTCGTCGTGCGGGCGGCGGCGACGTCGGGGCTCGTGCCCTGCTCAGCCTCGTCCTGTGCCTTCTGCGCCTTCGCGGTCGCGGCCTGCGAGAGCGTGCCGCGCTGGTCGCGCACCTCGACCTCACCCGCGATGTTGGGGGCCGAGTAGGCGAGCTGCGGCTGCTTCTTCTCGGGCTCGAGGCCCTTGGCCGCGATGACCGGAGCCTCGGTCGCCCCGACCTGCCCCTGCACCTCGACCTCGAGGTTGAAGAGGAACCCGACCGACTCCTCGCGGATCTGCCCCATCATGCTCTGGAACAGGGCGTAGCCCTCGCGCTGGTACTCGACGAGCGGGTCGCGCTGCGCCATGGCGCGCAGGCCGATGCCGTCCTTCAGGTAGTCCATCTCGTAGAGGTGGTCCCGCCAGCGGCGGTCGATCACCGAGAGCACGACGCGGCGCTCGAGCTCGCGCATGGCGGGCTCGCCGAGCGTCGACTCGCGCTCCGAGTAGGCGACCTTGGCGTCGGAGAGGATCTCCTGGCCGAGGAACTGACGGGTGGCCTTGCCCTTCGAGCCGGCCTCGGTGATGACCTCGTCGATCGTGATCGAGATCGGGTAGAGCGTGCGCAGCTCCGTCCAGAGCGCGTCGAGGTCCCAGTCGTCCGGGCTGCCGTCGCCCGTGTGCTGGTCGATGACCTCGTCGACGACCGCCTCGAGGAACTTCTCGGCGCGGTCCTGCAGGTCGTCGCCCTCGAGGATGTGACGACGGTCGCCGTAGATGGCCTCGCGCTGGCGGTTCAGCACGTCGTCGTACTTGAGGACGTTCTTGCGGATCTCGGCGTTGCGCGACTCGACCTGCGACTGGGCGGAGCGGATGGCCCGGCCCACGATCTTGTTCTCGATCGCGAGGTCGTCGGGCACGTTGCCTCGGCCCATGAGCGACTCGGCCGCACCGCTGTTGAAGAGGCGCATGAGGTCGTCGGTGAGCGACAGGTAGAACCGGCTCTCGCCCGGGTCGCCCTGACGCCCGCTGCGACCGCGCAGCTGGTTGTCGATGCGGCGGGACTCGTGGCGCTCGGTGCCGAGCACGTAGAGCCCCCCGGCCTCGATGACCTTCTCTGCCTCCTCGGCGACCTCCGCCTTCTTGGCGGCGAACACGTCGTCCCAGGCGGCCTCGTACTCCTCCGGGGTGTCGACGGGGCTCAGCCCGCGGCCGTTCATCTCGGCCACGGCGAGGAACTCGGCGTTGCCGCCGAGCATGATGTCGGTGCCTCGACCGGCCATGTTCGTCGCCACGGTGACGGCCCCGACCCGGCCGGCCTGCGCGACGATCGCGGCCTCCCGGGCGTGGTTCTTGGCGTTCAGCACCTCGTGCTTGACGCCCTTCTTGGCGAGGAGGCGGGAGAGGTACTCGCTCTTCTCGACGCTCGTGGTGCCGACGAGCACGGGCTGGCCCGCCTCGTGGCGCTCGACGATGTCCTCGACGACCTGGTCGAACTTCGCCTTCTCGTTCTTGTAGACGAGGTCGGTCTGGTCGATGCGCTTCATCGGCTTGTTGGTCGGGATCGGGACGACGCCGAGCTTGTAGGTGCTCATGAACTCGGCAGCCTCGGTCTCGGCCGTGCCGGTCATGCCCGAGAGCTTCTTGTAGAGGCGGAAGTAGTTCTGCAGCGTGACGGTGGCGAGGGTCTGGTTCTCGGCCTTGACCTCGACGCCCTCCTTGGCCTCGATCGCCTGGTGGATGCCCTCGTTGTAGCGACGACCGCTGAGGATGCGGCCGGTGTGCTCGTCGACGATGAGCACCTCGCCGTTGATGACGACGTAGTCCTTGTCGCGCTTGAACAGGGCGTCGGCCTTGATCGCGTTGTTGAGGAACGAGATGAGGGGGGTGTTGGCCGACTCGTAGAGGTTGTCGATGCCGAGGTAGTCCTCGACCTTCTCGATGCCGGGCTCGAGCACGCCGACCGTGCGCTTCTTCTCGTCGACCTCGAAGTCGCTGCCCGCGACGAGGCGACGCGCGATGGTGGCGAACTCCGCGAACCAGCGGTTGGCCTCGCCCGAGGCGGGGCCGGAGATGATGAGGGGCGTGCGGGCCTCGTCGATGAGGATCGAGTCGACCTCGTCGACGATCGCGAAGAAGTGGCCGCGCTGCACCATGTCGGAGGCCTGCCACGCCATGTTGTCGCGCAGGTAGTCGAAGCCGAACTCGTTGTTCGTGCCGTACGTGATGTCGGCGGCGTACTGCTCGCGACGCTCGGCCGGGGTCTGGCCGGCGAGGATGCAGCCCGTGGTCATGCCGAGCGCCCGGAACACGCGGCCCATCAGCTCGGACTGGTAGCTGGCGAGGAAGTCGTTGACCGTGATGACGTGGACGCCCCGCGACGCGATCGCGTTGAGGTAGGCCGCCGTGGTCGCGACGAGCGTCTTGCCCTCGCCCGTCTTCATCTCGGCGATGTTGCCGAGGTGGAGGGCGGCGCCGCCCATCAGCTGCACGTCGAAGTGCCGCATGCCGAGCGTGCGCTTGGAGGCCTCCCGCACGGCCGCGAAGGCCTCGGGCAGCAGGTCGTCGAGCGACTCGCCGTTGCCGTAGCGCTCGCGCAGCTCGACCGTCTCGGCCCGCAGCTCGTCGTCGGTGAGCGTGCTGAAGTCGTCCTCGAGCTCGTTGACGGCGTTCGCGTACGCCTTGAGGCGGCGGAGGATGCGGCCCTCGCCGACGCGGAGGACCCTCTCGAGGACGTTGGCCACTGGTGACTCCCTGGATCTGGAACACGGGGTTCGGTCGGGCACGCGAGGTGAAGCGCGAGCCCCGGGGGCCGCCCGAGGAGGGACAGCCCGTGAGGAGGCCCGGGACGGACCAGCTCGGAATGGTAGCAAGCCTAGCGGCCACGGCCCTGGGAGCGGGGAGGAGCACGAAGCGCCCTCCCCGCCCCCGGGCCGCGGCCGCGAGGGGTGTGCCGAGGCGTCAGCCGGCGAAGCCCGCCCGGAGGGCCGTGGCGGCCTCCTGGAGCTCGGGGGCGCCCTGGTCGAGGCCGATGACGCCGTAGTCCCAGCCCTTCCGGCGGTAGACGACGCTCGGGCGCTCGGTCTCCGCGTCGATGAAGAGGTAGAAGTCGTGGCCCACGAGCTCCATGTAGTAGAGCGCGTCGTCGACCGTCATGGGCGTCGACGCGAAGACCTTGCTGCGGATCACGACGGGGCAGTACTCCTCCTCCTGCTCCTCCGCGGCGGCGACCTCCTCCGCCGTCAGCGTGGGCACGGAGCCCGTGCGGACGGCGTCCAGGGTCTCCGCGGCCGCCGGCGTGACGTCCATCCCGCTGAAGTCCGCCCCGGCCGCCTCCCGGAGCGACGTCGGTCGGTGTTGCCCCCGGTGGACCTTCTTGCGGTCCTTCGCGCGGCGCACCCGCTCGAGCATCCTCGCGATCGCGAGGTCGAAGGCGACGTACTTGTCGCTGCCGGTCGACTCGGCCCGCACCAGCGGGCCCGGACCGATGAGGGTGAGCTCGACGCGGTCGTCTCCCGCCTGACCGCTCGACTTCTCGTGGTGCCGCGAGACCTTGATCTCGAGGGCCAGCGCCTTCGTGGCGAGCTGCGCCACCTTGTCGGCCTTGTCAGTGGCGTAGTCGCGGAAACGATCGGTGATGCCGACGTTTCGACCCGTGACGGAAATTTCCATGACGACCTCCTCTGGCTATCGACGTGCCGCCTGTCAGCCAGGCGGATGTCCTTTCACGCCTTTTGCCCACCGTAACCAGGTGGACCCCCGCCTGTCACGTGCCGGACACCGAGTCGCCCGATCCCCAGCCCGCTCACATCGAGCGCCGGGCGAGCAGCGGGGTGGCCGCGAGGCAGGCCGAGCCGACGACCTCCGCGCCCGCCGCGGTCAGCGCACGCCGCGCCTCCTCGAGGGTGCTGCCCGTCGTCACGACGTCGTCGACGACGACGACGCGGAGGCCGGCGACGGGTCGTCGCACCCGGAGGCTGCCCTCCCGACCACGACGCCTCCCGTCGCGGTCGCGCGACTTCTGGGCGCCGCCCCGGCCGGGCCGGACGGCGAGCGCCCCGGCCAGCACGGGCAGGCGGGCTCGGCGCACGAGCGCGCCGACCGGGTCCCAGCCGCGGCGGCGACGACCCGTCGGCGAGGGCGGCACGGCCACGACGACGACCGGGGCGAGGCCCGGACGAGGAGGCGCGACCCGGTCGACCGCGGCCGCCAGCGCCGGGGCGAGGGCCGACGCCAGCCGCACCCGCCCGCGCTGCTTGAACGAGAGCAGGACGGCGCGGACCTCGAACTCGTACCGCAGGGCCGAGACGACGCGGTGCCCGCCTGCCAGCCACAGCTCGTCGAGGCGCGGCGCGAGGAGGCCCCGACAGGCGGGGCAGAGCTCGACGTCGGCGAGCCCGCAGCCGGCGCAGCCGACGGGCGACAGGACGCCGAGGGCTTCTCGGAGCACGGGCAGGAGGGGCACGGGACCACGGTGCCGTCGGGGCGGTCCTGCCGCCTCGACCGCCGACCCGTCCCGGGGACGACGAGGGCGCCGGCCGGTCTGGGGAGGAGGCGGTGCGGGGCCGACCCGTGACCTCGTCAGCGCTGCGTGGCGAGCAGGTCGGCCGCGACCCCCGTGTCCTGCCAGGTGCTGCCGCGCGGCTCGAGCACGGAGCCGCCGCTCGTCAGCACCTGCACGCGCGCCACCCCGGAGCCGCCGACCACGGCGACGGCGTCGTCGACCGGGCGCCCGGCCGAGGTCGCGGCGCCGCCGACCTCGCTCAGCGTGACCTGGGTCGAGTCGTCGCTCCGGGTGAGGACGGCGACGGTGAGCTGGTCGGCCCACGACGCGTCGACGGGCTCCCCCGCGGGCACCGCGAGCTCGACGGGCGGGCCGAGGGCCGTGGGCACCTGGCGCGAGTCGCGGAGCAGGGCGACGACGAGGAGGCGTGCCGTGCCGTCGTCGTCGAGCAGCACGAGGGCGCGGGCGCCGTCGCGCGACACCTCGAACGCCCGCACCTCGCTGCCCGTGGGCAGCGTCGAGGTCACGGGGTGGGCGACGCCGTCGGGGCCGAAGGCCGTGACGTCGCGCGGGTCGGCCGACGGCACGCTCCAGAGCCAGCCGGCTCCGTCGAGGGTGGGCGGGACGAGCCCGGCCCGCGGGTCGACGAGGGCTGCGTCGCCGTCGGCCCGCACGAGCAGGCTGCCCCCGACGGTGCCGACGGCGGCGCTGCCCAGGTCGGTCGCGACCTCGACCGACGTCGGCGACGCGGCGACGACGGGCGCCGACAGCCCCGGCACGGGGCTGAGCGCCGACCGCGAGGCGAAGCCGAGCGCCCCCTGGGCCACGACGAGGGGCCTGGCGTCGACGGCCGGGTCGCGGAGGGGGGCGGCGCTGCCGAGGTCCGGCACGTCGAGGGCCGTGGACTCGACGCTCAGCTCGACCGCGGTGATCGTCGACAGGGAGGAGAAGCTCGCGAGCAGCTGCGCCTGCATGCGCGCGCGGGCCGCGTCGGTCGCGCCGAGGGCGTCGGAGGTCAGGTCGACCCGGGCCGTGCCGTCGGCGACCGTGATGGCGGTCAGCGACAGCTGGGTGCCCTCGGGGAAGGCGGAGACCACCGCTCCCTGCAGCCAGGGCGAGGGACCGGCCAGGAGAGCCGTGGCGATGCGGGTGCTGGTCGACGACCGCGCGAGGAACCAGCGCTCGTCGGGCACGAGGTACCGGAAGGTCGGGTCGTAGAAGTACACGGAGTGGGCCCGGAAGATCGACTGGAAGGTCGCCGGGCTCAGCAGGGTGCCGTCGGGCGCGTCGCTGATGCGCCACTGGCCGTCCTGCTGCACGAAGGTGAAGCCGAGCGTCGTGGAGGCCGCGCTCGTCGAGGGGACGTAGCGGCCTCCCTGGTCGACGGTGGCGCTCGTGACGAACGAGTACTCCAGCTCGGACTCCCCGACCCTCGTCGTGCTGCCGCCGCCCGGGCGGATCGTGACGCTCGTCCGCGGCTCCCAGAGATCGGCGAAGCCGCTCGACAGGAACTGCCGGGCGACCGCGTAGTTGTCCTGCGGGCCCGTGCCGGCGGCGAGGAAGTCGCGGAGGATGCGCTCCTGCGAGCTGTCGGCCACCGGGCCGCTCGGCGTGTAGACCACGTCGGTCGGCACGTCGCGGGAGACCTCGTCGCCCCGCTCGACGGGGCCGGTGTCGGGGATGGAGGCGCACCCCGCGAGCACGAGGACGGCCGCCGCCGCCGCGACGAGCGCCCGTGCCCGCGCCCCGGGTCGTCGGTCAGCCACGGCCGGCCTCCCCGGTGCTCGGGCGGCCGGCGGCGGCCGGCTCGTCGGACGGGCCCGGTGCGCCGCGGTGCCCCGTGGTGAGCACCGGCACGGTCGTCGGGGACGTGGTCGGACCGGCCGACATGCTCTCGGGCGTGGTCCCGGCCCAGGGCTCGCCTGCCGCGGCCGCGGGGTCGTCGGCGACGGCGCGGGGAGCGACGGGCAGCGGTGCCGACGTCGTGGCCGCCCCCGCCGTCCGCGGCAGGGTCACCACGAACCGGCTGCCCTCGCCGAGCCGGGACCAGACCTCGAGGCGCCCGCCGTGCAGCGTGGCGTCCTCGAGGCTGATCGCGAGGCCGAGCCCGGTGCCGCCGATGGTGCGGCGCCTCGACGGGTCGGCGCGCCAGAAGCGGTCGAAGACGCGGTCGACGTCGCCGGGGCGCATGCCCACGCCGTGGTCCCGCACGGCGACGGCCACCGCCTCCGCGTCGCTGTCGACCTCGACCTCGATCGGCCGGCCCTCGCCGTGCTCGATCGCGTTGCCGAGCAGGTTGCGGAGGACGCGACGGAGCCGGCGGGGGTCGACCTCGACCTCGAGGTACCCGCCGCGGGCGTCGACCGTGACCGTGCTGCCGACGTCGGCCGCGAGGGGCTCGAGCTCGGCGACGACGTCGTCGACGAGGCCGACGACCCGCGTGCTCTCGACGTCGAGCTCGACGGCGCCCGCGTCGAAGCGGGAGATCTCGAGCAGGTCGGCGAGCAGCACCTCGAAGCGCTCGACCTGCGCGTGCAGCAGCTCCGTGGTGCGCTCCGCCGTCGGCCCGAACGACCCCCGCTGGTCGTAGAGGACGTCGCCGGCGAGGCGGATCGTGGTCAGCGGGGTGCGGAGCTCGTGCGAGACGTCGCTCACGAAGCGCTGCTGCACGCGCGAGAGCTCGGCGAGCTGCACGATCTGCTTCTGCATGGCGTCGGCCATGCCGTTGAACGACCGGCCGAGGGTCGCCACGACGTCCTGCCCCTTCTCGGGGATGCGACGGTCGAGGTCGCCCGCCGCGATCTCCTGGCTCGTCTCGGCGGCGATCCGCACCGGGCCCACCACGAGGCGCACGACGACGTACGTGATGACGGCGATGAGCACCACGAGGGCGAGCGAGCCGATGGCGAGGGTGCGCTGCATGAGGGCCAGGGTGGCCTGCGCGTCGCTGAGGTCGTAGACGAGGTAGAGCTCGTACTGGCCGGCGGCGGGCACCTGGAGGGTCGAGCCCACCGCGAGGCCGGGCACCTCGCCGCCCTCGGCCCGCTCGAGCGTGACCGGCTGCAGGGCGAGGTTGTCCGTGTCGCCCGCGACCTGCTCGCGGAGGTCGTCCGTGATGCGGTCGGCCGGGAAGTCCGGGCTCGCGATGTCCTGGATGGTCTGCGACGTGGTCTGGCCGGGCGTCCTGAGGATGGCGATGCTCGTGCCTCCGGGGCTCGAGGTCGACGCGAGGATCGCGCTCTGCGCCTCGTTCTGGAGCGAGTCGAGCTCGACCTGGTCGGCGTCCTCCGTCGCGGTCGCGGAGTCGAAGATGTCCTGGGCGAGCAGGGTGGCCCGGAGCGACTCCGACTGCACCTGGTCACGTCGCTGGTCGTACAGGTTGGCCCCGATGCTGACCGAGATCGACGTGCCGATGATCGACACCCCGACGCCCGCGAGGAGCACCGTCAGCGCCACCGTGCGGAGCTCCAGCGACGACCGCCAGGCCTGCACGACCCGGGGGGCCCAGCCGCGCCGGCCGAGCCAGGCCCGCGCGGCCGCCGCGCGCAGCCGCGTCGACCGGCTCGGCACGACCTCGCTCGGAGCGCTCACGGGGCGGACACCGGGGCTGGCCCTGCGCCTACGACGACGTGCCGGCGCGGTAGCCGACGCCGCGGACCGTCGTCACGATGCGGGGCGCGTCGGGGTCGTGCTCGACCTTCGCGCGGAGCCGCTGCACGTGCACGTTGACGAGGCGCGTGTCGGCCTTGTAGTGGTAGCCCCAGACCTGCTCGAGCAGCATCTCGCGGGTGAACACCTGCTGGGGCTTCGAGGCGAGGGCGAGCAGCAGCTCGAACTCGAGGGGGGTCAGCGCGATGGCGACGTCGCCGCGGCGCACCTCGTGCGCGGCCACGTCGACGCGCAGGTCGCCCACCGTGAGGACGTCGGCGGTCGGCTCGGCCGACGGACGCAGGCGCGTGCGGATGCGCGCCACGAGCTCCTTGGGGTCGAAGGGCTTGGAGACGTAGTCGTCGGCGCCCGCCTCGAGCCCGGCGACGACGTCGACGGAGTCGCCCTTGGCGGTGAGCATGATGATCGGCACGCCGCTCTCGGCCCGGAGGGCCTGGCACACCTGCAGGCCGTCGAGGCCCGGCAGCATGAGGTCGAGCAGCACCAGGTCGGGAGCCGAGTTGCGGAAGGCGTCGACGGCGGCGCTGCCGTCGCTGCAGAAGTGGGGCTCGAAGCCGTCGGCTCGCAGGACGATGCCGATCATCTCGGCGAGCGCGGGGTCGTCGTCGACCACCAGGATGCGCGGGCTCATGCTCTCCGTCTCGGCCTGGGCCGCTCGGGACGCGGCAGGTCATCCGAGATTACTGCAGGTGCGGCGACATCGTCGCAGGCGGCGGCGGTCGGCTGGCACCCTCCCCGTCCGGCGTGGCAACATGGCCGCACCCGCGAGGACGACCTCGCGGGCGGACCACCGGGGGACGACATGACCGATCCGAACGCCTGGGCGACGCCCGGCGGAGACCAGGGCGAGCCTCGCTGGGGCGAGCGCCTCCCCGTGGCCCCGCCCGCGCCTCCTGCCCCCGGAGCTCCCTGGGGCACGGCCCCGGCGCCCCAGCCGTCCGGCGTCCTGCCGCCCGTGCCGCCGGTGCAGGGCTCCCCGTCCGGCGGGTGGCGTCCGCCGCCGAGGCCCGGGCTGCTGGCCCTCCGCCCCTTCACCTTCGGCGAGGTGCTCTCGGCCTCGTTCCAGGTCTTCCGCCGCAACCCGCGCACGACCTTCGGCACGGCCCTGCTCGCCCAGGCGGTGCTGGGCGTCGTGACCGTCCTGGTCACCGGCGGCACCGCGGCGCTGGCGTTCGCGAGGGTGGACTCCGCCCTGCCGCAGGACCGCGACGAGGTGATCGCGGGCGCCGTGACCGTCGTGCTGCTGGCGACCCTCGTGCCGGTGCTGCTCTCCGTGGTGGCCAGCGCGCTCCTCCAGGGGCTCTTCGTGCTCGAGACGTCACGCCAGCTGCTCGGCCAGCGGCTCCGCCTCGGGGGCCTCTGGGCGCTCACCGCCGGTCGTCGAGGCGCTCTGCTCGGCTGGTCGGCGCTCGTGACCCTGGCCTACCTGGTGGCCGTCGGCGTCGTGGTCGGCCTGGTCGCCCTCGGGTTCGCGGTCGGCGGCGGAGCAGGCATCGCGGTGGGCATCGGGTCGGGCCTCCTGGCCGGGCTCGGCGCCCTGGCGGCGGGCATCTGGCTCTCCGTGCAGCTGAGCCTCGTGCCCAGCGCGCTCATGCTGGAGCGCCTGACGCTCCGGGCGGCGGCGAGCCGGTCGTGGGGCCTCGTGCGCGGCTCGTTCTGGCGCACCCTCGGCCTGCTGGCCCTCGTGCTCGTGATGGTGCAGGTCGCGGCCCAGGTCGCGAGCACGCCGATCTCGCTGCTGTCGTCGATCCTCGCCGGGGCCCTCGCGCCCACGGGCGACCTCGACTCGCCGACCTTCTGGGTCGTGACGGGCGCCGGCTACGTGCTGACCGCCGCGGTCGCCGCGGTCGTCGGGTCGATCGGGGCCGTCGTGCAGTCGGCCGCCGTCGCGCTCGTCTACGTCGACCGGCGCATCCGCACCGAGGGCCTCGACCTCGAGCTCGTGCGTCACGTCGAGCAGCGCGACGCCGGCCACGCCGACCTCCCCGACCCGTGGCGCTCCCCCGGCGGCGGCCCGCTGCCCTCCCGGTGACCGCCGTGACGGCCCTCGCCGCGGCGGCGCCGCTGACGCCCGGAGCCGAGGAGGCGCGGCGCCTGCTGCAGAGGGAGCTCGCCGAGAGGGAGTACGTCGCCGCGCAGCCCACGTGGCTCGACCGCGCGGCCGACGCCTTCTGGTCGTGGGTCGCGGGCATCCGGTTCGGCGACGCCGAGGGCGCGCCCGCGGCCGCCCTCGTGGTCGCGCTCGTCGTCGTGGCGGCCGTCGTCGTCGGCGTGCTGCTCGTCTACGGGCTCCCGCGCCTCAACCGCCGCTCCTCCCGCAGCGCGGAGGTCTTCGGCGTCGACGACGACCGCGACTCGGACGCCCTGCGGGCGTCCGCCCGCGCCGCCGCGGAGGCCGGCGACCTCGAGCGCGCCGTGGCCGAGGCCTTCCGGGCGCTGGCGCGCTCGCTCGTCGAGCGCGACGTGCTGAGCACGAGCCCGGGCACGACCGCCCGGGCCGTCGGCGAGCACGCGGGCGTCCTGTTCCCGTCGCACGCCGACCGGCTCCGCGCCGCCGCGCGATCCTTCGACGAGGTGCGCTACCTCGACCGGCCCGGGTCGGAGGCGGCGTACCGCGCGGTGACCGAGCTCGACCGCGACCTGCAGTCCGAGCGCGTGCCGGTGCCCGCGTGACGGCCACCGCGCCCGGCCACGCCCCGGCCCGCACGCCGACGCCCCGCGAGTCGCTGCGCCGAGCGCGCCCCTGGATCGCCCTCGCCGGGGTCGTCGTGGCCGTCGGGGTCGTCGGTGTGCTCCTCGCGGGCGGCGCGAGCGCCGGTCGGCCCCTCGGGCCCCAGAACCCCGCGCCCGCCGGGGCCAAGGCCGTCGTCGAGGTGCTCCGCCAGCAGGGGATCGACGTGCGGGTCACGACCTCGCTCGGAGCGACCACCTCGGCGGCCGACGACGACCCCGCAGCCACGACCGTCGTCGTCGACGACGCCGACGGCTTCCTGGGGTCGGGCCAGTGGGCCGAGATCGGCGACGCCTCCGCCCGCACGCTCCTCCTGGCACCCGACGACGTCGCGCTGGGCGTCCTCGCGCCGGGCGTCTCGCTCGTCGCGTCCGTCGCGGAGGGCACCGCCGCACCCGGCTGTGCGCTCCCGGCGCTCGACGACGTCGACCGGGTCGACGTCGGCGGCCTCGCCTACGCCGTCGACGAGGACGCCGTCGAGGCCGACGACGTGACGACGTGCCTCCGCGACGACGCGTCCGGCGGGCACGGCCTGGTCGAGGTGGTCGACGACGGCCACGTCGTGACCGTGCTCGGAGCGACGACCGCGCTCACCAACGGCGCCGTGGCCGAGCACGACGACGCCGCGGCTGCCCTGCGCCTCCTCGGGGCCACGGACCACGTCGTCTGGTACCTGCCGGGCGTCGACGACGTCGACGAGGACGGCGGGACCCTCGCCACCCTGACGCCCGACTGGGTCACCCCGGTCCTCGTGCTGCTCGCGCTGACCGCGGTCGCCGCCGGCGTCTGGCGGGGGCGCCGCCTCGGCCCGCTCGTCGTCGAGAGGCTGCCCGTCGTGGTCTCCGCCTCCGAGACCACGGAGGGCCGCGCCCGGCTCTACGAGCGCTCGGGGCAGCGGCGGCACGCCCTCGACCAGCTCCGCATCGGCGCCCTCGGGCGCCTCCGTCGGCGCGCCGGCCTGCCGGGCCAGGCCTCCGTCGACGACGTGGTCGAGCGGCTGGCCCTGCTCCTGCCGGCCGACCGCCGCGCCCTCCGCCACGTGCTCGTCGACGCCGACCCGGCCGACGACGCCGAGATGATCCGCCTGAGCGACAGCCTGCTCGACCTGGAGCGCGCGGTCTCGGAGGCGGTGGCTCCCCGATGACCGGCACCGCGCCTCCGGGGCCCGCTCCTCGTCCCCCGACCCCGGGAGGCGCCGCCGTCGGCGCCTGCCCCGCACGCTCCGCACCTCGGGGCCCCGCTCGCCACCACCCCGCCGAGATCCCCGGGAGGATCGCCGCATGACCTCAGAACTCCAGCAGACCTTCGCCCGCGTGCGCACCGAGGTCGGGAAGGCGGTCGTCGCCCAGGACGGCGCCGTGACCGGCCTGCTCGTGACCCTGCTCGCCCAGGGGCACGTGCTGCTCGAGGGCGTGCCGGGCGTCGCCAAGACCCTGCTCGTGCGGGCGCTCAGCCACTCCCTCTCGCTCGAGACGAACCGGGTGCAGTTCACCCCGGACCTCATGCCCGGCGACATCACGGGGTCGCTCGTGCACGACGCGCGGAGCGGCGACTTCCAGTTCCGCCCCGGCCCCGTGTTCACGAACGTCCTGCTCGCCGACGAGATCAACCGCACTCCCCCGAAGACGCAGTCGGCCCTCCTCGAGGCGATGGAGGAGCGCCAGGTCTCGGTCGACGGGGTCAGCCGACCGCTGCCGACGCCGTTCCTCGTCGCGGCCACGATGAACCCCGTCGAGTACGAGGGCACCTACACGCTGCCCGAGGCGCAGCTCGACCGGTTCCTGATGAAGCTGACGCTCGACCTGCCGCCCCGCGACGCCGAGGTGGAGGTGCTCGCCCGGCACGCTGCGGGCTTCTCGCCCCGCGACCTGCGCGCCGCCGGGGTCACGGCCGTGCTCGGCGCCGAGGAGCTCGCGAGGGCGCAGGCCGAGGTGGCGCTCGTCGGCGCGTCGCCCGACGTGCTGGCGTACGTCGTCGACCTCGCCCGGGCCACGAGGGAGAGCCCGTCGGTGGCCATCGGCGTCAGCCCCCGAGGCTCGACGGCGCTCCTCGCGGCCACGAAGGCCTGGGCCTGGCTCACCGGCTTCGACCGGGTCACGCCCGACCACGTGCAGGCCATGGCGCTCCCGGTGCTTCGCCACCGCCTCCAGCTGCGCCCCGAGGCCGAGCTGGAGGGCGTCGACGCGGACGCCGTGCTGCGCTCGGTGCTGCAGCAGGTGAGGGTGCCGATCTGATCATGGCCGTCACCGGATGGTTCGTCGCCCTCGTGGCGCTCGGCGTGGTGCCGATCATCGCGACCGACAGCGACCTCGCGCTGCTGGCCTGGCTCGCGCTGGTCGCCGTGCTGACGACGCTCGACGTGCTCCTCGCGGCGTCGCCCCGCCGCCTGCGGCTGCGTCGGGAGCTGCCGGCCGCCGTGCGCCTGGGCGAGAGCGCCGTCGCCCGGCTCGTCGTGGTCAACGACGGCGGCCGCACGCTGCGGGGGCTGCTGCGCGACGCGTGGCAGCCGTCGGCCGGGGCCGCTCCGACCCGGCGCCGGGTCGTGCTGCGCCCCGGCCGCGCCGTCACGCTCACCGCGACCCTGACCCCCTTCCGCCGCGGCGACCGTCGGGCGGACGCGGTCACGGTCCGGTCGATCGGGCCTCTCCGCCTCGCCGGACGCCAGGCGACCCTCGAGCTGCCCGGGACGGTGCGCGTGCTGCCGCGGTTCTCGTCGCGCAAGCACCTGCCGTCCCGTCTCGCGCGCCTCCGGGAGCTCGACGGACGCACGAGCGTCATGGTGCGCGGGCAGGGGACGGAGTTCGACAGCCTCCGGGAGTACGTCCGCGGGGACGACGTCCGCAGCATCGACTGGCGGGCCACCGCCCGCCGCGACGACCTCGTGGTCCGCACCTGGCGCCCCGAACGCGACCGACGCGTCGTGGTCGTCGTCGACAGCGGGCGCACCTCGGCGGCGCGCGTCGGCGACGAGCCGCGCCTCGACACGGCGATCGAGTCGGCACTGCTGCTCGGCGCGCTCGCCAGCCGGGCCGGCGACCGGGTCGACGTCGTGGTCTTCGACCGACGCGTGCGCGGCCGGGTGCAAGGCGCGACCGGACCGGCGCTGCTGTCGTCGATGGTCGACACGCTGGCGCCGATCGAGGCGGAGCTGGTCGACACCGACTGGTCGTCGGTGCCTGCGCTGGTGCGCCAGGTGACCACGCAGCGCGCGCTCGTCGTGCTCGCGACCACCGTCGACTCCCCCGGCTCGGCGCGGAGCCTGCTGGCGGCCCTGCCCCAGCTGACGCGCAAGCACCTCGTCGTCGTGGCCTCCGTGACGGACCCGTCCCTCGACGAGCGGGCCGTGCGCCGGGGCGACAGGACCGAGGTCTGGCAGGCCGCCGCGGCGGAGCGCGCCCGCCTCGACGTGGCGCGGGTCGCGACCGCGCTCGGCCAGGTCGGCGCGGACGTCGTGTCGGCCTCGCCGGTCGACCTGCCGCCTGCGCTGGCCGACCGCTACCTCGCCCTCAAGGCCGCCGGACGGCTCTGACCCGGGTGGGCCCCGCCCGGTCTGCGCCTAGCCCGCGACGAGCTCCGTCGCACCGGCCTCGAACTCGTCGAGGTCGCCGGTCTGACCGGCCCGGTGTGCCCGGCCGCCCAGCACCCACTGGTAGGCGAGGAAGGCGACGAGCGCCACCGTGCCGATGCCGATCTTGATCGCCCAGGGCCAGGGCTGGCGGGTCACGAACCCCTCGATGACCCCCGAGACGAGCAGCGAGAGGGCGAGGCCGACCGCGATCGTGATGAGCGCCCGGCCGTCCTCCGCGAGCGCCCTGCCCCGGGTCCGGGCGCCCGGGGCGACCCACGACCAGAAGATCATCAGGCCGGCCGCCCCGGCGACGAAGATGCTGTAGAGCTCCAGCTGGCCGTGCGGGAGGATGTAGAGGAAGAAGTAGTCGAGGCGCCCCTGGTCGGCCATGATGCCGGCGGAGACCCCCACGTTCACGGCGTTGCCCATGATCGCGTACGGCACCCAGACGCCGGTGATGCCGAAGGCCACGCACTGGGCGGCGATGAACGCGTTGTTGGTCCACACCTGGCCCGTGAACGACGACGGGGCGCTCTCGGAGTAGTAGTCGACGAAGTCCTCGGTGGCGAACTGCTGCCGGAACTCGGGCGTGCCGAAGGACGCGAGCACGGCCGGGCTGTTCGCCGCCCACACCGCGAAGACCGTCGCCACGACGACGGTCGCGGCGAGCACCGCCAGCGACAGCCACCGGACGCGCCACAGGGCGGCGGGCAGCTGGACGACGAAGAACGACGGCAGCTGCGCCGCGAGGTTGCGGCCCGCGCCCGTGAAGCGCAGGCGCGCCTGGGACAACGTGAGCGAGAGCCGGTCGGAGACCACGGACGAGCCCGCGGAGGTCGTCAGCGCCGACAGCTCGGCCGCCCCGGACTGGTAGAGCCGCACGAGCTCGTCGGCCTCCGGGCCCGTCAGGCGCCGGCGGGCGGCGAGCCGCTCCAGCTCGGCCCAGTCGTGGCCGTGGGCGGCGGCGTAGGCGTCGAGATCCATTCTGCTTAGATGATAGGCATGTCCCGTCCGATCGACCGGGGAACGACGCCCGGGCTCCTCCGCCCCGACCAGGTGGAGTCGTTCGACGGCGCGGACGACCAGCTCGTCACGGGCGAGGCGGTCGGGCTCGCCCTGCGGCCCACCGGGTTCGTGCTCCGCGTCGCGGGGGCCCTGCTCGACTACCTCGTGTACGCCGGCGTGCTCGTCGGCCTGCTCCTCCTGGTCTCGGCCCTGTCCGACGTCGGGGCGGTCGACGACGCGGTCGCGCAGGCGCTCCTCGTGGCCAGCGTGGTCGCCTCGCTCGTCGGCCTCCCCCTCGTCGTGGAGACCGTCTCGCGGGGACGCTCCCTCGGCAAGCTCGCCACGGGCGCCCGCATCGTGCGCCTCGACGGCGGCGCGATCGGCCTGCGCCACGCGCTCACCCGCTCGCTCGTGGGGCTGCTCGAGATCGTCATGACCACGGGTGGGCTCGCGGTCGTCGTCGCCCTGCTGAACCGCTCCTCCCGGCGGCTCGGCGACCTCATGGCCGGCACGTACAGCCGTGACGAGCGCGTCCCGCGGGGCGGACGGGTCGTGGTGGAGGTGCCGCCCCACCTCGTCGGCTGGGCCGGCGTCGCCGACGTGGCGCGCCTCCCCGACCCCCTGGCACGCCGCATCGCCTCCTACCTCCAGCAGGCGCCGGCCCTGTCGCCGGCGTCGCGCTGGCGGCTCGCGGCCGACCTCGCCGGAGAGGCCCGGCAGTTCGTCTCGCCCGTGCCCCCGGCCGACCCGGAGTCGTTCCTCGCTGCCGTCTCGGCCGTGCGTCGAGGGCGCGAGGCCGTCGCCCTCGCCCGCGAGGCGGCGCTGCTCGACCGGCTCGCCCCGGCCCTGACGGGCACGGTCCCCGGGTTCCCGCGGCGCTGACCGCCGGGCCCCGCCGCGCCGTCGCCGCGCGCCTCCCCTGGCCTCAGGACCGCACGGGCCCTAGGACCGCACGAGGCGGGCGATGGCGGCCACCGCCTCCGCGACCTTCTCGTCGGCCACCGCGCCGCCCTCGCGGGCAGCCTCGGCCACGCAGTGCGCGAGGTGGTCCTGGAGAAGCTGGAGCGCGACGGTCTCGAGCGCCCGCGTCGCGGCGCTCACCTGCGTGAGCACGTCGATGCAGTAGGCGTCGTCCTCGACCATGCGTTGGATGCCCCGCACCTGCCCCTCCGCTCGGCGGAGACGCTTCACCACCTGCTCCTTCGAGCCGGCGTCGACGTAGCCGGGGTCGGCGTGCGCAGTCGGTCCGTCGGTCACCGTGCCTCCTCGTGGTCGGTCGTCATGGTACCCCCCGGGGGTACGTGGCAGCTCCGGGGCGGATCGACGACGGCCGACCGCAGCGGGCTGCGGTCGGCCACGGTCCGCCACGCTCGGCTGTCGTCGCGGCGGTCAGCTGCGGATGAGCTCGAGCACGGAGTCGCGGAGGCGCTCCATGGCGGGGCGGGTCGCCGCCTCGGCGTTGAGCCGCAGCAGGGGCTCCGTGTTCGAGGGCCGCACGTTGAACCACCAGAACTCGCCCTCGTCGGACGAGCCCGAGACCGTCAGCCCGTCGAGCTCGTCGAGGTCGCCACGGCCCGCCCAGGCCTCGACGATGCGGGCGTACGCGGCTGGGACGTCGGACACCGTGGAGTTGATCTCGCCGCTGGCCGCGTACGGCGTGTAGCGGTCGGTCAGGGTCGACAGCGGCTCCCCCTGGTGCCCCAGCTCGGCGAGGACGTGCATGGCGGCGAGCATGCCGTTGTCGGCGCCCCAGAAGTCGCGGAAGTAGTAGTGCGCCGAGTGCTCGCCGCCGAAGACGGCGCCCGTCGCCCGCATCTCGTCCTTGATCAGCGAGTGGCCGACGCGGGTGCGGACGGGCGTGGCTCCCGCGGCGACGATCGCCTCGGGGACGGCCCGCGACGTGATGAGGTTGTGGATGACCGCGATCTCCGCGGTCGGCTCCGCGGCTCGGACGCGGGCGATCTCGCGGACGGCGACGATCGCGGCGACAGCCGAGGGGGTCACGGCGTCGCCCTTCTCGTCGACGACGAAGCACCGGTCGGCGTCGCCGTCGAAGGCGAGGCCGAGGTCGGCCCCGTGCGCCACGACGGCGGCCTGGAGGTCGACGAGGTTGGCCGGCTCGAGCGGGTTCGCCTCGTGGTTCGGGAAGGTGCCGTCGAGCTCGAAGTAGAGCGGGACGATCTCGAGCGGCAGCCCGGGCAGGCCCGCGGCCTCGCCGAGCACGGCCGGCACGGTCAGCCCGCCCATGCCGTTGCCCGCGTCGACCACGACCTTGAGGGGACGGACGCCGGCGAGGTCGACGAGGCTCCGCAGGTACGCCGCGTAGTCGGCCAGCGCGTCGTGCTCGCGCACCGAGCCCGGCTCCGCGACGGCGTCGATGCCCCCGGCCAGGTAGGCGGAGGCGCGGTCGCGGATCGAGGAGAGCCCGGTGCCGAGGCTGATGCCCTGGGCGCCCGCTCGGCTCATCTTGATGCCGTTGTAGGTGGCGGGGTTGTGGCTGGCGGTGAACATGGCCGCGGGCGCGTCGAGCGAGCCCGAGGCGAAGTACGACTCGTCGGTCGAGCAGAGGCCGAGCGCCACGACGTGGGCGCCTCGGGCCTGCGCGCCGCGCGAGAACGCCGCGGCGAAGGCCGGCGACGAGTCGCGCATGTCGTGCCCGACGACGAGCTCGCGCCCGGCGGCTCCCACCTCGTCCGCGAAGGCGGCGCCGAAGGCCTCGACGACCTCCTCGGTGAGCTGGCTGCCGACGAGTCCCCGGACGTCGTAGGTCTTGACGAAGGCGGACAGGTCGATCGGGTGCTCAGAGGTCATGGCCCAAAACTACCTGGCGCAGCACCTGCCATCCCTGAGGCACCGACAGGGAGGCGGCGTGCCGGGCGCAGAGGTCGTAGCCGTGGGGCTCGACCCGGCCGCTCAGCGGCCCGACGACGACCATCGAGTCGGAGTAGACGTACGTGAGGGTGGCGACGGCCTCCTCGTGGCAGGTGACCTTGCTGCAGGGGCGCGCTTCCATGACGACCGGGAGCTTACCGCCCAGGGGCGGGCACGGGTCGGGGGCGACCGGGCTACCCTGGCCTGATGGCCAGACCACCCCGCGTCACCGACCGGTCGCGACGCCGCGACCGGCACGGTCGGGGGCTCCGCTCGTCGGTCGCCGGCCCCCATCTGCCGTTCCTGCGCACCCGGGTCGACGTCTTCGACGACATCGTGGCCTCCACGGTCGACTACCTGCGCGAGCTGTGGCCCGACGAGCTCGACGACGTCGTGGTCGAGGTGGCCGGGCTCCCCGCCGAGCCCGGTCGCGAGCGCGTCGAGCGCTGGCAGGTGGACCGCCGGCGCCGCCGCGTCGTGCTGTACCGCCTGCCGATCGAGCGCCTCGCCCCGGTGCCGGAGTCGCGTCGCCTCGCCGACCCCGAGTGGCAGCACCGCTCGGTGGTCGAGGGCTGGGTGTTCCGCGCCGTCGCCGACCTCCTCGGCAAGGACCCGTGGGACCTCGCCCCGGACCGCTGGCGCGACGGCTGACCCCGGGGAGCCCGAGGCCGGCGGCCCCCGGTCCCCGCCGAGCCGGGAGCCCTGAGCCCCCGGCAGGACGTCAGGGGTAGACGGTGACCGGCGCCGACGCGGGCAGCGACGACGCCACGGCCCAGGAGGCGATGGCGGCGGGAGCGGAGAACGAGACCCCGGCTCGCAGCCCGTCGGCGTCCCGGAGCAGCACCTGTGCGCCGGCGGTGACGGGCACGTCGACGGTCGACCCGCCCGGGACCTCGACCGACGCCTCGACCTCGCCGACCGTGACGGAGGCGGTGACCGCCTCGGCTCCGGGGTTCGAGACGCTCAGCTGCGGCCCCTCCCCCTCGGGCACGGTGACGAGGGTGTCGCCCTCGAGGGCCGAGGCGGACGACGCCCACCCCAGGTCGACGCCGCCCTCCGTCGAGACGCTCGACGAGCGGGCACCGGCCACGACCGGCACCGACGAGGTCACGGTCGCGGTGTAGAGCCCGTCGACGAGGCCGTCGACCGGCACGTCGGTGACCCGGCCGCCCGCGGCCTGGGTCTCGAAGGTGGTGCCGGTGCCGTCCGCCGTCGCGACCTTCACGGAGAGCGAGGCCGTCTCGGAGCCCGGCACGTAGACCCGCAGCACGTTGCGGAGGTCGCTCGTGCCCTCGCCGGCGAGGGCGGCCTCGAGCGCGGCCGTGTCGCGGACGACGAGGCCGGGGACGACGGTCGTGGTGCTCGGCCCGGCCGACGCGCTGACGATGTCGACGCCGCCCGGGTCGAGGGTCCGGACGACCGACTGCTGCAGCGTCGAGACGATGCGCCCGCCGCGGCTCTGCACGTGCACGACGGGAGACACGAGGCCGGTCGCGAAGCCCGAGAGGGGCACCACCTTCTGGCTCCTCGGGGCGACGACGATGCCGTCGATGCCGGGGCCCTGGACGCGCCCGGTCTCCGCCCAGATGCCGAGGTCGACCGTCGAGTTGACGTCGGTGGGGTTGACGAGCGTGATGAGCGAGACCCGGCCGGTCTCGGTCGAGCCGCCCACCAGCCAGGTCGAGCTGCTCGGCTCGGAGCAGGGCGCCGAGGCGAAGCCGACGAGGTCGCCCTCGGCGACCGCCTGGCTCTGCGAGGCAGCCACGAGGGGCACGTCGTCGCCCTCGACCGCCGCGGTGACGAGCTGGGGCGACGACGAGCTGCCGTCGGCGCCGGCCAGGTCGGAGGCCTCGTCGGCGCCGGAGCTCGAGCCGCGGACGACGGAGGCGCTGCCCACGGAGCTGGCCGTGGTGGCCTGCTGCCCCTCCGCGTCGGAGAGCCGCAGGAGGCTGCCCGCGCAGACGCGCTCCTGGTCGACGGGCACGGGCGTCACGAGCTGGCCGGCCGGCGCCGTGCGCAGGGCCGGCAGCGGCAGGACGGTGGCGGCGGTCACGACGGCTGCGGCGACCGCGAGGCCGGCGAGGCCGATCGCGACGCGGCCGGTGGCGGAGGCGACGGATCGCTTAGTCATCTCGCTCCTCGTCGAAGGTGGTGGCGGGTTGCTCCGCCTCGGGCACGCCGGCGCGGGAGCGTCGACGGCGGGGCGTGGTGGGGAGGGCGAGGAGCAGGGCCGAGCCGAGCACGAGAGCCCAGCTCACGAGGACGATCGGGCGGAGGACGCCGCCGTCCGGGTGGGAGTCGTCGACCGAGCCGGCGTCCACGTACCGCCAGAGCAGGCCGTTCGAGGTGTCGCCGACCGGCAGGAAGGTCGAGGTGCCGTCGAGGGCCTCGCCGGCCCGGCGCTCGAGCGAGGCGGCGGGGCCGTCGTCGGCGCCGCCGGCGAGCAGGACGAACCCGACGCCGAGGCGGTCGAGGTCGTCGGACGGGTCGAAGCCGCTGCGGCTGACGAGGTTGCCGGCCAGGACGGTCAGGTCGCGGTTCGTGGTGCTCAGCCGCTGCGACGTCGCGTCGAGGGTCGACTGGTCGTCGAGGGTGGCCCCCTGGCCGTGCTCGAGCGACACCGCGAGGCTGCCGTCGGGCTGCGGCGTGAGCACGAGCGTGCCGACCTCCGGCGAGGCCTCGGCCTCGGCCGTCACGTACGCCGAGAGGATGCGGCCGGAGCTCGGACGCACGTCGGCCACGCCGGTGTAGGAGGCGATCACGACGGGCACCGCGACGGCGACGCTGGCCACCGCCGCGAGCACCCCCGCGGGGGGCGCGACGCGCGGCAGGCGGTCGAGGGTCACGGAGGCGGCGCCCACCAGCCCGAGGAGGTACAGGCTCAGCCCGCTCCCGGCCCAGATGGTCGTGGTGTCGCTGCCGACGCCCGAGATGGAGACGTGCGTGGCCGCGACCGCGGTCAGGTAGCCCAGCAGCGCGAGCGCGAGCGGCGGGACGGCGCGGCGGAGCGATCCCGTGAACGGGGCGGCGACCGCGAGGAGGGCGAGCGGGGCGAAGACGGCCGCGACGACGACGGCGAGGGTCGTGCCGGTGAGGCCGGTGCCCGAGAGCAGGTCGGTCCAGCCGGCGAGGCCGGTCTCCGGCGACGTCAGCAGCAGCTGCAGCGGGGAGGCGGGCTCCAGGCGCGCGGGGACGCCGGGGTCCGCGAAGACGCCCCACCAGGTGCCCCGGCCGACCTGCACGATCGCGAGGGGCAGGAAGAGCGCGACGGCCGGCAGCGGCACGGCCAGCATGCGGTGGATGCCCCGGGGCCTCGTCGCGAGCGCGCCCAGCCACAGCACGACCAGGGCGGGGAGCAGCGACGGCGCCGACGCGGCGACGAGGGCGAAGAGCAGGGAGGCGGCGGCGCCCGCCGCCCAGGACCGGGCCGCGCCGATGAGCGCCCAGATCAGGAACGGCAGGGCCACGTGGGCGACGACGCCGCCGAGGTGGCCCGACTGCAGGGCCGAGAAGAGGGGGGACGACACCGCGTAGACGGCGGCGGCCACGGCCGGCACCCAGGGGCGCGTCGTGATGCGACGCGTCGTGAACCAGGCGCCGAGGGCGGAGACGGGGAGGGCGAGGAGGTAGACGCCGAGGACGGCCGTCGACGGCGACCACGCGGTGATCGAGCCGAGCACGGCGACGACCACGGTGAAGGGGTCGGAGGGCCCGACGAAGCCGGTGCCGATCTCGCGCCAGCCCCAGCCGACCGACGACCAGAGGTCGCCGACCGAGGTGCTGAGGGGCAGCAGGCCGCCGCCCGTCACCGCCGGCTGCGCGAGCAGGTCGAGGAAGGCGACGACCCCGACGACGGCGGCCACGACGACGACCCAGAGGCCGCCGGAGCCGATGAAGCTCGCGCGGGGGTCGCCCGCGTCCTCGCCGCGGGCCACGAGGGCGTCGCGCTCGGTGACGCGTCGTTCGCGGATCTGGTTCCAGGTGGCGCGGAGGGGCTCGACCGCCGACCAGCCCACGGTGCGGGTGCGGGCCAGGGAGCGGCGCGCCTGGAGGATGCGGGTGCCGCCGAACGCCGCCCGGAGCGCCGTGGAGAACTCGCCCCCGACCGCGCCGGGGTTCTTGGTCAGGAGGTGCCAGACGCTGCGGACGAGAGCGAGGGGCACGAGGCTCAGCCAGTGGAGGGGCAGCGCCGCGGCGGGCGCGTAGACCAGGCGACGGTGGAGCTGGGCCGAGCGGTGCAGCCTCGTGCGTCGACCCGAGCTGACGGGCTCCGCCTGGCCGAAGTCCTCGGGCGGGCCGTCGCTCGACACGCGAGCGTCGGGGACGAGGACGACGCGGTGGCCGGCGAGGCGGGCGCGGACGGAGAGGTCGAGGCCCGCGTCGACGTGGGGCAGCCCCGGGTCGAAGCCGCCGAGGGCCTCGAACACGCTGCGGCGCACGAGCATGCCGCCGGCGGCCACGCCGAGGACGTCGTCGTGGTCGTCGTGCTGCCCTTGGTCGAGCTCGCCCTCGACGAGCGGCATCGACGCGCCGTAGCGGGTCATGGTCTCGCCGAACTCGGCGATGACGCCGGCCTGGCCCCAGCGCATCAGCTTGGGCCCGACCACCGCGACGGACGGCGAGACCTCGACGGTCGAGAGCAGGCGCTCGAGGGCACGGGGCTCCGGAGCGTTGTCGTGCCCCAGGAACCAGAGCCACTCGTCGGCCCCCGGCTCGGCCTCGGCGCCGCCGGCGAGGCGCGCGCCGTGGCCGAGGGCCTCCGTGAGGGTGCGGGTCGGCGGGACGCTCGTGAGCTGGGCCGCACCGCTGAGCGACAGCCGCCCTGCGGCGCTGTCCTTGCCCCCGGCGTCGACGACCACGAGGGCCTCCGGGGGTCGCGTCTGACGCGACAGCCCGTCGAGGGTTCGGTCGAGGTAGGTCGCACCACCAGGGGCGACGAGGATCGCAGTGACTCTCGGTTGCATGACCTGTGCAGCCTAGGTCGGCCGCGGGCGGCGCGAGCACGCGCCGCGCCGGTCCGCTCCGACCCTGTGAGGGGTCGATGAGACGACGACGGCGCACGCCCCGAGGGGTCGTGCGCCGTGGCGGGACGGAGCGGGGCGGTCAGGCCCTCTTGCGGAGCTTGCGGCGCTCGCGCTCGGAGAGGCCGCCCCAGATGCCGAAGCGCTCGTCGTTCTGGAGGGCGTACTCGAGGCACTGCGCGCGGACGTCGCACGACGCGCAGATCTTCTTGGCGTCGCGGGTGGAGCCGCCCTTCTCGGGGAAGAAGGCCTCGGGGTCGGTCTGGGCGCAGAGCGAGTCGGCCTGCCACGACAGCTGGGCCTCGTCGTCGGCGACCTGGCGGCGGACGCCGGGGACGCCGAGCAGGACGGGGTCGACGTGCCAGTCGTCGGGGACGCCGGCGCCGACGGCCGCGATCTCTCCGTGCAGACCGGCACCGATCCCGTCGACACGGTTCTCGTCGATAGCCACAGCACCTCTCCCCTCGTCGTCGTCGCCCCTCGAGCGGCTGCGACTCAGGCAATTACACCGGTGTAATTAGGTCACGTCAAGTCGAGCCCCAATAAACCCTGGACCCCTCGTGGAGGGTCAAGCGGGCACCGGCGTGTCGCGGAGGGGCCCGGGACGCCCCGAGGTCAGGCCCGGGGCGCCGCGGCCCAGGCGCTCGTGACCATGTCGAGGAGGCTGTGGCGCATCGCCCAGTCGAGGTCGCGAGCCGCCAGCGAGCCGTCGGCCACGATGCGGTCGGGGTCGCCGGGACGTCGGGGGGCGACCTCGGGCGTGAAGTCGACGCCGGTGCCCTCGCGCATGGCGTCCATGATCTGGCGGACCGACACCCCGCCTCCGGAGCCCAGGTTGTAGGCCGGCTCGACCGGCTCGCCCGCGTCGAGGCGCCGCGCGGCCGCGACGTGCGACACCGCGAGGTCGGCGACGTGCACGTAGTCGCGGACGCAGGTGCCGTCGGGCGTGGCGTAGTCGTCGCCGTTGATGCGCGGGGTGCGCCCCGCGGCGAGGGCCTCGAAGACGAGGGGGAAGAGGTTGTGGGGGCTGGCGTCCCACAGGTCGGGCTCGCCCGAGCCCACGACGTTGAAGTAGCGGAGGCTGGTGTGCCGGAGACCGGCCGCCACGGCCTGGTCGCGCAGGAGCCACTCGCCGATCAGCTTGCTCTCGCCGTACGGCGAGGCGGGGGCCTTCGGGGTGTCCTCCGTGACGAGCTCGGTGGGCGGCGTGCCGTAGACCGCGGCGCTCGACGAGAAGACGACGCGGTCGACCCCGACCTCGGCCATGGCCTCGAGGAGGCGCTGGGTGCCCGTGACGTTCTGCTCGTAGGTGTGGAGGGGGCGCTGGACCGAGACGCCCGCGTACTTGTAGCCCGCGACGTGGACGACGCCCGTCACCCCGTGGTCGCGGAGCGTCTCGACGAGCAGGGCGCGGTCGAGGATGCTGCCGCGGACGAACGGGACGTCGGAGGGGACGAACGACTCCACGCCCGACGACAGGTCGTCGTAGACGACGGCGTCGATGCCCGCCCGGCGGAACTCGCGGACGACGTGGGACCCGATGTAGCCGGCGCCGCCGGTGACCAACCATGACATGCCCCGACCCTACCGAGCACGGGCGCGTCGTCGGGGCCGCCGCGCGGGTGCCGGGCCTCAGGCCGGGGTGGCCACGTAGAGCTGCCCCTCGCCGGTGACCGCGAGGCGGACCTCGTCGGGGGTGACGAAGGCGGACTCGCCGCGACGCAGGCGGAGCGAGCCGTCCTGGCCGGCGACCTGAACCTCGCCCTCGGTGACGAGGAGGATGCTCGGCCCGCCGATCTCGACGACCGCGCCCGCGCCTCCCGGGTGCACCCGCAGGAGCGCGAAGCCGACCCCGCCGGGCTCGAAGCGCTCGACGCCGGGGGCCGTGGTGCGGGGACGCAGCCACGGCACCGGGAGGGGCTCGAAGTCGAGCACCCGGAGGAGCTCGGGCACGTCGACGTTCTTCGGCGTCAGGCCGCCGCGGAGCACGTTGTCGGACGGCGCCATCAGCTCGACGCCGAGGCCGCCGAGGTAGGCGTGGACGTTGCCCGCCGGGAGGAAGAGGGCCTCGCCGCGACGGAGGGAGACGCGGTTGAGCAGGAGGGAGACGACGACGCCGGGGTCGCCGGGGTACCGGCCTGCCAGGTCGGCCACGGTCGCGATGCTCGGGCTCGGGTCGGGCACCCGCGCCGCGAGCTCGCTCACGGCCGCCACGACCGAGCGAGCCTCGTCGCTCCCCCCGAAGATCCAGGCGAGCGTGGCCTCGAGCGAGTGCTGCACGCTGCCGCGGAGCGACGCGAGGCGACCCGAGCCGGCGTCGAGCAGGTCGACGTCGGCGACGGTCTCGGCCGGGTCGCGGAAGCCGCAGAGGGCGTCGAACGTCTCGCTCAGGGCGACGATCACCTCGGGCTTCGGGAAGGGGTCCTTGTAGTTGCGGCGCGGGTCGTCGAGGGCGACGCCGGCTGCCTCCTCGGCGGCGAAGCCCGCGCGCGCCTGCTCGGGCGTGGGGTGCGCCTGGATCGACAGCGGCCCGTCGGCCGCGAGGACCTTGAGCAGGAAGGGCAGCTCCGCGCGGTCGCGGCCGAGGGCCCGCCACGGCTCGGCCGCGAACCAGTCGGCGAGGGTGTCGGCGCCGTCGACCACGGCGGGGTTCACCACGATGCTCGGCGACCCGGGGTGGGCCCCCAGCCAGAGCTCGGCCTCGGGGCGGCCGGACGGCTGGCGTCCGAGCAGCTCGGCGATCGCCGTCGTCGAGCCCCAGGCGTAGTCGCGGGGGGTGTTGGTGATGGCGAGGAACATGCGTGACCTGCTTGTCGGTGGAGTGCTTGGGGCCCCTCTACAAAACCGCGGGGACGGCCCGGGGACGGCGTTGGACAAAACTACCAAGGTCGTTGCCCGGCCGACGGGCCGTGCCTAGGCTCGCGACGACTCGACAGCCGCCGACGAGACGGCGTCGGGGTCCCCCGACACGGAGCAACGGAGCACGCATGTCATCAGCGACCCTCACCTCGTTCAGCACCCTCGCGAGCGACTTCTACGGCTACGAGGCCGCCCTCACCGACCGGGAGAAGCAGGTGCTCGCCGATCTCCGGCAGTACCTCGACGCCGAGGTGCGGCCGATCGTCAACGACCACTGGGCCCGCGCGGAGTTCCCGCGTCAGATCGTGACCGGGCTCGCCGACCTCGGCATCTTCGGCATGCCGTGGGACGAGACGCGCCCGTTCGAGAACTCCGCGGTCTTCCGGGGCTGGGTCGCCCTGGAGCTCGCCCGGTGCGACGCCTCCGTCGCGACCTTCGTCGGCGTGCAGAACGGGCTCGCGATGGGCTCGATCAGCGTCGGCGGCTCGCCCGAGCAGCGGGCCGAGTGGCTGCCCCGCATGGCGAGCGGGGAGCTCGTCGGAGCGTTCGGCCTCACCGAGCCGCTCTCGGGCTCCGACTCGGCGCAGGGCCTCCGCACCGTCGCGACCCGCGACGGCGACGACTGGGTGCTGAACGGCTCGAAGCGCTGGATCGGCAACGCCACCTTCAGCGACCTGACGATCATCTGGGCGAAGAGCGCCGAGGACGGCCAGGTCAAGGGCTTCATCGTGCCCACGTCGACCCCGGGCTACACGGCCACCAAGATCGAGGGCAAGCAGAGCCTCCGCATCGTGCAGAACGCCGACATCACCCTGGACGACGTCCGGGTGCCCGAGCGCCTCCGCCTGCAGCAGGCGAACTCCTTCCGCGACACCGCGTCCGTCCTGCGCCTCACCCGCGCCGAGGTCGCGTGGGCCGCGGTCGGCAACATGATCGGCGCGTACGAGGCCGCCCTCGCCTACGCCCGCGACCGCGTGCAGTTCGGCAAGCCCATCGCGGGCCACCAGCTCGTCCAGGACCTCCTGGTCAAGAGCATCGGCAACATCACCGCGTCGATCGGCATGGTCGTGCGGGTCTCGCAGATGCTCGACGAGGGCGTGCAGCGCGACGAGCACGCCTCGCTCGCCAAGGCCTTCACGACGGCGCGCATGCGCGAGACCGTCGGGTGGGCCCGGGAGGTGCTCGGCGGCAACGGCATCGTGCTCGACTACGACGTCGCCCGCTACTTCGCCGACGCGGAGGCGCTCTACAGCTACGAGGGCACGCGCGAGATGAACACGCTCATCGTCGGGCGCGCCATCACGGGGCAGGCCGCCTTCGTCTGAGGCGGCGGCGGGGCCCCGCGGGTCGTCTAGCCTGGTGCCCATGACGACGACGCTCCCCGCTCGCCGTGACCCGTCGGCTCCCCCGGCCCGCACGAGCACGCTGTTCGCCACCCTGGTCTTCGTCGTCCTCCTCGGCGGCGACGTGCTCCGCAACGGCACCAGCTTCTGGGGCTGGGGCGTCGTCTGCGGCGTCATGGTGGTCGCGGCGGCCGTCGTCGTGGTGCGGCACCCGCCCCGGGTCCGCACGCTGCCGCGCCTCCTCGCCCTCTGGCTCGTCTTCGCGGTCGCCTCGATCGCGTGGTCGCAGTACCCCTCGGCCTCGGCGATCGGCATCGTCGCGACGCTCGCGACGACGCTCGGCGCCCTGGCCGTCACGGTCGCGCTGCCCTGGCCCGCCATCGTGGCGGCGCTGGGCCGGGCCCTGCGGCTGCACGTCGTGCTCTCGCTCCTCTTCGAGGTCGTCGTCGGAGCGTTCGTGCGCCGGCCGGTCTGCCCCGTCTACCTCGACTGCTCGGGCGGGGTGCCCGACGCGTTCTTCTGGTCGCGGGCCGAGCTCTTCACCGGCGGACGCATCCAGGGGCTCCAGGGCAACAGCAACATCCTCGCGATCCTCGCCCTGCTGGCCCTCGTCGTCACCCTTGTCGAAGCTTCGTCGCGGTCCGTCAGCCGCAGCACGGCGCGAGTGGGCGTCGTCTCCGCCGTGCTCGCGCTCCTCCTGACCCGCTCGGCGACCGTCGTCGTCTGCGCGGTCGCCGTGGCCCTCGTGCTCGCGCTGGTGGTCGTCCTCCGCCGGACCGCGCCTCCCGCCCGCCCTCGCGTGTACGGCCTCGCCGCCGCGGCCGTCGTCGTCGTCGCTGTCGTCGCCGTCGTCGCCCGCGGCCCGCTGCTCGCGCTCGCGGGGCGCAGCGGCGACCTCACGGGCCGCACCGACATCTGGGCGGCCGTCGTCGACCTGGCGGTCCAGCACCCCGTCGTCGGCTGGGGCTGGGTGAGCTACTGGATCCCGATCGTCGAGCCCTTCCGCGACCTCGCCGAGCGCAACGGCGTCGTCTACCTGCAGGCCCACGACGCCTACCTCGACGTCTGGTTCCAGCTGGGCCTCGTCGGGCTCGTGCTCTTCGCGCTCGTCGTCGTCGGCGTCGTGATCCGCTCGTGGTCGTGGGCCACCGACCGCCGGGTGCTCGGCGTCGGCCGCGTCGCGCCGTGGAGCGCCCTCGACCTGCTCCCCGTGCTGCTGCTGACCGCCCTGCTCGTGCACGGCCTCACCGAGTCGCGCCTCATCGTCGAGTGGGGCTGGGCGATCTTCGTCGTGCTCGTGGTCGTCACGCGCCGCGACGCCTACGGCTGGACGGACCGCGACCGGTGACCTCCTGGCCCGACGAGCGACCGCGCGACCCGCTCCGCCGCTACCTCTCCGCGTGGGTGGGCTTCTCGGCCGGCGGCCAGTTCTCGCAGGCGCTCTCGGTCGCCATCGTGCTCTTCGCGACGACGACGCAGGCGATCCGCGCCGTGATGGGCTGGCCCGGCGCCCTCGCCGTGCTCGGCACGCTGCTCGCGCTCGCGGCCCTGTCGCTGCTCGGCGGTCGCCGCCACATCGAGTGGCACGGCATCCTGCCCGTGTCGCTCATCGCCCTCTTCGGCTTCATGGCCGTGAGCGTGTTCTGGAGCGAGTACACCTGGACCACCCTCGGAGGCGTGGCCTACGCCGCCGGGTTCGGTGCGCTCGGCCTCTACCTCGCCCTCGGACGCGACCTCGTGCAGGTCGTGCGGGCCGTGGGCGACGCGCTCCGCATCGTGCTCGTCACGTCGATGGCGCTCGAGGTGCTGTCGGGGCTCCTCATCGACCAGCCCATCCGGTTCCTCGGCATCCGCGGCGACCTCGCCTCGGGCGGGCCGATCCAGGGCCTCGCCGGCACCCGCAACTACCTCGGCTTCCTCGCCGCGCTCGCGCTCGTCACGTTCGCGGTCGAGTTCCTCACCCGGTCGGTCCCGCGGTCGCAGGCCGTCGCCTCCGGCGTGCTCGCGGCGGCGACCCTGCTCTTCGCCCGCTCGCCGGTCGCGGCGCTGGCCGTGCTCGCCCTCGTGGTCGCGGGGCTCGCGCTCCAGGCCCTGCGCCGCGCGCCCGAGCAGCGGCGACCGCTGCTGCAGGGCGTCATCGCGGCCCTGGTCGTCGTCGGCGCAGCCGTGGCCTGGGGCGTGCGCCGGTCGTTGCTCGGCAGCGTCGACGGCACCTCCGACGTCACGGCCCGGACGGCCCTCTGGGCCCGCGTCCGCGACCTCGCCGGCGTGCACGACATCACGGGCTGGGGCTTCGTCGGCCAGTGGCCGTCGGAGATCTTCCCGTACTCGACGATCCTGGCCCCCGACGGCCGCCCCTACCCGACCGGCCTCAACGCCTTCTTCGACATCTGGCTGCAGCTCGGCCTCGTCGGGGTTCTGCTGCTCGTGGTGGCGGGGTCGCTGGCGCTGGTGCGCAGCTGGACCACCGCCTCCGGCCACCCGATCGTCGCCTACGTCTGGCCGGCGCTCGTGCTCGTGCTGATCGGCGTCACCGCCCTGGCCGAGAGCTTCGTGCTCTTCGAGGGGACGCTCATGCTCTTCGTCGCCATCGCGACGATCGCCGCCCGCAAGCGCTCGTGGCGCTCACGACTGCCCCGGGCCGACCGCTAGGAGTCGCGGGGCGCGGTCGGCGACGGCCCCGAGTCGGAGCGACGACGCGGCGGCCGCCGGACCGGACTCGTCAGCGCTCGACGACCCAGCCCGGCCCGGGGCGTCGGCCGAGCAGGGTCGCGAGGCGTCGCTCGAGGCCCCAGCGGGTCACGCGCGCCATGGCCTCGACGACGATGGCCTGGCTCATCTTCGACTCGCCGTGCTCGCGCTCGCGGAACTCGATCGGCACCTCGACGACGCGACCGCCGCCGTCGAGGGTGCGGAGCGTCATGTCGACCTGGAAGCAGTAGCCCTTGGAGTCGATCGTCGAGAGGTCCATGGCGGCGAGCGCCGCCCGCGTGTAGACGCGGAAGCCCGCCGTGACGTCCTTCAGCGGGAGCCCGAGGGCGAGCCGCGCGTAGAGGTTGCCGCCGCGGCTGAGCACCTGGCGGGAGAGGGGCCAGTTCACGACCGAGCCGCCGGGCACCCAGCGCGAGCCGATGGCCAGGCTGGGGGTGCCGGGGGCGTCTCCGCTCACCTCCGCGATCATCGCGGGCAGCGCCTCCGGCGGGTGCGAGCCGTCGGCGTCCATCTCGATGACGAACTCGTAGCCCCGCTCGAGGCCCCAGCCGAAGCCGGCCACGTAGGCGGAGCCGAGGCCGAGCTTGCCGGTGCGGTGGACGACCGTGATGCGGGGGTCGTCGACGGCCATGCGGTCGGCGAGCTCGCCGGTGCCGTCGGGGCTGCCGTCGTCGACGACCAGGACGTCGATCTCCGGGACGGCGGCGAAGAGGCGGCCGAGGATGATCGGGAGGTTCTCCACCTCGTCGTAGGTGGGCAGGACGACGAGGGCGCCGGCGCCGGTGTGGTGGGTGGTCATGCGGCAGTTCCGTTCGTGTGCGAGGGCGCGGCCTGGTGGCCGAGTCGACTCTAGGGGCTCTCGACCCGGAGACCGCTCAGGGTCGGCTGAGCACGTCGCAGGAGATCGACGTGGCCCAGCCCCGGGGCGTGCCCGGCACCTCCTGGGCGGTCGCGCCGTCGTCGCAGGCCGCGCGGGCGCGCTCCACGCCCTCGGACCACCCGGGGCCCAGGGCTCGCGGCACGTGCGGCTGTGCCGTGTGCCAGAGCAGCCCGACGGCCAGCACGGCCGTGCCCGCGGCGACGACGGCCCGTCGACGGCGGAGGCTCGACGTCGCGACGGCCTCCAGGGCCACGACCACGACGCAGAGCAGCAGGGCGGAGGGCACGACCGCGTACCGGGCGAACCCGACCTCGGCGATCCGCCCCGGCTCGGAGAACGAGAACTTCACCAGCTCGCTCGGGTTGACGACGACGTCGACCGACCAGAGCACCGCCGCGGCGGACGCCGCCGTGGCGACCAGCACGCGGTGGGGACGCCACGGAGAGCGGAGGCCGACGACGAGCGCGACGAGGAACGGGGCCGCGAGCACGAGCCCGAGCCCCCACCCCGCCGTCGCGAAGGCGTGGCCCGCCGTGCTCGACGAGGGGACCCACGATCCGGCCACCGGCTCGACGACGAACCCGAGGACCACCTGGACGACCGAGGGCGGTCCGGCCTGCGGGTCGGCCCGGTCCGACGTGGCGGCCACGAGCACCTGGACCCCGCAGGCGAGGGCGAGCCCGACTCCCGGCAGCCAGTCGCGGGCGGGCCGCCGCCCCGCGACGAGGAGCGGGAGGAAGAGGAGCGCCTGGATCTCGGTCAGGCCGACGAGCACGAGCACGAGCGTCGAGAGCGCGGCCCCGGCGCGCGTGCGGGAGCGGTGCAGGAGCACGAACGGCGTGAGCCACAGGAGGTACCAGTGCAGGTTCGCCAGGTTGCCCGACACCTCCAGGGGCGCCAGCGGCACGAGCACGGTCAGCCCGGCGACGAGGAGGCGCGCCGGCACCGTGCGGAGGACCCCGTCGGTGTGCGCCCAGACCGCGGCCGCCACCAGCCCGGCCGTCGCGCAGGACGCAGCGGTCACGGCGAGGGCGAGGTGGTCCACGCTCGACGTCCTGACGACGAGGTCGGCCAGGAGCCGCGGCACCGTGTGCAGGTACCCGTCGTACGGGAGGAGCAACGTGCCCGCGGTCCCGCGCTCGAGCCGCTGCTGCACGAAGACCCGGGCGTCCTCGGCCCACATCGTCTCGCGGGCGGTCGCGGGCAGCCGGAACCAGGCCACGAGGGAGGCGACGAGTGCGACGACCGCGGCCGTCACGACCTCGCGGCGTGCGGACGACGGGCGGTCCCCCGGCGCCACGGTCGTCCGCGGGGGCGCGGTCAGCGGGGGCGGCGTGGGCATGACGTGATCATGGCCGACGGTCGCCGTGAGAGCGGTCCGGCGCGCGGTCGTCTCCTCGCGGGCCGTTCGGGGGCCTCGTGAGGACGATTCTCGTCCTGTAGCCTTCGCGAGATCGCGACGGACCGTCAGGTGGGCCGTCAGACCTCCGAGGGGACCTCTGTGCGCAGCATCTTGACCACCGTGACGGGCACGCTCGTCGCCGCCGCCCTCGTCGGCACGTGCCTCGGCGGAGCGGCGGAGCCCGCCGCCGCCGCGCCGACGCCGACGCCGACCTCGTCGCCGGCTCCGCAGGGCGCGACGCCGGCTCCGACGCCGACCGCCGCCCCGGAGGCGGACGCTGCTGCGCCCGACGCTGCCGCGCCGGACGCGGCCGTCGGCGCCGGCCTGGCCGACGACCCGTCCCTCGCCGAGATGAACGCGGCCCAGAACCACACCATGGGCTCCACCATCCCGACGAACGACCCGCAGGCGAAGAAGGACGAGGCCGCCCGCGAGGCCGCAGCCAGCACCTCCTCCAAGCGCGAGGCGACGACCCAGTCCGACGACGGCGCGTCGACGCAGGCCCAGGCCCAGGCCGCCGCCGTGCCGCCCGGCGTCCCGGGCCTCGACGTCAGCGGCTGGCAGGAGAACGTGGACTGGAAGGCCGTCTGGGCGCAGGGCGCCCGCTTCGCCTACGTGAAGTCGACGGAGGGCCTCACCTACCGCAGCGGCCAGTTCGCCCAGCAGTACGCGGGGTCGTACAACGTCGGCATGGTCCGCGGCGCCTACCACTTCGCTCGTCCGGACGTCAGCTCGGGCACCGCGCAGGCCGACTACTTCGTCGCCAACGGCGGAGGGTGGGTCGGCGACAGCAGGACCCTGCCCCCGCTCCTCGACATCGAGTACAACCCCTACGGCGAGACCTGCTACGGCATGGCGGGCGCGGCGATGGTCTCGTGGATCGCCGAGTTCTCCGCCCGGGTCCAGGCCCTGACCGGTGCCCGACCCGCGATCTACACGACCACCGACTGGTGGAGCCGCTGCACGGCGAACAGCCCGGCCTTCGGGCTCAACCCGCTCTTCATCGCGCGGTACCCGGCCAACCTCGCCTCGGGCGCCGGCACCCTGCCGGCGAGCTGGGGCTCCTACACGTTCTGGCAGTACTCCAGCACGGGTCCGTTCCCGGGCGACAGCGACGTCTTCAACGGCAGCGAGGCGACCCTCCGGCAGCTCGCGCTGACCGGGTTGCCCATGCAGCAGCCGGTGCTCGGCGCCCGCGACCTCGACGGCGACGGACGTCCGGACCTCCTGGCACGCCGTCCGGACGGGACGCTCTGGTTCTACGCCGGCGCCGGAGGCTCGGCGAGCGGGGTGGCCTTCGTGCCCGGCGTGCAGATCGGTCAAGGCTGGGGCATCTTCGACCAGATCATCGGCGCCGGCGACGTGACGGGCGACGGCAAGGACGACGTCCTCGCGCGGAAGCCCGACGGGTCGCTCTGGCTCTACGCCGGGACGGGGAAGAACGCCTCGACCGGCGCTGGCCTGGCCGCCGGGGTGAGGATCGGCGTGGGCTGGGACGTCTTCACGGACGTGACCGCGGCCGGCGACCTGGACGGGGACGGCCGGGAGGACCTCCTGGGCCGCAAGCCCGACGGGACCCTCGTGCGCTACCTCGGGGCGGGCTCGGCCAGCTACCGTCCCGGCGTCTCCATCGGCACCGGCTGGAACGTCTTCGCCCACATCGTCACGGCGGGCGACCAGGACGGCGACGGCCGCGACGACCTCGTCGGGCTCCGCCGTGACGGCTCGCTGTCGCTGTACCGGAGCGGCGGCCTGGTCTACCAGGCCGGCGTCGCGGTCTCCGCTCCCGGGCTCGCCGGCGACGATCTCCTCATCTCGGCCGGCGACGCCGACGGCGACGGTCGATCCGACCTGTACGCCCGGTCCAGCGGCGGCACGCTGAAGTTCCTGCCGTCGACGCTGCGGTACGACTCCGCGGCGTTCGGCGCCGGACAGCTCGTGGGCGTCGGGTGGGACGTGTTCCGCACGGTCATCGGGGCCGGCGACCTCGACGGCGACGGACAGCCCGACATCGTCGCCGTCGGGAAGGACCAGGCACTGTGGTTCTACTCCGGCTACGGCTCCCAGGGCGGCGTCAACCGCAGCTACCGTGCGGGCGTGCGCATCGGCCAGGGGTGGGGGGCCTTCCGCGAGGTCGTCGACGCCGGCGACATGAACGGCGACGGCGCCCGTGACCTGCTCGGCGCGCGCGACGACGGCACCCTGTGGCTGTACCCGGGCACGGGGACCGTCGGCCGGAACGGCGTCGCCTACGGGTCGCCGGTCCGCCTCGACGCCGGATCGTGGAACTCCTACTCGCAGTTCGCGGTCGGCGACGTCGACGGCAACGGCACGCGTGACCTCCTCGCCACCAAGACGGACGGCGTCACCGTGGTCTTCCCGGGGCTGTCGCGCACCTCCGCGTCCTCCGCCTGGTTCGGCACGCCGGCGACGGCCGCCGCGACGGCGGGCACGAAGCTGCTGCCCCTCGGCACGGGCGATGCGAACGGCGACGGCAAGGCGGACCTCCTGGCCACGCGACCGGACGGCACGCTCTGGCTGCACTCCGGCACCGGGTCGGCGTCGGGGGCCACGCCGTACCTCGGGAAGCCCCTCCAGGTCGGCAGCGGCTGGACGATCTTCCGGGACGCCAGCACGACGGGCGCCACGTCGGCCGGACGGGGCGGGGACGTCCTCGGGGTCAGGACGGACGGCAGCCTCTGGTACTACCCCGGCACCGGCACCGCCGGACGAGGGGACGCCTCCTTCGGCAGCGCTCGCTCCGTCGGAGCCGGCTGGAACGTCTTCGGCTGACGCTGACGACGACGAACGGGCTCGCCTCCTCGGAGGCGGGCCCGTTCGTCGTCGGGGCCCCGTCCGTCGTCGGAGCCCCGTCCGTCGTCGGGGCCCGTCCGTCGTCAGGGCCCGTCCATCGTCGGGGCCCCGTCCGACGACGCGGACCCGCCCGTCCCCGGGAGCCCGGTCCCAGACCTCGCCCACGTCCCGCTGGACGACGCACCGACGACGACGGGCCCCTGCCTCTCGGCAGGGGCCCGTCGGGCGTCTCGCTCGGCGTCAGCCCGCAGGCTGGACCGAGTAGAGGTAGAACGTCCCTCCGTCGGCCACCGTGACGGCACGGTCCTCGACGAGGCAGGCCTGCTCGAGCGGCGCGTCCGAGAGCACGTGCTCGACGTGCTCGCCGGCGAACGTGCTGCAGGAGTCGAAGGTGAGCTGGATCTGGTCGCTCGCCGGGTTCGAGATGGTCGGCTCGCCGTCGCCCGGCACCCACGACACGTTGGCCAGCCGGTTCCAGCGGTCCTCGTACCGGCCCGAGGGGTCGATGGACTCCCACATCTCCTCCGGGGGGGAGGTCTGGACCCCGTTGTAGCCCTCGACGCCCGCCTCGATGAGGAAGTCCGCGACGTACCGGGTCCCGACCCCGACCCACGTGCCCGGGTCAGCGTCCTCGACGTCGTTCACCGCCTGGCCCACGGTGGTCTCGTTGAGGTCGTAGACGCCCCGGTAGACCGGGTTGACCGCCGACCCGACGGGGACGACCACCAATGCCGTCACGAGGGAGCCGACGAACATCCACGGCCTGGCGAAGAGCGCGGCAGCGACGACGGTCCCGAGCGCCAGCCACTTCCAGTCGGCGGCGGCGGCCAGCGTCGGCTGGTCGACCGTGCGGATGGAGGCGTAGACGACTGCCGTCGCACCGGCAGCCGCGACCGCGGCGAGCAGGCTGTAGGCGAACGGGGGACGCCGTGTCGTCCGGTCGGCCTGACGAGCGATCGCGAGCGGCACCACGAAGGAGGCGAGCCCCAGGGCGATGCGGATGCGGTCGATCTTGACGCGGTCGAGCTGGAGGACCTTCGCGAGCCCGTCCCACCCCGGGACGAGGGCGAACGCGCCGAGCAGGACCACGGCGGCGAGGACGCCCACCGCGACGGGGTCCAGCGTCCTGTCGTCTCGCCACGAGCGCACCAGGAACCACACCAGGGTGCCGAGCGCCAGGAGCCCCATGAGGAAGAACGTCGAGGTCTCGGACGAGTTGGCCCCGAGTCCCGACGTCACGTTGTCCTCCAGCGCGCGGGAGAACGGCGCCCCGAGCGCACCGACGACGTTGGGGTAGCCCATGCTCCCCGTGGCCTCGCTCCGCTGCCCCGGGTACACGGTGCCGAGCAGCGCCCGCACGGTCTCGAGCCGGGTGGCCACCCACACGACGGCCACGACGCCTCCCGCGGCTCCCCCGACGAGGACGGGGACGGCACGGCGGACGTTCGCGAGGAGGCGGCGGCCGAGGGGGCCGGAGCGGTCGCCTCCGAAGAAGAGGTGGCCCACCGCGACGGCCGCCACGACGTACACGCACGGCACGATGAACGGCACGTAGATGCCCATGGCCATCGTCGCGGTCAGGTACCCGGAAGCGCCGGCCAGCACCCACCGGAACCGGCTGCGGGACCGGAAGCACCACACCAGGGCCGTCATCACGGTGAGGGCCCAGACGACGGGCCAGAACGTGATCGGCAGGTACCACCACTGGAAGAACGGAGAGTAGAACAGCGCCACGCTCAGGAGGGCCGCCGTCACGGGACGCCGCGGCATCATCGTCACCGCGAAGGCGAACGCCGCGGCCATCAGGGCCAGCCCGGGGATCCACCACCGAGCCGCCACCGCCTGGTCGGCCGGCAGGAAGAAGAACGGCACGAGGTGGGGCCGGAAGGCCGTGGACCAGTCCGTCGACGGGAGGTCGTTCTGCACGGTGGCGTCCATGCCGCCCGGGAACGCCTCGTTGCGGACGGGCAGCCCCTGCTCGATCTGGGAGATGACCCACACGATCTGCACGTTGTACTCGTCGCTGCGGATGGGCTGGGGCTCGCCCGAGACCAGCTGGGGATCGGGCCCCGCCTCCAGGCCGTCGCGGAGGATGCCCGACGACGTGCCGTTCAGCCCGAGGCCGACGAGGACGATGCCGGCCAGCACGAGCAGCACGGGGAACGAGAGCAGCACCCGGAAGCGCGGCATGCCGTCGGCCCGGGGCTCGACGAGCCGCCCCCATGCGGAGCGGGGGCGGTCGACGAGGCGGCGCAGCGACCTCATTCGGCCATGCGCCGAGCGCGTTCGCGGCGCTCCTGCACCTTGCCGACGACCGCCTGCACTCCCCCCTCGCGGGCGTAGTGCACGAGACGACCGACGTCGTGCGTCAGCCCGTACGTCTTCCTGCGGCGCGGGACGACCACGGGGGCAGCGTGCCCCGACGCGACGGCACCGCGGAGACGGCTGCCGCGGTCGGCGGCGCGGAGGGGGTTGCGGCAGAACTCCACGAGGGGGGCCATGGCCTTCTCCCACGTGAACTCCTGGCGGACCCGCGCGACGTTCGCGCGCGCCTCCGCGGCGGCCTCCTCGTCGAACAGGACGCGCTCGAGGGCCGCGGCCAGCGCTTCGACGTCGCGCTCCTGCACGGTCGCCCCGAGGCCCTCCTTGTCGATCAGGTCGGCGAAGGAGTCCCCCGCCGTGCTGACCATGGGCAGGCCGGCCCAGAGGTAGTCGAGGATCCGGGTGCGGAAGGAGAACGTCGTCTCGAGGTGCTGGTAGTGCGTCGACACGCCCGCGTCGGCCTCGAGCAGGTAGTTCTGACGCTCGTCGTAGTCGACCCACGTGCGGTTGAAGAAGACGTTGACGTCGAGGAGGCCGAGCTCGGCCGCGAGGGCCTGCGACTGGCCGACGATGTCCATCTCGGGCACGTCCGGGTTGGGGTGCTGCACGCCCATGAAGAACAGGCGGACGTTCGGGCGACGCTGCACGAGCTCGCCGACGGCGCGGATGAGCGTGATCGGGTCGAACCAGCTGTAGAGGCCGCCGCCCCAGATGACGAGCTTGTCGTCCTCGCCGATGCCGGGGACGACGCCCTTGACGACGGCCTTCGAGTGCACCGGGTCCTCGGCGGTCATGCCGAACGGAGCGATGGCGATGAGGCTGTTGAGGTCCTCGTCGCGCGAGTAGGTGTTCGCGTTGATGCGACCGAGGCCGGCGAGCTGGCCCAGCCAGAAGAAGCGCTGGCGCTCGGAGGCGCAGAGGAAGAAGTCGCCGACCGCGAGCTGGAGGTTGAGGGCGGTGGTCGCGTCCGAGATCTGGGCGTCCCAGCGCTCGTGGCCGTGGCCGCGGCCCTGCTCGAGCTGCTCGAGGTGCAGGGGGTCGTAGACATCGACGACGACGATCTTGTCGGTGTTCTCGAGCACGGGGAAGAGGTTCAGGGCGTGCCCCTGGACGACGATGACGTCGGCCCAGGCCTCGTGCGGCTTCATCGTGGACTGGTGGTGGTGGGAGGCGGTGGCCAGCTCGAAGGACTGCCCGCGGTCCACGGCCTTGCTCAGGCTGAGCAGACGGACCTCGTGCTCCTCCGAGAGCAGCTCGGCGATGTTCCACGCCCGGATCGCCGGGCCGGCCATCCGGTCGCCGATCGCGTCGCCCGTGACGACGAGGACACGGCGGCGGCCGCTGATGCGCATCGGGTCGAGGCTCGCGACGAGCTTGTCGTAGCCGGAGAGGTAGTCCTCGATCGGGTAGGCCGGCTCGTCGCGCTTGCCGAAGAGCCCGATGAGCTGACGGTCGGACACGACGCGGCTCGCCTGGATCTCGCGGCGGCTCTCCGTCAGCGACGGGATGTTCTCGACCAGCTGGTCGATGCCGAAGATGCCCGCCATCGTGTTCTTGGAGACGGGGATCGTGCCCTCGTCGTCTCCGCCGGCACGACGGATGTCGAGCATCTCGGAGTCGAGCTCTCCCCGGGCGACCGCTCGACGCACCGCGAGCGCGAGGGCCGCGGGGAAGACGCTCGCGAGGGTCTCGTCGTCGAGGTTCTTGTACAGCGTGTACAGGGCGTTCCGCTCGAGGAGGTAGGTCTCCCGGAAGTCGCCGAACTTGTTCATCGACGCGTGGTGCTTGTGGAACGCGATCGACCCGGGGACGTAGCGCACCCGCCAGCCGGCGAGGTTGAGGCGCCAGCCGAGGTCGACGTCGTCGTAGAACATGAAGTAGCGGTCGTCGAAGCCGCCGAGCTCGCGGAAGGCCTCGGTGCGGACGAACATGGCCGCACCCGTGCCGAACAGCACGTCGCGCGCCTCCTCGTGGCTGCCGTCGTCGGGCTGGCCGGCGGTGGGCTTGTAGCCCATCCCGTACCAGGTCACCGCGGCGTCGGCGAAGTCGATGTCGACGCCCTCCCAGTCGAGGACCTTGCTGGCGACCGCGCCGATGCCCTCGTCGCCCTCGAGCACGTCCATGGCCCGGGCGATCCACTGGGCGTCCGGACGTGCGTCGTTGTTGAGGAACGCCACGACGGCGCCGGTGGCGTGCTCGACGCCCAGGTTGCAGCCTCCCGTGAAGCCGAGGTTCTCCTTGGAGCGGATGATCGTCGCGGACGTGCCCCCGGCGCGCAGCCGGTCGTAGCTGTCGTCGCCCGAGCCGTTCTCCACGACGATGATCTCGAGCTTGGACGCAGGCCAGCTGACCTTCTCGAGCTCGCGGATGCAGGTGAGCGTGTCGTCCGTTCCTCGGAAGTTCACGAGGACGACGGAGACGACTCCGTCACGGGTTCTCTTCACGGCAGGGCCTTTCGGAACAGGAAGAGCGCCGACGGCGGTCTATCCTCTTGGATGCGGTCTGTGACGACCACAACCCTAGTTCGAATCGACTCACGATCTCGTGACCTAGGATCACCCGGTGTCATCGACCACGAGAAGAGGCCATGCGTTGAGCCAGAACCGCGCCGTCCGCGCCGACCGCGTCATCTCCGACGAGCTCGTCCAGGTGGGCAGCCAGCGGGGACTGTTCCGCGGCACCGTCGACAGCGTCCGAGGCGTCCTCGAGTACCGCGAGCTGCTCGGTCTCCTCGTCCGCCGCGAGATCCGCGCCCGCTACAAGAACAGCGTCCTCGGCATCGTGTGGTCGCTCATGCGGCCCATCGTCCAGCTCCTCATCTACTACGTGGCCCTCGGCCAGTTCCTCGGAGCGGCCCGCGCGACTCCCGAGTTCGCCGTCTTCGTCTTCACCGGCCTCACCATCTGGGGCCTCTTCGCCGAGATCGTCGCCGGCGGCACGAGCTCGGTCGTCAACAACTCGGGCCTCATCAAGAAGGTCTTCCTCCCCCGTGAGATCTTCCCGCTCAGCGCCGTGGGCAGCGCCCTGTTCAACTTCGGCATCCAGTTCGTCATCCTCATGGTGGCGACCGTGGTGTCGGGCTCGTTCCCGTGGCACCGCGACCTCCTCTACGCACCCCTCGCGATCGCCCTGGTGATCGTGCTGGGGACGGCGATCGCCTTCCTCCTGTCCGCGCTGAACGTCTACCTGCGCGACACGCAGCACATCGTCGACATCCTGGTGCTCGTGCTCTTCTGGGCCTCGCCGATCGTCTACAACTTCACCTTCGTGCACGACCGGCTCGTCGGCACCTTCGCCGAGTCGCTCTACCTGGCCAACCCGCTGACCCTGGCGACGCTGGGCATGCAGAAGGCCATCTGGCTCGCCGGCACGGAGGACCCCACGATCTACTGGCCCCCGCACCTCGGCCTCCGCCTCGTGATCGCCCTGGCGATCAGCCTCGTCCTCCTCTGGATCTGCCAGCGCGTCTTCGCGCGGCTCCAGAGCAACTTCGCACAGGAGCTGTGATGAGCATCTACCACCCCCGCGTCGACGACCAGCCCATCATCTCGGTGCAGGACGTCTCGAAGCGGTTCGTGATCCACAAGGACAAGTCGATCAAGGAACGGATCGTCAACTTCCGCCAGTCGCGCGACCTGAAGGACGACTTCTGGGCGCTCCGCGACGTGTCGATCGACATCGCACCCGGGCAGACGGTCGGGCTCATGGGCCACAACGGCTCCGGCAAGAGCACGCTGCTGAAGGCCATCGGCGGCATCATCCACCCGACGAGCGGCACCGTGATGCGCCGTGGGCGGATGGCCGCCCTGCTCGAGCTCGGCGCCGGGTTCCACCCCGACCTGACCGGTCGCGAGAACGTCTTCCTGAACGCCTCCATCCTCGGGCTGTCCCGCCAGCAGACGGAGGCCGTCTTCGACGAGATCGTCGACTTCTCGGGCATCGGGCAGTTCATCGACACGCAGGTGAAGTTCTACTCGTCCGGCATGTACGTGCGGCTCGCCTTCGCCGTGGCCATCAACTCCGACCCGGACCTCCTCCTGGTCGACGAGGTCCTCGCGGTCGGCGACGAGCCGTTCCAGAAGAAGTGCATGGACAAGATCCGGCAGTTCCAGCGCGAGGGCCGCACGATCGTCGTCGTCAGCCACTCCGTCGAGCAGGTCGCCGACCTCTGCGACCGGATCGTCGTGCTCAAGGCCGGCGAGGTCATCCACGACGGCAGCGTGGAGTCCGGCGTGCGCGCCCTCCGCGGCGCCTTCGAGGAGGACCGCGTGGCGGAGCTCCCCCCGGAGGAGATCGACGAGGCCGGACAGCCCCTCCCCATGGTCACGATCGACGACGTCGTCGTCACCGTCGACGGCGAGCCGAACGACGGCGTCATCGAGCCGGGCACACCGGTCGAGGTCGTGGCGACGTGCACCGTCCACGACTTCGGTCCGTGGATCGCCGGCCTGAGCATCTCCACTCCCCCGGGCCACCTCGTCTACCGGGTCAACTCCGAGGGCTTCGACCACGAGCTCCCGGTGGAGCCCGGCACCTACGACCTCCGGTTCTCGCTGGAGGGCGTGAACCTCGGAGGCGGCCAGTACGTCGTCAAGTTCGGCGCCGAGCGCCCCGCCGGGGCCCGCCTCGACCAGAACGAGTCGGCCGCGATCATCGAGTTCGCCCGTGACCCCCACGGTGCCGGCGACGTGCAGTTCCGGACGTCGTTCGAGGTCGAGACGACGCCCGCCGCTGCCATGCCCCGGGTCGGTCGTCTGCGCTGACGCGTGCGCGGGGGGACGTCGGCCCACGTCCCCCCGCGGGAGACCTGCGGTCGGGTCGGTCGCCCCGACCAGCCCGCGCGGCCGGACCGGTCAGCGGCAGTCCACCGGTCGCGCGACCTGCTGCGTCGTCACGGACCAGGCCGGAGGCGCTCCGACGCCGACCGCAGCCCCCGGGTGAGCCGCCAGCTGCGCGACGCGTAGACGTCGTCGAGCTCGGCCCGCAGCCGCACGCCGTGCTCCTCGGCCTCGCGGACTCGGCGCTGCACGTCAGCCAGCGCCTCCTCGAGCCGGCGCCGGCTCTCGTCCGCTCCGCGGAGCTGCGCCTCGAGCGCCGCCGCGCGCTCGTCGGCCGCCCGCTCCCGCGCCGTCGCCGACCGGAGCGCACCGAGGTGGTCTCGGCGGAGCCTCGACACCTCGTCGTTCAGGGCCTGCTCCACGAACCGGTCGGACCGGGGGTCAGAGGACATCGCGCAGCACCTCGTCCGTGATCGCGCGAGCGTTCGCGAGCGCCCGCTCCGTGAGTCCGCGGTCGACCAGCAGCTGCTCGTCGCTCGCCGCCGCGGCCACCGCGGCCCGGACGGCGACGACGATGCCGTCGACCGGCACGTCGGAGGGCATGCCGTCCGGCCACGTGGCGGCGTAGCGGGTCACCTTGTCGACCTGGAGGCTGACCCGGGGCACGCCCAGGGCCGAGCTCACGATCCTGCCGTGCAACGACGACCCGACCCAGCAGACGGCGTCGCCGATCACCCGCGCCAGCTCGAGGGGCCCCCGTGTCTCGACGATCTGCACCTCCACGTCGGGAGCGACGGCGCGCATCTCCTCGCGCAGGGCGACGTACTGCTCCGGGCTGTCGTGGTGACGCGCCGTCCCGGCGGGGAAGAGCAGCACTCCCGCCTCCTGCTCGCGGGCGGCCTCGGCGAGCTCGAGAGCCAGGGCAGACGTGCCCGCCTCGTCGAGCATGCCGCGGTTCATCTGGAAGACGAGCGAGCCGCGACGCGTCTCGGTCCGCTCCGCCGGCCTGCCCGCCCCCTCCGGGAACGTCTCGGGGAACAGCAGGGGCAGGGCGTGGACGAGGTCCGGAGAGAGCCGCGTCGGCACGCCGAGGGCCGTGGCCACCCGTTCCGACTCGTGCTCCCGGACGCTGACCACCGTCGCCCGCCCGAGTGCCGCGGCCTCGCGGGTGCCGAGGACGGAGCCGCCGTCGACCAGTCCGCCGGTCAGGCCGACCGACGCGACCACGAGGGGGGTCCGGTCGTTGAGGGGGTAGCGGTCGAGCTCCGGGAGGTACGCGGGCGCCCCGTCGTCGAGCCCGGACACGTAGGAGTCGTACCGGCTCCGGTCGTCGGGCGAGAGGGCCTCGTAGTCGTCCCCGAGCCCGTCCGGGAGCGACATGGGGAGGGCGTCCGCCACCGTGACCCCGCCGATCTCGCCGCCGACGACCCACACGAGGCGCCAGGGAGCGAGCGTCAGCGCACTGTCGTACGACACCACCCTGCGTCCGAGCACCTCGGTCATGTCGGACGACACGACCGACGCCGCGAGGCAGCGAGGGCCGAGGAGGCGCTCGGTCGCCAGCAGGAAGAGCGAGTCCCCGAAGTTGTCGCGCTCGAAGGCCCCGACGAGGAGGACGTCGCGCTCCGGGGTGCTCACGGTGGGACTCCTGATCTCTCGGGCGGACGGCGCCCGCCCCTCGACGGGGCCCGGCGCAGGAGTCAAGAACGCTAGCAGACCCGCTCTCCGCGACCCCTGACGGCCAGGGCCCCCGGCGCCTCCTCGGTAGGATCGTCGTCCATGAGCTCCCCCGTGCGCGCCGCCTCCGTCGTGGTGAACTGGAACGGCCGCGAGCGGCTCGCGACGTGCCTGGCCTCCCTCGAGGCGCAGGTCGTGCCCGAGGGCTGGCAGCACGAGGTCGTGCTGGTCGACAACGCCTCCTCCGACGACTCCGTGGCCCTGGTCGAGCGGTCGTTCCCGGGCGTCACCGTCGTGCGACGCGCCTCCAACGGCGGCTACGGGGCGGGGGCGAACGCCGCGCTGGCGGTCGTCGACGCCGACTTCGTGGTCGTCGTCAACAACGACGCGTGGTTCGAGCCCGACCTGGTCCACCAGCTGGTCACGCCGATGCTGGCCGACGACACGATCGGGGCGACCACGGCGACCGTCCTCCTCGAGGGCGTCTTCGTGCGGGATCCCGAGGGAGACTTCACGGCGCACGACGGGGTCCGGTGGTCCCGCGACTCGACCGGGCGAGACGACGCCGTCCCGCTGATCAACAGCACGGGCAACCTCGTCTCGGTCTCCGGCAACGGACGCGACCGCGGCTGGCTCAGCCCCGTCGGCACGCCCTTCCCGGAGGAGGTCTTCGGCTTCCACGGCGGGGCCTGCGCCCTGCGCCGGCGAGCTCTCGACGAGGTCGGCGCCTTCGACGAGCGCCTGTTCATGTACTACGAGGACACCGACCTCTCCTGGCGCCTCCGTCGGCACGGCTGGCGCGTCACCTGGGCGGAGCGGGCCGTCTCGCACCACGCCCACGCGGCCTCGTCCGGCACGGGCAGCCGTCTCTTCGTCCGTTGGAACACGCGCAACCGGGTCGTGGTCGCCCTGCGCAACGCACCCCTCCGCACCCTCCCCTCCGTCGTCGTCCGGGCGGCTGCGAGCACGGCCCGCGCCGCCCTCGAGGTCGCCCGGGCCCCGTCCGACCGCGCACGTCGGGACGCAGCCGCCGGCCGCCTGGTCGGGCTGGCCGAGGCCGCCGCGGCCGGGCCCGCCGCGCTGCGCCACCGATGGACCTCCCGGCACGCCGCCGTCCCGCCCTCCGCCCTGGCGCCCTTCCTCGTCGACGACGGCTCGTCGACGTGAGCGGACGGGCCGACGGGGCTCGTTATGCTTGACGAGCCCGACGCACGAGAAGAGGTATCAGCCATGCGCAGCGACATCCGCGTGCTGATCGACGGCACGGCCGTCCCGCCCCAGCTCGGCGGCGTGGGCCGCTACCTCGAGGGGCTCGTGGCCGGCCTCGGCGAGGCCGGCCAGGCGGTCACGGTGGTGGTCCGAGCCGAGCACGCCGAGCACTTCCGCTCCCTGGGCGGCGACCTGCGCGTCGTCACCGCTCCCTCGTGGACCTCGTCCACGCCCCTGCGCCTCCTCTGGGAGCAGACGGGCCTCCCCCTCCTCGCGCGCCGCCTCCGGGCCGACGTGCTGCACTCCCCCCACTACACGCGTCCCCTCCTCCGCCGAGGAGCACGGGTCGTCACCCTGCACGACGCCACGTTCTTCAGCGATCCCGACCGGCACGGCAGGCTGAAGCGCCGCTTCTTCACGGCCTGGACGACGCTCGCCCTCCGCGACGCCCGCACGATCTGCGTCGTGCCGAGCGCAGCGACCGCCTCCGAGCTCCGCCGCTTCGTCGCCGGGGCACGGGCGGCGGTCCACGTCGCGCACCACGGCGTCGACACGTCCCTCTTCCGGCCGCCGACCGCCGACGAGGTCGCCGCCGCGCTGCCCGCCCTCGGCCTCGAGCCCGGGCAGCCGTGGCTCGCGTTCCTCGGCACCATCGAGCCCCGCAAGAACGTCGCCCTCCTCCTCCGGGCCCACCGGGAGCTCCGCCGACGCGGCGTCGAGGTCCCCGACCTGCTCCTCGCCGGCGGCCGCGGCTGGGACCTCGAGGCGGCGGCGCTCCTCGACGCCAGCTCGCCCTCCGACGGCGTGCACGAGCTCGGCTACCTGCCCCTCGAGACGCTGCCCGTCCTCCTCGGCGGAGCCGAGCTCGTCGTCTACCCGAGCACCGCCGAGGGCTTCGGCCTCCCCGTGCTCGAGGCGATGGCCACCGGCGCCTGCGTGCTGACCACGCGCTCGACCGCGATCCCCGAGGTCGGCGGCGAGGCGGTCGCCTACGTGGAGACGACCGTGGAGGCGCTGGTCGCCGAGCTGGAGTCGCTCCTGGCCGACGTCCCCCGACGCCGGGAGCTCGGCCTCCGTGGCCGCGAGCGGGCAGCCACCTTCACCTGGCGGCGGACCGCCGAGACGCACGTCACGGCGTACGAGGCCGCGCGGTGAGCCCGACGGTCGCCGTCGTCACCGTCGCCTACAACTCCGCGGACACGATCGGCCCCTTCCTCGCGTCGGTGGGAGCCGCCCTCGACCGTGCCGGGCTGGCCGGCAGCGAGATCGTCGTCGCCGACGCCTCGCCCGACGGCCAGGGCTCGATCGGCCCCGAGGTCGTCGCCTCCGGTGCCCGGCACATCGCGCTCGGCCGCAACCTGGGCTACGGCGGAGGCATCGGCGCCGCGGTCGCCGCCCTGGCGACCCGCCCCGCGTTCCTCGTCGTGGCGAACCCCGACATCGTCGTGGACGTCGACAGCATCGCGGTCCTGCTCGACGCCGCCGCGCGCCTCCCCCGGGCCGGCGCCCTCGGCCCGCGCATCCTCGACGACGACGGCGGCACCTACCCCTCTGCCCGCAGCCTGCCGTCGCTCCGCACCGGCGTCGGCCACGCCGTCTTCGGCCGCGTCTGGCCCGGCAACCCCTGGTCGCGCTCGTACAAGTCCGAGCGCGAGCTCGACCGCGAGCGTGCAGCCGGCTGGCTGTCCGGCGCCTTCCTCGTGCTGCGGACGGACGCCTGGGAGGCGGTGGGCGGCTTCGACGACGCCTACTTCATGTACTTCGAGGACGTCGACCTCGGGCTCCGCCTGGGTCGTGCCGGCTGGGAGAACGTCTACGTCCCGACAGCGCGGGTGACCCACTCGGGAGCCCGCTCGACCTCGCAGAACTCCCGGGTGATGGAACGCGTCCACCACGACAGCGCGTACCTCTACCTCTCGCGGAAGTACCACGGGGCGGCACTCGCACCGCTGCGCCTCGCGCTGCGCCTCGGCCTGGCCGCGCGGTCCCGTTGGGTCACGCGCCAGCGCTGACCCGACGACGGCGCGCGACCGCGAGGCACCGTCGACGTCACGGCGGCGGGACGGCGCTCCCGCCGCCCGAGGCTCAGGCCTCCGGCGTCGGGACGGTGTCGGGGAACGGGTGGCCGTCCGGGGTGTCCGGGCTGGCCTGGATGTCGAGCTGCAGGGCGCTGATCAGCATCTGGACGCCCAGCATCAGCGGGAGCGCGGCGAGCATCACCGTCGCCGCCGTGGCGATGACGCTGTTGAGCGAGAGGAACGCCAGCCAGACGGACACGCCCAGGCCGAAGACGAAGAGGGCGAGGCCCAGCACGAGCAGCAGGGCGATCGGGCTGAACGACCACAGCACGTAGCGGTACCAGATGCGACGCCAGAAGCCGCGGCCGAGGAGCTGGATCAGCTCGGGCACGACCTTGGAGAGCTTGATGCTCGAGACCTCGTCGCCGTAGACGGCGGGGATCGGCACGTCGACCGCGGGCACCTGCAGGATGTTGAGGTGGATCAGCAGGTCGTTCTCGAACGAGTACCGCTTGGCGACGTTGCGGAGCGGGAGGCGACGCAGGACGCTCGTGCGGATGGCCGTGTAGCCGTTCTGCGGGTCGAAGAGGTGCCAGTAGCCCGAGGCGAGCTTGGTCATGAACGAGAGCCCGATGTTGCCGAGCACGCGGTAGCGGGGCATGCCGTCGAACGACTCCGGCGAGAAGAAGCGGTTGGCCTTGGCGAAGCCGTAGCCGCCGTCGGTGACCTCCTCCAGCAGCGCGGGGAGGTAGGCCGGGTCCATCTGCGCGTCGCCGGCCATGATCACGTTGACGTCGGCGCCGAGCTCCATGGCCTTCTCGTGGCCGGTGATGATGGCACCGCCGACGCCCTGGTTGACCTCGTGGCGGATGAGGCTCACCCGGGGGTCGGGGTTCGCCCGCACGACCTCGCTGGTGGCGTCGGGGCTGCAGTCGTCGACGATGACGATGTGGTCGACGTAGTCCGGCATCGTGTCGATGACCCGGTCGATCATCGACTCCTCCTTGTAGGCAGGGACGACTGCGGCGATGACAGCACCTCGGAACACGTTCAGACCTCCTGGGCCGACGAGGACGTCGCGGACGCCGACTCGTCTCGGGGGGTCGCGAAGACCCAGTACTTGTAGATGAAGAAGTTCCAGACCGTGGTGACGGCCGTGGTGACGATCTTGGCACCGACCCAGCCGAGCGGCGTCAGCGCGAGCAGGGCCACGAGGCCCGAGGTCGCCGCCGTGTTGACGACGACCAGCGCGGTGTACCGCACGAGGGCGGTGCCGTGCGTGCGCTCCGACCGGAACGCGAGCCGCTGCAGGCTGTAGGTGTAGGCGAAGCTCAGCAGGAACGCCGCCGCCGTGGCGATCCAGACGGGCCAGCCGAGCACCTCGTGGAGGAGCGCCAGCAGGCCGAGGTCGACGAGGAAGGCGGAGCCTCCCACGAGGAGGTAGCGGACCACTCCGTGGTCGAGTCGCGCCGCCAGCGCCCCCCGCCGCCCCGGGCGGACGGGCTCTGCCGAGCCCTGGCCCGCCGGCTGCCCGCCCTGGGTCACTCGGGCGTGCCGTGGAGGACGCGGTCGACGACGACGTGCGCCGGGAGCAGCCCGGCACGCTCGGCAGCTGCGTCGGACTCACCGCGGGCCAGCGACAGGAACCGCTCGAACTGCGCGGTCAGGGGCTCCTGGGACGTGGTGAGCTCGGGGATCTCGATGACCGTCTGCTGACGGTAGCCCCGGCCCTCGCCGTCGGCGGAGTTCTCCGAGACGTGGCGGTAGACCGTCACGTCGCGGCGCAGAAGGTCGATCTCGACCAGGCGGTCGAGCTCGTAGACGGTGATCTGTCGGATCTTGCGCTGACCGACGCGGCTCGCCGAGATGTGCGCGACGCCTCCGTCGGAGTAGCCGAGGACCGCCTCGGCGACGTCCTCGGAGTCGGCGCCCGACGACGGGTGGAAGTGCCCGAGGGAGGAGGAGACGGTGGCCGGCTCGGTGCCGAGGAAGCGCAGGCTCAGGTCGACGTCGTGGACGAGGAGGTCCCAGGCGACGCCGGTGCGGATGCGCGGGGCGTACGGCGAGTGCCGGACGGACGACATGTGGAGGGGCTTCTCGATGATGGAGGCGGCCGTCAGGACGGCGGGGTTGTAGCGCTCCAGGAACCCGCACATGAGCGGGATGTCGCGCCGGTCGGCCTCGGCCACGATCTCGCGCGTCACGCCGAGGTCGGCGGCGACGGGCTTCTCGATGAGGAGGGGCGTGCCCGTGCCGAGGACGTCGAGGGCGATGCCCCGGTGGTGCTCGGTGGGCGCCGCGACGACGACGGCGTCGACGTCGGAGAGGTCGGGGAGCTCGGGGAGCCACTCGGCGCCCCACCGCGAGGCGACGCGGCGGCCGCCCTCCTCGAAGGGGTCGACGAGGGCGACGAGGTCGGCCTCGGACGACTGCGAGATCACCCGGGCGTGGTGGCTGCCCATGATGCCCGCGCCCACCAGGACGATGCGCTGGCGGGCCATCAGGCGCCCTGCCCGACGATGCGCGCGATGCTCGACGCGATGTGCGCGACGCCGTCGTCGCCGACGTGCGGGTGCACGGGGAGCGAGAGCACCTGCGGCGCGACCTCGGCCGCGACCGGGGTCTCGTCGTGGGCCACCAGCGGGTGCTCGCGGTAGGCGTCGTAGTCGCCGATCAGGGCCGGGTAGTAGACGCCGGAGCCGACGCCCTCCTCGAGGAGGCGGCTGGAGAGCTGGTCGCGGTCGAGCCCGGCCTCGGGCGTGACGCGGATCGTGTACTGGTGCCACACGTGACGACGGCCCTCGAGCTCGGTCGGGGCCACGATCCCGGGGACGCCCGCCAGCTGCGAGGTCAGGGCCGCGGCGTTGCCCTGCCGGACGGCCACGATGCCCTCGTACCGCGCCAGCTGGGGCACGCCGACGGCGGCCTGGAGGTCGGTGAGGCGGTAGTTGTTGCCGGGGAACTCGTACTGGTAGCGCGCCCGCATGCCCTGGTTGCGCAGCACGCGCAGCTTGTCGGCGACGGCGTCGTCGGACGTGGTGATCATCCCGCCCTCGCCGGTCGCGATGTTCTTCGTCGCGTAGAACGAGAAGGTGCCGATGCCGAACGTGCCCGAGTAGCGGCCCTGGTACATGGCGCCGTGCGACTGCGCGGAGTCCTCGACGACGGCGAGGCCGTGCTCGGCGGCGAGGGCCATGATCGGTGCCATGTCGGCCATCTGGCCGTAGAGGTGCACCGGCACGATCGCCTTGGTGCGCTCGGTCACGAGGCGCGCCACGCTGTCGGGGTCGATGTTGAAGTCGTCGCGACGGATGTCGGCGAAGCGGACGGACGCTCCCGTGCGGAGGATGGCGTTGACCGTCGCCACGAACGTGAAGGGGGTCGTGATGACCTCGTCGCCGGGACCGAGGTCGAGGACCTCCATGGCGGCGATGAGCGCTGTCGTGCCGTTGTTCACGGCGATGGCGTGCTCGGCCCCGAAGGCGGAGGAGAAGGCCGCCTCGAACTCGGCGACCTTGGGCCCCTGCGCGATCATCCCCGATCGCAGGACACCGAGGACGGACTCTTCTTCTTCCGGGCCGAAGTCGACTCGCGAGATGGGGATCATGAGAATTCCAGACTGGGGGGCGTCCCCCGATCGCGTGTAATGCCGTCGTCCAACATACCCTGGAAGCCAGCCCCCCGGGGACGGACACACACCACACACGAGCGGCGCTCGCCAACGTCGCCGAGGCGAGGAGCCGCATGAACGACATCCACCCCACTGCGGTCGTCGAGGGCGACGTCGTCCTCGGCACCGGCACCACCGTCGGTCCCTTCGCCGTGCTGCGAGGTCCGCTCGTGATCGGCGACGACACCTGGATCGGTGCCGGCGCCGTGATCGGCGCCCCGCCCGAGGTCCGCTCGTTCGCGCACCCGAGGTCGGCCTCCGACGCGGCCGGCGGCGGCGTGCGCATCGGCTCCCGCACCGTCGTCCGTGAGGGCGCGCAGATCCACCAGGGGTGGAAGGCCGTGACCACCGTGGGCGACGACGGCTTCCTGATGAACCAGTGCTACGTCGCGCACGACTGCGTGCTGGGAGACGGGGTGACCCTCGCCTCCAGCGTCCTGCTCGCGGGGCACGTGCACGTCGGCGACGGTGCGAACCTCGGCCTCGGCACGTCCGTCCACCAGACGAGGTCGATCGGCCGGGGCGCCATGCTCGGGATGGGCTCGGTGGTGACGCGCGACGTCCCGCCGTTCGCCAAGGCCTGGGGCAGCCCGGCTCGGGTCCGCTCGGCGAACGTCGTGGGCATGCAGCGCGGCGGCCAGGACGAGGAGGTCGTCCGCCTGCTGGCCGAGGCCTACGAGAGCGGCACGCCCGACCTCGCTGCCCTGGCCGCGGACCCCCGCCTCGCAGCGGTCTTCGCCGACTGACGCACGCCGTCGGCGGCGGCGGCGGACGCACGAGAGCGGGGCCCGTGGACGGGCCCCGCTCCGTGGTGGTGCGTGCTGCTCGGCCCCTCGGGGCCAGCCGTCAGGACTGCAGCAGCTTCTGGAGGTAGACGCCGTAGCCGCTCTTCGCGAGCGGCGCGGCGAGGCCGGCGAGGTGCTCGTCGTCGATCCAGCCGTTGCGCCAGGCGATCTCCTCGATGCAGCCGATCTTGTGGCCCTGGCGGTCCTCGATGACGCGGACGTACTCCGACGCCTGCATCATCGACTCGAAGGTGCCCGTGTCGAGCCAGGCGGTGCCCCGGTCGAGCACCTGGACCTGGAGGCGCCCGGCCTCGAGGTAGCGCTCGTTGACGGTCGAGATCTCGAGCTCGCCGCGGGGGCTGGGCTCGATCGTCTTGGCGATCTCGACGACCCGGTTGTCGTAGAAGTAGAGGCCGGGCACGGCGTAGTTGCTCTTGGGCGCCGTCGGCTTCTCCTCGATGGAGACCGCCTTGAACGCCTCGTCGAACTCGACGACGCCGTAGGCCTTCGGGTCGGAGACGTGGTAGGCGAAGATGGTCGCGCCGTCGACGTCGGCGTTCTTCTTGAGGTTCGAGCCGAGGCCCACGCCGTGGAAGATGTTGTCGCCGAGCACGAGGGCCACGCTGTCGTCGCCGATGAAGTCCTCGCCGATGACGAAGGCCTGCGCGAGGCCGTCCGGCGACGGCTGCTCCGCGTACTGGATCTCCATGCCGAGCTGCGACCCGTCGCCGAGGAGGGCCCGGAACTGGTCGTTGTACTCCGGGGTCGTGATGACGAGCACCTCGCGGATGCCGGCCATCATGAGCGTCGACAGCGGGTAGTAGACCATCGGCTTGTCGTAGATGGGCATGAGCTGCTTGGAGATGCCCTTGGTGATGGGCCAGAGACGCGTGCCGGACCCGCCGGCGAGGATGATGCCCTTCATGCTCAGCTCTCCTTCGAGTCGAGGGACGCGTAGAACGCGCGCATGTCGTCCCACGTGGGGAGCAGGCCGGAGGCGGCGGCCTCGGCGAGCCCGGGGGCAGCCGTGTCCTTCGGCGACAGCAGGGCCTCCCCCGCCTCGGGCGGGAAGACCAGCCCGATCTCGGGGTCGAGGGGGTCGATGCCGTGCTCGCGCTCGGCGTGGAAGGTGTCGGTGACGAGGTAGCTGACCGTCGCGTCGTCCGTGAGCGCGACGAACGCGTGGCCGAGGCCCTCGGCGAGGTAGATGGCGCGGCGGTCGACGCCGTCGAGGAGGACGCTGTCCCACTGCCCGAAGGTCGGCGACCCGACGCGGATGTCGATCACGTAGTCGAGGACGGCGCCGTGCGTCGCCGTCACGTACTTCGCCTGGCCCCGGGGCACGTCGGCGAAGTGGATCCCGCGGACGACGCCGCGCTTCGACACGGAGGTGTTGGCCTGGCGCAGGTCGATGGAGTGGCCCACGACCTCGGCCAGGCGGTCGAAGCGGTACCACTCGAGGAACACGCCACGGTCGTCGCCGAACTGCTTCGGCGTGATCTCGTAGCTGTCGGGGATCTTCAGTTCGCGGATCTGCACCGGGGCAGCCTAGCAAGACCGGGCTCGCGAACGGGGATCGAGGTCACGGCCCGCCGGGCCCTCCCCCCGGCCCGGGACCGTGCCGTCGGCTAGACTCGACCGACCGTCCGCGACCCCAAGACTCAAGGAACCTCCGTGAAAATCCTCGTCACCGGCGGAGCCGGCTTCATCGGCTCCAACTTCGTCCGACGCACCCTCGAAGACGCGTACCCGGGCCTCGAGGGGGCCGAGGTGGTCGTGCTCGACGC
>Ga0265780_10000541_pt1 | contig 58111 bp, 57 predicted proteins | sample P1T30metagenome_FD_192432 | JGI IMG/M metagenome (GOLD analysis project Ga0265780, IMG submission 192432) | Plant litter microbial communities from East Loma Ridge, Irvine, California - P1 T30 | ecosystem: Environmental > Terrestrial > Plant litter > Unclassified | place: USA: California... | reverse complement strand
CTTCAGCTCATCGGAAATGCCGAGGAACTCGCGGATCGGTTCGGCAAAGAACCCGAGCGCGGTTTGGGGAATGCCGCCGAGACCGCGTGCGGCGAGTGACAGAAGGAGTGTCTGGCCATACATGCCCATGTCGCCTGCCACGCGGACGTTGTCGCCGAACGAGGGCATGAACAGGAAGGCGACATGCGGGGCATTGAAGAACGAATAGTTCAGAGCGCCCACGCGGCGCCGTCCCTCCTTGTCCTCGCGCATGACGTTCATGGCGTCATAATAGGCCTTGCCGAGCGCGTCGTTGCGCTTGCGATACTCGCCATGGAAGTCGTTCTGGTCGAACGAGAAGTCCGGGGTGAACTCACCTTCGTCGTTCTTGGTGTGCAGGATCTCGGAAAGCTGCTTAAGGAGCTTTTTGCCGCTTACGACATGTGTATTCCAAGGCTGCGTATTGCAGTTGGAGGGCGCGAACTGGGCGTCCTCCAGCACGTCGCGGATCACGTTGTCCGGAACCGGCGTATCGAGAAAGCCGCGAATGGAGCGACGTGCGCGGGTCGCGTCCTTGAAGGACAGCGTTTCAACGAGCGCTGCTTCGGACTCATGTTGAACAGAATGAATGGTCATGACTATTCCTCTCGGATTGGTGTCAGTGATCGCCGGACTTGTCGGCAGGCAAGGCAAGAGCATCGAGCGTTGCCCTCAGCTCAACGAACCCTTTCTCGTCGAGCTTGCAGGCACTCCTGATCTGGCCGCTGACGGCCTTCACCTGGGGGCGTAGCGCTTCCCCTTCCGGGGTGAGGCCCACGAAGACGCGCCGTTCATCCGCCACGTCCCGGGTGCGCGTGACCTTGCCGGAGGCCTCAAGGCGCTTGAGAAGCGGCGTGAGAGTGCCCGTGTCCATGCTGAGTTTGGCACACAGATCCCCCACCGTGCGTGGAGTGCCGGCGAACAGCTCCAGCAGGACGAGATATTGCGGAAAGGTGAGCCCGAGCGGTTCGAGAAAAGGCTTGTGAAGCCGCACCATGCGGTTGGCGGCACCATACAAGGCGAATGAGAGTTCATTGCCGGCACCGACGGAGGATGCTGCGGACGTCTCGTTGTCCTGCCCTGCCATGGGCGACTTCACGATGCCTTGCATAACTGCACCTTCCTTATGTCTAACTTACGATGGTGCGGGATCATCAGCGCGTGCTGACAACGAACTGGACGTCGATGTTGCCCTTGACTGCATTCGAATACGGGCAGACGGCATGCGCGGCCTGAACGATCTCCTCGGCTTTGCCTTGGTCAACACCCGAGATATTCACCTCGAGTGTCACCAAAAGAGAAAAACCGTTCTCACCGTTTGGGTTCAGACCGACCTGACCGACGACCTCGATATCTCCGTCGCGTACCCTGTCAACTTGGGTGCGCGTGACGTGGATCACTGCATTCCCGAAGCAGGCGGCGTAACCGGCTGCAAAAAGCTGCTCTGGGTTCGTCGCGCCACCTTTGCCGCCCAAACTCTTGGGCATGGACAGGGGAAGGTCGAGAACGCCGTCATCGCTGCGGACAGTGCCGTTCCGGCCTCCGACGGCGGACACTCGAGTTTGATATAGTATGCTCATGTGCAGTATCCATCTGTCGCGGGCTTCAATGTAGTGTGCTACATAATAGCCCTTGTCTGAAACGCAAGAAGGTTTTGCTCTTACATGCCCCCTGTTCGAAACGGAACGGTTTTGAACAGGGGGAGCGGAGGGTGCTCAAAACGGGCCTTGTGCGGGGGTTTTGAACATGCAGGATGTGAACAACCCTTCTGAACGATTTTGGCCCATGTCCCGGGCGTTGTTGCAGAAGTCCTCGTTCGGCAGGATTCACATGTCTGGTTCATGTGTTTAAGATGCTTGCATGACGAAGCCTGCACCTACGCGCTACCGGACGACGAACTGGGCATCCTACAACGAGGCTCTGAAGCGACGCGGTTCTCTGCTGATCTGGCTGGACAAGGATATGGCGTGGCTCGGCCCGAAGACGGGGTGCAATGGCCGCCCACCGGTCTTCAGCAGCGCCGCGATACAGTTTTGCCTGATGGTGAAGGTTCTGTTCGGGCTGCCACTGCGACAGACGACTGGCATGGTGGGCAGCATCCTGCAGATGGCAGGTCTGGACTGGCCGGTGCCGGATTTCTCCACCCTGAGCCGCAGGCAAAAGACCATCACCGTGCAGATGACGAACCGCCGTGCGCCGGGCCCTCTGAACCTGCTGGTGGACAGCACGGGGATCAAGTTTCTGGGCGATGGGGAGTGGCTGGCGCGCAAGCATGGCACGCATCGCAGACGCCAGTATCGCAAGGTGCATCTGGCGATGGACACAGCCACCGGTGACGTCTGCGCAGTAGAGTTTACCTCCAGCGACAAGGGCGACAGCCCAAGCCTTCCCCACCTTCTCGACCAGCTTCCACGGAATGAGCAGATCGGCACGGTCACCGGAGATGGCGCCTACGACACCCGCCGTTGCCATACCGCAATCCATGATCGCGGCGGAACGGCAGTCATACCGATCCGCCGGAACGGACGACGATGGCGGGACGACTGCCCCGCCGCCCGCGCCCGAAACGAGATCCTCGAGGCGACCCGGCGTCTCGGACGGGCCATCTGGAAACGCTGGTCCGGATATCACGTCCGAAGTCAGATCGAGGCGAAGATGCAGTGCCTCAAAGCCTTTGGCGAACGCATCGCATCACGCGGCCCCGACCGTCAGGCCGCAGAGGTCCAGATCCGTGTCGCTCTCATGAACCGCTTCAATGCACTCGGCACCGCCGAGATCGAGCGCGTCGCCTGACCCCAAATTGGGAAAAGGGAAGCACGCTCAAAGCCTGACTTTTGCAACAACGCCGACGTCCTGCAGCATCTCCCGATCCAGCGTCAGGTCTGCGACGATCTTCTTCAGCCGGCTGTTCTCGTCTTCCAGCGCTTTCAGCCGACGCATCTCGTCGGGCAGCAGCCCGCCATACCGCTTCTTCCAGTTGAAGTAGGTCGCCTGGCTGATCCCTGCCTTGCGGCAGATCTCGGCAACCGGTGTGCCTTCCTCACCCTGCTTCAGGATGAACGCCTTCTGCGCCTCCGTGAACCTTGATGCTTTCATCGTTCTCAGTTCCTTTCCCAGCCAGGGAAGGTTAGCCGAAAACTCCAGTTTCAAACGGTCCGGTTGTCAGGGGGCAGAGCAACGCAGCGCTAGCACCCTGGAAGCCGTCGCCCTTCCGGCAGGCCAGAATGGCTGCTCGGCACCGCCTTCGCGGTGTGTGGTCATCTCTCTCTCCCATCGGGCCTGTTTCGGCCCATCCCTCACGCCTTGCGGTGTCCCCGTGACGACCGCCCCTTGGGGCGGTCGAAGCTGTCAGAACGCCTCGGTGTAAAGCGCAAGCGCGCAGGCTTCGGTCACCGGCACCGGATTGTTGCCCAGAAGGCGCGTCTGCTTCATGGCATCTGCGACCAGCATCGGCAGGCTGTCCTCCGTCACGCTGACGTCGCGCAGACGGCGCGGCGCGCCGGAGCGGTCCATCAACGACTGCATGTGATCGACGAATGCCACCGACCGCGCCTGAATCCCTTCATCCGATGGCCCAAGCAGCACGTCAGCCAGCTCCGCATAAAGCGGTGCCGCCGCCTTCATATTGAACCGCAGGACCGGCCCCAGCATCAGCGCGTTCGAAAGCCCGTGCGGCACGTGATAATGCCCGCCCAGCGGATAGGCCAAGGCATGCACCGCCGCGACGGGAGAGTTGGAGAACGCCTGACCCGCAAGATTGGCACCAAGCAGCATCGCCTCGCGCGCGGTGCGATCATTGCCATTCTCGCAAGCGGCCAGAAGATTTGCCGACAGCAGCTTCAACGCCTCGCGCGCGAAAGCGTCCGAGAGCGGATTCTTCTTGTGCTGGCTGGTATAAGCCTCGATCGCGTGGACCATGGCATCGATGCCGGTCGCGGCGGTGTGCAGAGCGGGCAGGCCGGTCGTGAGTTCGGCATCCAGCAGCACGCGGTCGGCATAAAGCTGGCGGGACACGACACCCATCTTCGTCGTCTCACCCGTTGTCAGGATGGTGATGTTCGTCACCTCCGATCCGGTTCCCGCAGTCGTGGGGACTTGCACCAGCGGCAGGCGTTTGCCCCGCACATTGCCGATGCCATACATCTCCGACAACTGCTGGTCCGACCCCACCAGAACCGCAGAGAGCTTGGCGATATCCATCGACGATCCGCCGCCAAGGCCCAGCACCAGATCGACGCCCACCGCCTTCGCCATCTCCACGCAGGCAAAAAGCACGGCTTCGGGCGGATCGGCGACCACGTCGTCGAAGATCGTGACGGCGAACCCCGCTGCCTCCAGCGATGCCTTGGCCGGATCGAGGACGCCCGCCTTGTGCAGTCCCTTGTCGGTCACGATCAGCAGGCGGCGTTCGTCGAACCAGCTGGCAAGATGTTCACCAAGCTGCCGCGCCGCGCCCCATTCCATGACCGTCGAGGCCACGGTGTCGAAGCTGAATGCCGTTATCGTCATTGTCCCTCCCTCAGCGCGCCACGGCGCTGCAGATGTATTTGGTTTCCAGGTATTCCTCGATGCCGTATTTCGACCCTTCGCGCCCAAGCCCGGGCTGCTTCACGCCCCCGAACGGCGCCACCTCGTTGGAAATCAGGCCGGTGTTGTGGCCGACCATCCCGTATTCCAGCGTCTCCGCCACGCGGACCGCGCGGCTGTGATTCTCGGTATAGAAGTAGGCGGCAAGGCCGAAGATCGTGTCGTTGGCCATGCGGACGGCCTCGTCTTCGGTGTCGAAGGCGAACAGGGGGGCGAGGGGGCCGGAAGGTCTCCTCGTGGGTGACGGCCATGTCGTGCGTCACGCCCGTCAGGATGCCCGGCTGGAAGAACAGCCCGCCAAGACGCTTGCCGCCCGTGACCAAAGTCGCCCCTTTCGACAGGGCATCGGCGATGTGCGCCTCGACCTTCGCGATGGCCTTCTCCTCGATCATCGGGCCGATGGTCACGCCCTCTTCCGTTCCCGGTCCGACTTTCAGCGCCTCCACCTTGGCTGTGAGTTTGGCTGCGAAAGCATCATAGACGCTGCGCTGCACCAGGATCCGGTTGGCGCAGACGCAGGTCTGGCCCGCGTTGCGATATTTGGAGACCATCGCCCCCTCGACCGCCGCGTCCAGATCGGCGTCCTCGAACACGATGAAGGGGGCGTTGCCGCCAAGTTCCAGCGACAGGCGCTTGATCGTGGGGGCGCATTGGGCCATCAGCAGGCGCCCCACCTCGGTCGATCCGGTGAAGGACAGCTTGCGCACGACGTCGGATTCGGTCAGCACCTTGCCGATCACGCGGCTGCCGCCGGTGATAATCTGCAGCACCCCGGCCGGCACGCCCGCCCGTTCGGCCAGCACGCCAAGCGCCAGCGCCGTTAGCGGCGTCAGCCCGGCCGGGCACACGATCATGGTGCATCCGGCGGCCAGCGCGGGGGCGGCCTTGCGGGTGATCATTGCGGCGGGAAAGTTCCACGGCTTGATCGCGGCGGTCACGCCCACAGGTTGGTGGATGACGGTGATGCGACTGCCCGTCTGCGGCGCAGGAATCGTGTCGCCATAGATGCGCTTCGCCTCCTCGGCGAACCACTCGATGAAGCTGGCGGCATAGGTGATCTCGCCCTTCGCTTCGGCCAGCGGCTTGCCCTGCTCGGCGGTCATGATGGCGGCAAGGTCGTCTGCGTTGTCGATCATCAAGTCGAACCAGCGCCGCAGGATGGCAGCACGCTCCTTGGCAGGCAGCGCGCTCCAGGCGGGAAGGGCGGCCTCGGCGGCGTCGATGACGTCGCACGTTTCGGCTTCGGACAGCGCCGGCACGGTGCCCACTGTCTGGCCGTCGGCCGGGTTCGTTACCGTGATGACCTCGGCCGAGCGTGCCTGCACCCAAGCGCCATTGACGAGGCAGGCGTTTTTTAACAGCGAAGGGTCGCTTAGGATCATGTCATCTCTCCCGATCGTTCGAAATTACTGAATATAGTTCTTGAAGTTGAACACGATTGGCGGGCGCACTTGTGCAGGAGAAGGCGAAGGCCGGTCAGATTGCCGAAACCCTCGTGCGCCTCGACCTGCTGCTCTTGGACGAATTGGGATACCTGCCGTTCAGCGCCTTCGGCGGCGCCTAGGTTTTCCATCTACTGAGCAAATTCGACGAGCGCACCAGCGTCATCGTCACCACCAACCTCAGCTTCAATGAATGAGCCACGGTCTTCGGCGATGCCAAGATGAAGGCAGCTTTGCTCGATCTCCTTACTGCTGCCACATCCTGAGAACCGGAAGCGACAACTTCTGCTTCAAGGCAAGCACAGAAGCCGCCGCCCGCAAGAAGAAGGCCAGTCATATTTTGACCCAGCCATGATCCTCTTCACATAAATTTGAGGCGGGTCAGTTCTCGGTGAAAAAACGGGTTACGTCCCGGTGGAAATCAATAACCACAAGCTTTCAAAGCCTTTTAGTTCAATGTGGAGAGCCAGAAACCTCCCGCGAATTCCGTTACGCGCCCAGCATGCGGAGCAAGAAAATGGCCCGTCATGAGGCAAGTGTCAGTTTCCGCCAAGTCGTCGAGCAGCGCAATCCTCGTGCGTGCCGCCTCGGCCTGATTGTCGCAGCCCATGCAGCTCCACGCAGGATGGCGGAGTTGGACTGGGTGATGCAGAATATCGCCGGAAAAGACGCAAGATTGTCCGTTAGAGCTCAGGCGGATTGCGACGTGGCCCGGAGTATGACCTGGCGCCGGTTCGAAGCGTAGGCAGCCATCCAGTATGAACCCGTCAGAGGCCAAGAGAACCTTACCCGCTTCGATCACTGGAAGCACACTATCAGCATAGGCGGCGAGATGATGACTGGATGGGTCGCCCATGCGCCAGAGGCCATCCCAGTGATCATATTCGCGCTGGCCAAAGACGTACTTGGCGTTCGGAAATGTGGGCACCCAACGGCCGTCGAGAAGCCGAGTGTTCCAGCCAACGTGATCGGCGTGAAGGTGAGTGCAGCAGACATAATCGATTTGCTCGGGGTGTAAGCCGACAGCTGCCAGCCGCTGAAGGAAAGGAGTCTCCAACCGGTTCCATTGCGAGCGGGCAGGACGGTGCTTGTGATTCCCTACGCAGGTATCGATCAGGATCAGGTTTCGTCCGGTGTTCACTAGCCAAGCGTGGATGCTGAGGCGGATGCTGTCGGTCGTGGCATCGTGGAAACGGGGTGAAAGCCAATGCGCTTCAGCAGCGACCGCTTCGGCAGTGGAAGCGGGAAAGAAGCTGCGCAGCTTGAAGGACGTGTCCACGATCTCCGGGATCGCAGTGACAGTCGCATGACCAATACGGAACGTGGTCATGCGGTATTCTCCGGCAAGGGAGGCCAGCCCGCCGTGTCCGTGAGGGCCACGCGAGATAGGAGTTGCCTCAGCACGCAAATCTCATCAGCGCTTAACGGAGAGAGTGCCTCAATCTCGGCCGTCTTCAGCTTGGCGACAATCGAGATCATTAGCCCGCGGCCCGTCTCGGTCAGTGTGACCCGGTCGCCCATCATCTCGATCCAGCCCCGATCATTCGCACGGTCAAGCGTGGCTGCGTTCACGTGATTGCCCCGCATGGAGGCAATACGTAGCAGGTCATCTCTAGTCTGCGCACCCAGATGGCCGAGCGTTGTCAGGACCGCATAGGCGGCCCCGTCAATTTCGAGGCGTTGCCGCTCGGCGGCGGCGTTTTCGCGAATGCAATAAAAGATGCGAGACACAAGGTAGATCATATCGTTGGTAACTAGGCTGTCTTCGCGGGGAACTGCCAGCCGGGTTTCGGCATGGGGTACCAGCCGACCGTATTCGCCGCCGTGAAAGACTAGCGGCGGCGCAGGATTGTGCACATAATCGATGACTTCCGCGACGAAAATGATGTGGTCCCCGCCGTCGTAGCGATGCACCGTGCGGCATTCGAACCGTGCTGTGCAGTCGCGAAGCAATGGCGTGTTACCGGACCCACGTTGGACATCAAGATCAACGAACTTGTCCGACATCTTCCCGGCAAAGCGCGACGACAGATCGGACTGTAAGGAGGACAGGACGTGGACGGCGAAATGGTGGGTATCCCGGAACGCAGCAAGGCTGGACGAAGATTTTGCGAGGCTCCACAATACCATGGGGGGCGACAGTGAGACAGAGCTAAAGCTGTTTGCCGTCCTGCCGATGTCCTCTCCGGCTGCGGTATGTGCGGTGACCACAGTGACGCCCGTAGCGAACGCGCCGAGTGCAGTTCTGAGTGCTTTTGCTTCATCCACGATGATTTTCCTCCTGTTGCTCCAGCGGTTGACCCGCCGCCTCGCGCAGTGGTGCGATGGTCAGGACCGACAGCACGGCTGCCACGACTATATAGCAGGCAAGCGGTATCCAACTGCCGGACCAAGCGAAAAGCGCGGCGGCGATCATCGGCGTCGGCCCACTCCAGAGTACCGTCGCGAACTGGTAGGCGATGGACACGCCGCTATAGCGGATGGAGGGGCTATATTGTTCGGCAAAGAGGCTGGGCTGAGTCGATTGTGTGGTCGCCTGACCGAAAACCAACGCCAGTGTCATCGCGAGCGTGATCATTACAGGGTTGGCGGTATCAAGCATGAGGAAGAATGGCACAATGAACAATCCATTGAAGATCATCCCGCTCCTGAAAACCTTTTTCCGCCCAATGCGGTCTGACAGGGCTGCAAAAATGGGTTGCGTAATGAGGCAGGCGACAGCGGCCACCATCAACGCGTCAAGTGCAACGCCCCGGTCCATGCCAACTGCTGCCGTCAGGTAGACCAGAGAGTAGACTGCCGTGATGTAGAAAGGCACATTTTCAGCAGCTTGGCAGGCAATGAGGAGGGCAGTCCGTCGCCCTTGATTGCGAAGGACCTCAACTGCTGGCAGCGGCTCGCGCACCCCATCTGCTTTAAGTTTACGAAAGCTGGGGGATTCTGTGAGACCGAGGCGAATGACGATGCCAAGCAACAAAAGCACAGCGCTGAACAAGAAGGGCAGACGCCATCCCCAAGCCATGAACTGTGCATCGCTCATTAGGGCGCCAACTGCTGCCATTACCCCGGACGAAAGCAAAAGTGCCGCAGGAATACCCATCTGGGGCCAGCTGCCGTAGAAGCCGCGGGTGCGGTCCGGAGCATGTTCGACGACCATGAGGGTTGCGCCGCCCCATTCACCGCCAACCGCGAAACCCTGAAGGAAGCGTAGCAACGTGAGCAGGATCGGTGCGCCTATCCCGATAGTCTCGTATGTCGGGATGAGGCCAATAATCGTGGTCACCCCACCCATCATCGTCAAGCTTAGCACAAGCATCGCCTTGCGTCCGATCCTATCGCCATAATGGCCAAAGACGATGCCGCCTAGTGGCCGTGCGATGAAACCCACGGCAAAGGTCGCAAAGGCCGCAATCGTGCCGGTGACGGGATCGAACGACGGAAAGAAAAGCTGGTTGAAAACGAGGGCCGTCGCCGCCCCAAAGATGAAGAAATCATACCACTCAAGAGTGGAGCCAATGAAACTGGCGAATGCCACCTTGCGGATGTCGGATGTCTGTGAACTCATTAGCCCCTCCCAAAGCCATAAGTTGAGGCGGACGCGTGGCCCGCCCCGCTGTTAGTCGAGCGGAATATCCACGTCCAGCAGCGGTGCGTGCTGCTGCGCCCCGTAGACATCGGTATCGCCGAAATCCCCCGCCGGAACCGTGCGCGGGAAGGTCGCCTTGAACGCGGCAGCGGTGTCATAGGGAGTGAACATCACGTCTTCTTCGGGCACGCCGTAAAGGCGGGCGAACAGCGTAGCGTTCAGTATGCCGGTCGTCTTGACGCGGTGATAGAGGGCGTGATCCTCGAACAGCACATCAATGGTGATGTTGAAGGGGCCGGCGTTTTTGCTTTTGCAGATTTGGGCGATGTCGCGGATCAAGGCCATGTCAGACCCTTTCGTATTCGATGGGGAACATTGCGCAGGGATCGTCCACCGCAACCGTGTGGAACACGCTGAAACGATACATCGCACCCATTTCAATGTCGGAGGGGCTGAACGGAAAGGCCATGTTGCCCTCCTTGCACAGCCGTCCGGGGAAATCGGCATGCAGCATTGAGGTGCGGGCCATCGCCAGAACAGCGTTCGCCACGTCTTGCGTCTTGCCGACCACCTCAATCACGAAGCCCAGCTCGTGGCTGGTGATTTCCTTCTGCGGCTCCCATCCGCCCATGACGCCGTCGCGGCCATAAACGTGGACGATCAGGCTATAATCCTTGGGGGGGACGCCGAAAGATTGCGCCTTGGTGGCGACCTTCTGGCGGTGGGTTTCAAGATAGCTGTCGATCTGTCCGATCAGAACCGGATCGCGCGTTCCACAGATAGAGATGGCGCGGTAGCCCGTCTTCTCGACACCCTCCAACTTGATGGTGTATTGCTGGGCCGGGGTCCAAGTCATGCCGTCGATTTTTACCGCGCGGTCGCTGATTGGGATGAAGTTGCAGGCGCTGGTGTCCAAGAGGCCGCCCGGTTCGACATGATGGATGGGGCTGGAGTTTTCGTGGAGCGCAAAGTTCGCCACCGCCAGCGGGGTTGAACGTCGGATCGGATTCGGCGGTTCGCAGATCACATGATCGTTGCGAACGCGCAGGAAGATGCAGTCGGGCTCCTTCGGAACGGTAGGTTCGGCCCCACATTCCAGCATCTTGCCTGCATACCACGAGGGTCCTGGGGCCATTCCGGCGCGGATCGCGGGACCAGCCCATTGAGCGGGATCGCTGCTGCGGCCTGCAAGAATGACCTGCGCCCCCTCATCCAACGCTTTCATGAACGGCTCGGGACCCATCATGCCGACAATGCGTTCTGCACCGTTGACCATGGCCGCATCCAAAGGTTTCATGCGTGCCAGGGGTGTCGTCAGCCCCGCATCGATCCAGCGGATCAGGTCGTCCTTGGGCTGTTCGGAATGGATCAGGGCCATTTTGAAGGACAGACGTTCCTCGCGCGCGATTTCACGCACCAACGCGGCGGTATCCTGCAAATGCGGCTCGCCACCCGCGCCGCCCGAGGTGCCGATGATGCAGGGGATGCCTGCCGATGTTGCCGCTATCAGCATCAGCCGCAGATCGCGTTTCACCGACAGGCGCGAGGTGAAGGATTTTCCCGCCCCGAGGTAATAGGGGCCGGGGTCTGTGCTGCCGCCGTCGCAGCCGATGACATGCGGCTCCCACGTCATACCGATCTTCAGCGATTCCTCGGCATAGCCATAGCCGAGGATGCCGCTTGTCGAGAGCATTCTGAATTCGTTCATAATGTTACTCCGCTGCCTGTGCCCGCGCAGCGCGCGGCGGGATGCCGATGCCAAGGTTCTCGCGCAGCGTCGTGCCCGCATAGTCGTTCTGGTAGAGTCCGCGGCGTTGAAGCTCAGGGACCACGAAACGGGTGAAATCCTCGAACGCGCCGGGTGTGTGGGTGGCGGCCAGAACGAAGCCGTCGCAGGCACCGCCGTTGAACCATTCTTCCATCTGGTCAGCGACCTGAGTGGGGGTGCCGCAGAAGATCGGAAATTCTCCGATCGTGCCGCGCCCCGAGAAGTGGACGAAATCGCGCACCGTCGGGTTTTGCTTGCCGCTGAGGGCCTGCACGCGTTCCTTGAAGCCGGACCATGACAGCTTTTTCAGCTCCTCGTCGGTGAATTCGCTGTCCATCGGTTTGCTGGCGAAATCGAAGTTCAGCGCTTCGGACAACAGGACCACCGCGTCGATGGGTTTGGCGAGGGCGCGAATGTATTCGCGCTTTTCCTCGGCGATTTCCTGCGTTTCGCCGACACAGACATAGCAGGCGGGGCAGATCGCCACGTCGTCGGGGTTGCGGCCTGCATCGGCCACCTCCTGCTTGACGGCGGCGTACTGCTTCCGCCCGACATCGAGGTTGGGATAGACGACGAAGATCAAATCGCCCCATTTGCCCGCGAACTGGCGCCCCTTGCCGCTCTGCCCCGCCTGGATGATGACCGGCTGGCCCTGGGGTGAACGCGGCACAGGAAGCGGTCCGCGGGAACTGAAGAACTTGCCCGCGTGATCCAGACGGTGAACCTTTGCGGGATCGGCAAAAGTGCCGCTTTCTTTGTCCACGATCAGGGCGTCGTCCTCCCAGCTGTTCCACAGACCCTGAACGACCTGCAGGAATTCGTCCGCGCGGTCGTAGCGCAGATCGTGGGCGAGGTGCTCGGTGCGCCCGAAATTCGCGGCTTCGGAGTTGTTCAGCGACGTGACGACGTTCCACGCGGCGCGTCCGCGCGTCATCAGGTCCAGCGTGGCGAACAGGCGCGCGACGTGGAAGGGTTCGTAATAGGTGGTGGAATAGGTGATGCCGAGGCCGATCTTCTTCGTCGCCATGCCGATGGCGGTGATGATCGACACGGGGTCCATCTTGACCACGCGGACGCCGTTCTCCACTGCCTCGCGGTGATCGTTGTCGAAGATGTCGGGCATGGCCAGCCGGTCGTCGAAGAAGGCGAGGTGGAACTTGCCATCCTCCAGCACGCGGCCAATGCGCTGGAAATATTCCGGCGTCAGGAAATCCGTCGCCCCTGCGGGGTGACGCCACGATCCAGGCGCGATGGAGCAGTTCTGGGCCTGAAGGAACCCGACCATTTTGATTTGCCGCTGACGATCAGCCATCTCTTTCTCCTCCCAATCCGGCTCCTCGCCGGGCAGATTTGTGCACACGTTTGCGCATAATTTGAGACTAGCTAATTGCTTTGCCCTGTCAATCGCGGAATCGGGGCAGGCGGTCACTTTCCGCGCAGACAGGGCGGGGCGGATTTGCTACAGCGCGGGGATGGACAGTGCCGACACAACACCGCGTCGAACCACGGTCGTCACGCTGTCAGAACTGGCAGGGGTGGCGCCGTCCACCGTGACGCGCGCGCTGAAGGGCGACCGGCGGATCTCCGAGGCGATGCGCAGGAAGATCCTCGATCTTGCGCGGGAGTATGGGTACACGCCGAACGCGCAGGCGCGGACCCTGTCTTCGGGGCGCAGCGGGCTCTACGGGCTGGTGATCGGGCCGGCCAGCAACCCCTTCTACATCGCGCTGCTGCACGAGGCGACGGCCCAGGCCCGCGCGCTCGGGATGCGACTGCTGATCATCCATGCCGGCGCGGGACCGATCGAAGATTCGACCGCCGACTCCCTGCTGCAGTATCAGGTGGACGGCTGCATCATCACCTCGGCCAACCTGTCGTCGCGCGCCGCGGAGATCTGCGCGCGCAACAACGTGCCGCTGGTCATGGTGAACCGCGTCGCGCTGAGCCATGGCTGCTTCGTGACCTGCGACAACCGCGGCGGCGGGGCGGAACTGGCGCAGCTGCTGCTGGACATGGGGCATCACCGGTTCGGCATCGTCCACACCTCCTCCACCTCCTCCACCGCGCAGGACCGGGAGGAGGGGTTCACGGCCGAACTCGCCTGTGCGGGCCGGGTGCCGGAGTTCCGGTTCGACGGGCTGTCCACCTATGACGGCGGGTTCGCGGCAGGGCGGGAGATTGCGCGCTTGGCGCCCGGGGCACGACCCGACGCTGTGTTCGCGGTCAGCGACATCATGGCGATGGGGCTGCTGGATGCGCTGCGGCTTGGCGGGGTCGTGGTCCCGGACGACATCGCCGTTGTCGGCTTCGATGGGCTGGAGGAGGCGGGCCGCGCGATCTACGACCTGACGACGATCGAGCAGCCGCTGGACCTGATGGTGCGCCGCGCGTTCGAGATGCTGGCGGCGCGGTCGGGCAACCACAGGCTGCCCGACGAGCTGATCTCGCTTCGTGGCCGCCTGATCCTGCGCGGATCCAGCGGCCGCTGAGCCTACTTCACGCTTTGCGGCAGGTAGAGCACGATCTGCGGCACGAAGTACAGGACCACGACCGTCGCCAGCAGGATGAAGGCGAAGGGCAGGGCGCCGTACATCACCTCCTTCAGGTTGGCCCGCGCCACCGATTGTATGACGAACAGGTTCATGCCCACCGGGGGCGTGATCAGCGCGAGTTCGATCATGATGACGAAGTAGATGCCGAACCAAATCGGGTCGATGTCATGCACCTCCAGTGAGGGCATCAGGACCGGCAGCACGATCAGGATCATCGCGATCCCTTCGAGAAACAGCCCCAGCACCAGCAGCACCAGCGTCACGACGACGATGAAGAGGGCGGCACTTTCGATGTTGCCGGCGATCCATTGCGACACGTCGTAGGGAATGCGGTAGAGCATGATCGCCTTGCCGAAGACGTTGGCCCCCGCGATGATCAGCAGCAGGTTCGCCGTGGTCAGGCCCGCACCGGTGACCGCGCCGCGCAGGTCCGGAATGGTCAGCCTGCGCGAGGAGAAGACGTAGATCAGCGTCATCGCCATGCCGATCGCGGCGGATTCCGTGGGGGTGAAGACACCGGCATAGATCCCGCCGATCATGGTCAGCGCGATGATCACCGTGGGCAGCGCACGCAGCGACACCGCCATGCGCGTGCCCGCATCGCCCTGCGGAAGTTCCGCCTTCGGCGCCCCGCCGAACCAGGATTTCACGATGCAGTAGACAAGGAAGATGCCGATCAGGAACAGCCCCGGCCCGACACCCGCAAGGAACATGGAGGCGGTCGACTGCTCTGCCACGGCGGAATAGATGATCAGCGGGATCGAGGGCGGGATCAGGATGCCCAGCGTAGCCCCCGCCGCCAGCGTGCCCATGACGAACCGTTTGTCATAGCCGCGCCGCGTCATCTCCGGCACCGCCACGGTTCCGATCATCGCGGCCACCGCGACCGAGGATCCCGACACCGCCGCGAAGATCCCGCAGGAGATGATGGTCGCGATCGCAAGCCCGCCGCGCACGTTGCCGACCCATCTTTGCACTGCGTCGAACAGGTCCTTCGCCACTCCCGCCTTCAGCAGGATGTTGGAGGTGAGGAGGAAGACGGGCACGGCCAGCAGGATGAAGTTGTTGATGGAGCCGAGGAATTCCATCGGCACCGCCGCTAGCGGGATGCCCTTCAACAGCAGCAGGACCGTCCCCATGACTGTCAGCGTGATCCCCACCGGCAGGCCCGCGAACAGCAGCGCGAAAAGCGACAGGATGATGACGAAACTTTCCATTGTCAGATGTCCTCCGGGGCGAAATGGGCACGCCGGCTTTGGCCGGTCAGACAGATCAGGACGAAGTCCAGCGCGGCCTGCACGAACAGCATCAGGAAGCCGATGAAGATCGGCAGGTAGAACAGCCAGTAGGGCAACGCGAGCGTGCTGGCCATCGCCCGCCCCATGGAGATCATGGTCAGGACCGCCTGAAGGGATAGGAGCGCGACGATGCCGGCGATTACCGCGATCACGGCGAATACCGCTGCCTCCAGTATCATGCGCCCCCGTTCGCCGAGCGCGGTGGACAAAAGCGTGATGGTGATGAGCTGCCGCTTCTGCAGGCAAGCTGCCAGCAGCAGGAACGTCGCCCACACCATGCCAAGGCGCGAAAACTCCTCCACCCATTCGGTCGGGCTGTGGAACACGTATCTGGCGACGACCTCGTAGGTGACGATGCTGCCGATCAGGAAATAGATCCACGAACTGGCTTCGCTGATGGCCATGATCGCGCCTTCGATTCGCGTGGCCGCGCTTTTTCTTGCGTCGGACATTGGGTCTCCCTCCCCGTAAGGAACCTTTGTCGAGTTGTTACTGGATGTCCTGCGCGGCGCGGAACACGGCGGCGCCGACCTCACCGGTGCGGCGCAGGAAGGTGTCCTTGACCGGTGCCGTCGCATCCTTCCACGCCTGCACCTCTTCCGGCGTGAGGTCGATGATCGTCATCGTCTCGGACAGGGCCTCGCGGGCCTTTTCGTTGGTCGCGAAGATGCGGTCCATCAGTTCCGCCTCCAGATCCTGCGCGACCTCCCGGAAGATCGCCTGCTGGTCGGGCGTCAGCCCGTTCCACGTGTCGTCGTTCAGTAGCGCGAAGTGGGTTTCGTACATGTGGTCGGTGCCGATGACGTAGCTGGACACCTCGTAGAGCCTGCGGTCCACGATGGAGCTCCACCCCGTCAGGCCACCGTCGACGATGCCGCGTTGAAGGGCGAGGAACTGTTCGCCCCCGCTGGTCACGACGGGCGCGCCGCCGACGCTGGTCACGAAATCGCTGACGGTCGCCCCGAAGGTGCGGATCTTCAGCCCCTGCATGTCGGCGGGGGTGTGCACCTCGGTATCGCGGGTGACCATGGCGATATAGCCGAAGGGCAGCCAGAACAGGGCGCGGGCGCCGATGCCGTTGATCTCGTCGTCCAGCATGGTGCGGATCGGCGTGCCGGGCACCACGGCCCGGTCCACCTTTTCGCGCGTGTCGAAGTAGAAGGGCACGGCGAAGATGTTCAGCGCCGGAATGGTCCCCGCTAGGATCGAAGCGGAGACGATGCCGATGTCCAGCGTGCCGTTGACCACGGCCTCGTCCAGTTGCTGATCGCTGACAAGAGAGCCGGAGTCGTAGATTTCGAAGGTCAGGTCGCCATCCGTGCGGGTCGTCACCTCGTCCGCGAATTCACGGATGCTGTTCGTGAGGTAGTGGTTGTGCGGCACGCTGGTGCCGATCCGCAGCACCTCGGCCGCAAGACATGTGGGGGTGGCCAGCGAAAGCGCGGCCGCAATCTGCAATGCCCGTGTGAACATCCTCATCCTCCCTGCTGGGCGCATCGGACGGGCTCCTCTTCCCTTCAAACGCGCAAACGTGTGCACTATAAGTGCGGACGAAACCGCCTGCGTCAACCGGTATATTCGTCGCGATGCTTCGACTTCAGGATTCGCATCAGCATGGCATCCCGCCAGTCGCGCCGCCCTGCCAGTCGGTCTGCAGGCAGGGCGGCCCGCCGTTGCGCCTCGGCGGACGCGATCGCCTCGTCGCGCCAGCGCCGGTCGGGGTCGCGCTGGTTCGCGAATTCGGCGTACATAGGGCCAAGCCGCCGCGCATAGTCTGCCAGCCCCCCGGGCGCGTTCAGGTCTATCGTCTCAAACGGGCCCATGAACGCCCATCGGAGGCCTAGGCCATCACGCACTGCACGGTCGATGTCGTCGGCGCTGGCATAGCCTTCGCCCAGCAGCGCGAAGGCCTCGTCCAGTAGGGCCCCCTGCAGCCGGTTCAGCACGAAGCCCGGAATCTCCCGGTCGAGGGAGACCGGGGATTGCCCGACTTCGTCCATCAGCGCGCGGGTGCGCAGGGCGACCACGGGATCCGTCCACGGGGCGGGCACGATTTCCACCATTGGCACCAGATGCGGCGGATTGACCGGATGCGCCACGAGGAAGCGGTCGCGCCGTCTGCACTCCGCGGTGAAGTGCGATGCCGGGAACCCCGAGGTTGAACTTCCGACGAAGGCATGCTCCGGTAGGGCGGCATCTATGGCCAGCGACACTTCGCGCTTGACGTCCAGACGTTCGAACACGGATTCCTGCACGTAATCCGCAGACGCCACCGCGTCGTGAAGCGAGGTCGCGACGTCGATCCGGGCCATCACGTCCCCGGGCGCGGGGCCGAGGCCGGCTTTGGCCAGCGCCGCGGCGGCCGCGGTCAGAGACGCGCGGATGGTATCTGCCTCCCCCTTGTCAGAGATGACGACCTGCTTGAATGCACGGGCGAAGACGATCGCCCATCCCTGTCCGACAAGCCCCGCGCCGATGATCGCGACCTTTTCGATTGCCTGCATCTTTTCCCCCCGGTTTCACTGCCCGCAGGGTGATGGAGGGGGGCACGATGTCAATCTTTGCGCGGCGGGTGAATTATTTTCATCCGGTGTCGCGTTCCACCAGATGCCCCGGCAGCACGCGGATGGCCCCGGCAAGGCCCGGATCGGCGCAGAGACGGTCCAGAAGATCCAGCGCCTCGGCCACCATACGCCGGATCGGCTGGCGGAAGGTCGTCAGGCGGTAGGATTCCCACGCGGCCATGGGGATGTCGTCGAAGCCGATGACAGCGACGTCCTCGGCCACGCGGATGCCGGCCGCACGCAGGACATCGACGGCTGCCAGTGCCATGATATCGTTTTCGCAGAAGATCGCGTCGAGCCCGGGTCGTTGCTCCAGCACGTCGCGCACAGCCCGCTGCGCGCCGGCATAGGTGAAGTCGCCGCAGACGCTTGCCACCGGATTCAGGCCCGAATCCAATAGCCGGTCGAGGAACCCCCGGTTTCGTTCAAGATGGGTGGACGTGTCGCGCAGCCCCGTGACATGGGCGATCCTCCGGCGTCCGGCGGCAAGGAAGCGGTCCGCGATCTTGGCCGATCCCCGGTAGTTGTCACAGGTCACCGCCGCCATCTGCGCATCGGGCTGCACACGGTTCAGCAGCACGACGGGCATTCCCTGCCGCCTGCAGGCGCGCGCGATTTCCGACGACATGCGGGCCGAGGTGACGATGGCCGCATCGGCGCGGTAGGACAGGACGTGGCGCATCACGAGGTCGGCCGATCCGCCCGGCGGCACGGCATGAAGCACCAGTCGCTGTCCGCGCGCGGTTAGTTCGTTGGAGAGAAGTTCCATCACGTGGACGTAGAACGGATTGCTCAGATCCCCCGCAACAAGGCTGACCGACCCCTTCGCCAAGTTGCCGATGGATCGCACGGCGGGCGGGACGTAGCCGAGATCGCGGGCCACCTTCAGGATGTGCTGTCGACGCGCCTCGGCCAGGGGCGAATCCGGCATGAAGGCCCGCGACACCGCGGAAAGGGAGGTGCCGGCAACGTCCGCCACCTGTCTGGCCGTGATCTTCATGGCACCAGGGTAGGGTGCCGGGGGATGGGTGTAAATGAAAATATTTCACATGGCACAATGGTGGTTGAGCGGGCCGGGACGCCGGTGCCATCCTCGGGGCAGATCATGTCGGGAGGAAATATGGCGATCCAGTATCTGAAGCGCGGCAAATCCGAAGCCGACCGCAACGAGGATGAGGGCAAGATCCGCGCCGTGGTCGAACAGGCCCTCCGCGCAGTGGAGGAGGGCGGCGACAAGGCTGTGCGCGAAATGAGCGTCGCGTTCGACGACTATTCGCCCGCGAGCTTCCGCCTGACCCAGGCGGAGATCGACGCCCTGATCGCCACGCTTTCGCCGCAGGAACTGGCCGATATCCGATTCGCGCAGGAACAGGTGCGCAGGTTCGCCATCGCCCAGCGGGCCAGCATGACCGACATTGAAGTGGAAACCCTGCCGGGCGTGTTTCTCGGGCATCGGAACATTCCCGTGCAATCGGTGGGCTGCTACATTCCGGGCGGCAAATTCCCGATGGTCGCATCGGCGCACATGTCGGTGCTGACAGCATCGGTCGCGGGGGTGCCGCGAATCGTGGCCGCCACCCCGCCGTTCCGGGGCAGGCCGAACGCCGCCGTCATCGCGGCCATGTATTTCGGCGGGGCGCATGAGATATACGTCCTGGGCGGGATTCAGGCGGTGGCGGCGATGGCCCTCGGGACGGAGACGATCGCGCCCGTCGACATGCTCGTCGGGCCGGGCAACGCCTATGTGGCCGAGGCGAAGCGGCAGCTTTACGGGCGCGTCGGGATCGACCTGTTCGCGGGTCCGACCGAAACCATGGTCATCGCCGACGACACGGTGGATGCCGAACTGTGCGCGACCGACCTTCTGGGGCAAGCCGAACACGGCTATAATTCCCCCGCCGTGCTGCTGACCAATTCGTTGAGGCTGGCCGAGGGCACGATGGCCGAAGTTGCACGCCTTCTGGACATCATGCCCACGGCTGCAACCGCCCGCAGGAGCTGGGACGATTACGGCGAGGTGATACTGTGCGACACCCATGACGAGATGCTGACCGTCGCCAACGAAATCGCGTCGGAACATGTGCAGGTGATGACCGACCGCGACGGCTGGTATTTGGACAACATGCACAGCTATGGCGCCCTGTTCCTCGGGCCCCGGACCAACGTGGCCAACGGGGACAAGGTGATCGGCACGAACCACACCCTGCCGACACGCCGCGCGGGCCGTTACACCGGCGGGCTCTGGGTAGGCAAATTCCTGAAGACCCACAGCTATCAGCGGATCGAGACTGACGCCGCCGCGGCGGAGATCGGTGCCTACTGCTCACGCCTGTGCATGCTGGAAGGGTTCGTCGGCCATGCCGAACAGGCGAACATCCGCGTCCGCCGTTATGGCGGGCGAAACGTCCCGTACGGGCAGGCGGCGGAATGAACGCGTTCCGCATCGACGGCAAGCGGGCGTTGGTCACCGGTGCCGGGCGCGGGATCGGCCGCGCGGTGGCCGAGGCGCTGGCCCTTGCGGAGGCGGACGTCCTGCTGGTGGCGCGCACCGGGGGGGAGGTCGAGGAGGTCGCGGCGTCCCTGCGCGCCCGGGGTTGCGCCGCTCGCGCCGCTGCCGTCGACGTGACCGACATTGCCGCCTTCTCCGCACTGGCAGAGGCAGAGGCGCCGTTCGAGATCTTTGTCAACAATGCCGGCACCAATCGGCCCATGCCGCTGTCCGATGTGACCGAGGACGACTACGACACCGTCATGGGCCTGAACGTGAAGGCGGCGATCTTTGCGGCGCAGGCTGTCAGCCGGAGGATGGGGAAGGGATCGATCATTAACATGTCGTCGCAGATGGGCCATGTGGGGGCGGCGAACCGCACGCTCTATTGCGCGTCGAAATGGGCGATCGAAGGATTCACCAGGGCGCTGGCGGTGGAACTCGGGCCTCGCGGCATCCGCGTCAACACCGTCTGCCCCACCTTCGTAGACACGCCCCTGACGCGCCCCTTTCTGGAGGATCCAACCTTCAAGGCGGAGGTTCTGCAGAAGATCAAGCTGGGCCGCCTTGGTACCGTGGAAGAGGTGGCCAACGGGGTCGTGTTCCTCGCCTCGGACGCCTCGTCCTTCATGACCGGCAGCGCGCTGATGCTGGATGGAGGATGGACCGCAGAATGAGCCTCCGGATACCATGGGACATTTGTATGTGCCTGTTGCTGTTCGCAATCAAGATTTTCGGCGTGGCTTGCGGAAGTCGCTCATATGTATTCGGCCTCATTGCTCGGCTCGCGGGCCGTGGCCATTCTGGGGTTACGCACGCGCCGTGGTCTCGTTAGCCGCAAGGTCGATGACGACCCTTTGTCCCATCAGACTCTGGGGGCGTATGTTCTCCGTTCCATGCTTTTCTCTCTTGCGAATTTCGTGATGGCTGGGGGTGCGGTCAGATCGCGTCCGCAGCCATATCTCTATCGTGCGGGGCGTCGAACCGTGTGTCTTGGTGCAGGATGCTCCATGCGGTTCGGGCCAGTTTGTTGGCTAGGGTGATAGCAGCCTTGTTGTGCTGCATTCTGGCGGCGGCCTCGGTCAGCCACGCGCCGAAGCTGAATGTAAGCCATCGGTGCGGTCGCATCATGATCACCTTCGCCGCCTGAACGAACAACATTCTCAGGTATCGGCTGCCTCGCTTGGTGATCTGGCCTAAGACCGTGCGCCCGCCGGTGCTGAACGGACGTGGCACCAGCCCGACCCAAGCCGCGAAGTCGCGCCCACGGTCGAACGCTTCACCTTTTCCGACAGCTGGACGCGCTACCCCAGATGCGACTTTGGGTTTGTTGAGAGATTTGCACGTCTGTTTCCCCGGCCGAGGATGTTGGCTTTGAACACTTCGGCCGGGGTGCGGAAGCAGAGACACTTGCGCGGCGTGGCGTTCAGTCCGGCGCAGAGCGCGCGCAACTCGTCCTGAGACAGGCTGTTCAGGTCGGTGTCCCGGCAGAGCCAGCGCCGCAGCCGCTTGTTTGCGTTCTCGACCGCACCTTTTTGCCAGGGCGATTGCGCCTCGCAAAACCAGGTCTGGGCCCCGACCGTGGCCTGCAGATGGGGCCAGTCGATGAACTCCGAACCGCGGTCGAAGGTTGCCGAGCGGCAGGCATGTCGGGGCAGGGGCGTGAGAGCCTGTGCGATCCGGGCCATGATCGGCTTGGTGCGCTTTTCCTCATTCTTCAGCATCAGAAGGAAACGGCTCGTGCGCTCGATCATCGTCGTGACATTTGCCGGGCCATATTTCTGTCGGAACAGCACCAGATCACATTCCCAGTAGCCGAACTCCTTTCGGTGCGGGACGACATCTGGCCCGGAACAAGATGCTGAGCTCGGGCGCAAATTTTGGCGACGGGCGCTTGCGCAGTCGGTGACCACGCCGCCTCCGACGGCCCGAGGGCAGGTGACACCAGAGCCCGCCCCGGCGACCTTCCTCTGAATAGATATGGCGATAGATCGTCTCGTGGCAGACCCGACGCGCTGCGCGCTCGTATTGCATCCGCCCGGCGATCTGCTCCGGCGTCCAGCCGGATCGCAGGCAGCCCACAACCTTATCGCGCAAGCCGGGATAACGCACCAGCTTGCGCCGCCGCGTCCGACGTCCATCACACAGACCCTGCGCCACGATGCACCAGTAGCCGCTAAGTCTTGGGATCTCACTGTCGTGGAAACGGTTGCGTCGCAGCTCGCGGAAGATCGTCGAGCGGTGACGGCCAAGCCTGCGCGCCATCTCGTCGGGGCCGAGCTTCGCATGGCGCCAGCGCTCTATCTTGCGCCGATCCGACAGAGAAAGGTGAGAAAACCGAACCTTCATTCCGCGATCCTTTCATGGCCCAATATCCTGTCGAGCATAAAAAGTCGCATTCAGAAATAGTACGTCCCCCATTTACACCCTGACATATAGTAATCTACCTTATGTTACGTAATAGCATAACATGCGGTTTTGATGTAATTCAGAGTCCTTTGCGGTCATTCGCCAAGTTCAGTAGCGTGCTGTCTCTGCGAGCATAAATTAACCTCATGAGGAAGCCGATCATGGCTGGACTAGCCTACATGGTTGTCAAGCGGACGCCTACTGTGACCGAGTATCTGGAACTTCGCGCGGCGGCGGGTTTGAGTCTATTCTCCGTGGAAGCCGCTTCAAAGGGCTTGGCGGGCACGGTCTTCGGCGTCGTGGTTGAGCAGGAAGATCGTGTGGTGGGCATGGGTAGGCTGGTCGGAGATGGAGGTTGCTTCTTTCAGATCGTCGATATTGCCGTGAACCCCTCCTACCAAGGACAAGGGCTGGGTAAGACGATCATGCGGGAGCTGATGGAGTTCGTTACAGGCCACCTTCCTGCATCAGCATATGTCAGCCTCATCGCCGACGTTCCCGCAAATCGGCTTTATGAAAAGTTTGGCTTTGTTGAAACAGCGCCCCGGTCTCTCGGAATGGCTCGCCGGGCGGGATAGTCTCACGGCAGCTTCGTCCCATCCCCGACGTGGCGAGCCCTTGCCGCCATTGCGATGATCGGGGCGTTCTCCTAAAGTTCCCATGAACACCATGGAGATTGCATGTCAACATCCGCAAGAAGCACGTCTGGCGACCGCATCCCACTTGCCGTCGCCTCGATCATTCTGACGGTTCTGGCACTGTCCTTGGGCGATGCGCTGATCAAAATGACCAGCGGCAGCTTCGTCATTTGGCAAATCTTCGTCCTCCGCTCACTGATCTTGCTTCCGGTCCTGGCGGCCATGGCCCTCTCGCTGGGGGGCCTCCGCATGCCAACAGCCTTCGGCTGGGTTGCGCTGCGAAGCCTGATGCTCATTGCCATGTGGGTGTGTTACTACCTCTCCCTACCGAAGCTCTCCCTCTCGGCGGCCGCAGCGGCTTACTACACGCTGCCAATCTTCATTACCCTGTTCTCAGCAATGATTGTTGGGGATCGTATATCGAAAACCGGATGGATCTCGGTTGTGCTCGGCTTTATTGGCGTTCTGCTGATCCTCCGCCCCAAGGCAGGTGACTTCAACGCCTATGCACTTTTGCCGCTGATTTCCGCCATGCTGTATGCCGGAGCCATGATCGTGACGCGGACCCGTTGCCGTGACGAGCATCCGCTGAGCCTATCTCTCGCCCTGAACATCGGCTTCATCATAGTCGGGGGCATCGCCGCCGCGCTCATCCTACTTCTGCCGGCAGAACTGCGGCATGGCTTTCTGTTGTCGCTTTGGACACCGATGGGGCACGCCGAGTGGATCTCGATGACGCTGCTGGCGGCTGCAATCCTGATCGGCAGCATTGGTGCCGCCATCGCTTACCAGAACGGCCCACCCGCGATGATCGGCTCCTTTGACTTCGCTTATGTCGGCTTTGCCGTCATCTGGGGCATCGTGTTCTTCGGCGAGACGCCCGACCTGATTGCGTCCATCGGTATGATCATGATCGTCGGTGCAGGCGTGCTGTCCTTGCGACAGTGAATGTCAGCAATGTCCAGATGCAGAGCCAAGGGTCGGGATCATCCACATGCTAACACAATTATGTGATAATATATCAGATATGTAATTTACAAATGCAAAGCGTTCTATTCGAGTTTGTTCACATCTGTGCGGTATTCTGGATTAACTCAGAGCTACTTAAAATGTAGCGCCTCATGCGGAACGGAATATGTACAATTTCGATGGAGACAGGCTGATGAACGACGAGGCCCGCAGGATCGTCGAGGGCGAAGTGTCGCGGCGCTTGTCCGATTTCGAAAACCTCCCGGATGACCTTCGCGATCTTGTGGAACGTCACTGCAGTGCTCTTGTCAACCTGACCGAGGCCATGCGGCAGGCCGGCAAAGATCCCGCGGACATTCGTTCGATGGTTTCCGTGCTGCTCTCGACATACGAAGCCGATTTGGTGCGCCTGATGGAGGACCGCAAATGACGCATTTCTCGAGCCTGAAGCTGAACGACGATCCCGGCCGTGTTGCGGCACTGGAGCGCTACGACATCCTCGATGCAGAAGCTCCTGCCGGTTTTACGGATGTAGTGACGCTTCTCAAGTCCATCTTCGACATGCCTTACGCGGCGATCACCGTCATCGACCGTCGTAGTTTGCGGACGAAGGCCGCGGCGGGTATGGAATGCGGTGACTTTCCTCGCGAAGACACACCATGCAACGTGACGATCCAGAATGCCGGACTAACCGTGGCCGAGAATATGTCGGCAGACGAGCGTTTCCGGGATAATCCCTTCGTCACCGGAGACGCCGGGATAAGATCCTATATTGGCGCTCCCCTCACCTCACCGGATGGATACAGCATCGGCTCTTTGTGCCTGTTCGGAACTGAGCCACGCATGTTCACCGAAGGCGAGAAGACCATTCTGCAGAATTTTGCCAAGGTCGTCGTGTCACAACTAGAGCTACGCCAGGCAGCTACCGTCGACAGATTGACGGGTGCCATGACTCGTCGATCGTTCGAAGACGATCTGGCCCGACATGTCGACAAAGGTTCCGCATCCTGGTTGATGTTCTTCGACATTGATCGTTTCAAGTCGATCAACGACACGTTCGGTCATCACGTTGGGGACAAAGCGTTGCGCCATGTGGCCGACTGCATCAGGGATTGTCTTCAGTCTGAAGGCAAGTTCGGCAGGATCGGCGGTGAGGAATTTGCGGTTCATATCGGAGACGTGGCGGTGGAAGAGGCTATGGAATTCGCGAACAAGCTTCGCAAGGCTGTCGAAACGTCGTCATTTGATATGATCGGAGATCGGACAATAACGATCAGCGTGGGCGCGGCCCATCATACGGCAGGCGACACGGTAGAGGATTGGTTCCAAAAAGCGGATAAGGCGATGTATCAGGCAAAGACCACTGGCAGGAACAAGGTTATCGTCTGTTAGACAACATAGAAACCGAGACGACCTGTGCCAATCGCTGCATTCGTCGTTGGTACGGGTGACAAAATTCGATGATACGGCAGAGTCCCTTTCAGGACGTGTGCTGATCTAATCCTCTTCGCTACGCCAACGTTTCTGTCTTACCCCTTTCATTCAACTGTTTCGGGCGTGATCTCCAGCGCGACGAGCGACGCGATGCCATGGCGACGGGCAGAGGCGAGGCTTTGGCAGTTGACTGGCCAGGAATAATCGGCCTGTTGGTCAACGAGCGCGACGTCATCCAGCTCGGGGAAAGAGAGAACCGTGACCCCGACTTCGCATGGCCGGACGTGAATTGGACGGACATCGAGCGGATCGACGTGTTCGAGGCGCGGAATATCGGATCATCTGCCGTTCTGGACAAGATCTTCCAACGACTCGCGTTGTCATCGGATCAAGATTTCTGGGTCCACTTCGACGTCGATGTTCTGGATCAGGAGATTATGCCAGCCGTCGATTTCCCCGTTTCGCCCGGTCTTGATGTCGAAGATCTTGTTCATATCCTGAGCCGGTGCGTGTCCGATCCAGCATGTCTGGGCATGACCGTCACGGTGTTCGATCCCGATCTGGACCCCGACAGCAGGTATGCCAAGGTCATCGTGGACATCTTGTCTCGCCTCCCGCTGCGGTAGGCGAGCGCCACGGACGAAGGGCGGCTCTGGGCTCAAAATGTCACTGCTGAGACAAAGCAGATATTTAGCGGCGACTGGTGTTATACATTCCTCTCCGGCATAGCTTTGCCGGAGAGCAGCCACCGCTTTTCCAGTTCACCTGGTGCAAAGTCTTCTCAGGAACGCCTGCGTCTTGTGCATGGCCCTTCCCTCCTTCGGTAAGGACGGAGACGAACATGTGCCAGAAATGGAACATGCCGGGCCAGATGATCAGAGAGACGCGAACCTTGTATTCCCAGCGTAGGCAGCGAGACGGATCGCGTCGCTCGGTATCACCTCGGTATACCCGATCTGGACGAGGGGCGAGGCAATCCTATCACATCCGCGAGGACAGCCATCAGATCAGGACCGATAACGTCGACGGCGGGTTCGATCCCGTCGCGCGCGGTCATGGAATTGGGGTTCAAGACCAAGCACCGTCGATGATCTCGCAGCCTTTGGCAGTGAGTTCCCGGTCAATCCAACTGACATCAGACGTGCCGTCCTTGATCGCCGCCATCTTGTCCATTTCAGCGGCGTTCTTCTTCTGCGTCTTCCGCAGGATGTCGGGCGCGTCCATCGGACGGATCACGACGATGCCATCTTCGTCGCCGACCACGATGTCGCCGGGATGCACGACCACGCTGCCCACCGTAACTGGCACACCGATTTCTCCCGGACCGTCCTTGTAGGGACCGGCGGGGGTGACGCCCGCGGCATAGATCGGCAGCGGCAGTTGGCGCAGCGTTGCGACGTCACGCACCGCGCCGTCGATGATCACACCACCTAGCTTCTTCTCGATCGCCGTCTGCATCATCAATTCACCGGTGATGGCGTTTGTCAGGTCGCCATGGCCGTCGAAGACGATGACGTCGCCCGGCTGTGCCATGTCCAGCGCCTTGTGCAGCATGAGATTGTCGCCTGCGCGCGATTTCACGGTGAAGGCGGGACCCAGCAGGTCGACCTGGCTGATCCGTCGCAGCCTGGCGTCCATCATCGAAGCCCGGTTCATCGAATCTCCGATATTCGCCACTGGCATGCCGCGGAATCCTTCAACCAATTCGTGATCGGGCCGAACGATCCGGGTAAAAATGCGAAAACCGGAGTTGGCCATGGTCATTGTCCCTTGTCGAGTGCTGCGAAGATGTCGTGGAAGTCGGCGGGAGGCTTGCCGCCAAAATTATCCCTGAAGCCCTGCCGAACGCACCAAGCGAGTTTATCACGTCCCGCGATGGACATCGTCGCATCGAGGTCAAGGCTGTCGAGCGTGGCGACAACTTCGGCCATTTCGTGCTCGCGCCGCTCGGCATGGATAACAGCGCGGCACATCAGGTCATTCGCGGTGGCGCGGAAGTCGTCGGTGGCAAGCGATTGCCCGATGGAGGCGAGCACGTCCTCTTCGATCCCGAAGGTTCGCCCGGCGATCACCGCCTCCAGCAACAGCATGACGTAGCCCTTCATGAAGATAGACCGGAACATCTTGGAGGCTGAGGCTTTGCCTGCGGGTCCGTCCAGCACCGTGATGTTCATGCCGAAGCGGTTGCCGAAGGTCGCGAAGCCAACCGCGCCGGCGCCGGAGGCCAGCATCGGCACCTTGTGCCGATTGCCCGGAACAGTCCCCATCACGGCCACATCGGCAAACGTCACGCCCTCGGGGATCAACTTCTCCACTGCCACTTTGGTGTCAGGCCCGGCAGAGTTGAGGTCAACATAGACCTGCCCGGCCCTCAGCAGCCGGGTCACCTGCCGTGCCACCGGCACCGCGGCGTTGGCGCTGATCGAGCAGATCACGATGTCCACTGCCGCGATGAGCGCCTCGGCCGAGGGGTGCAATGTCGTGCCGGTCTTTGCCACGCGCTCCGCGATCATCCCTGCGACTGGCGGGGTCTGCCATGCGGCGTCATACGCGTGGACCGCTGTGAACCCTTCGTCCCGCAGTCCGTCGGCAATGTTGAACGACGCCTCGCCGAAGCCGAGAAAGCCGATGGTTGTCATGGCAGAACCTTTCTCAGCCATCGGCGCGATGATGGCGTTCGAGTGTCGAAAGCAGGCGTTTGGCACGGGTCACGATCGGGGCGTCGATGAACGCGCCATCAAGCGTAAAGGCACCGCGGCCGGCCGCAGCTTCGGTAGCGTTCGCGGCCACGACCCGCCGCGCCCACGCGATCTCATCTCCGGTCGGGCCGAAGCCGTCGTTTAGGATCGGGACGACGGCGGGATGGATGCAGCTTGCCCCGTCGAAACCGAAGTCTCGTGCCTCGCGGGCGGCATCGCGGATGGCTGCGACATCGGCATAATCCACCGTGCTGCGGAACATCCCGAAGGACAGCACCCCTGCCGCCTTGGCCGCGTAGTGGATCATCAGTTTTGGCACGCGCAGCACTTCAGCCGTAGGTTTCGCGCCCATGGATGTCGCAAGGTCTTCGCCGCCCGAAGACAGCGCCAGAACGCGTGGCCCCTTGGCGATGGCGCGCGCCTCGAACAGGCCCTCGGGATCCTCGATCAGCGGGACAAAGGCGATCGGCGCGCGGTCCGTCTCCAGCGGCGCAAGGCGGGCGGCCAGATCGCGGAGGATGTCCACGGAAGCGACCTTTGGCAGATAGAGTGCTTCGGCCCCCGCCCGGACGGCTGCCGCCGCATCCTCGAACATACGGTCGGTCATGTTCACGCGGACGAAGACGCGGCCGCCAACCATCTTCACGCTGTCCGCCAGCGCCTCGCGCGCAGCGGTCTTGGAGGCTTCGGGAACCGCATCTTCCAGATCGATGATCACCGCGTCCGCGCCGCGCTGCCCTGCCTTTTCCAAAAAGCGTGCGGTGTTTCCCGGCACATAGAGAAGCGAACGGATCATGCCGGCACCTCCATCCCGATCTCCGCCAGGATTTCGGCCGTATGCTCTCCGATCGCGGGAGCGGGGTGGCGGAATCCGCCAGCGGTGGCGGAAAAGCGCGGGAAGATGTTGTGCTGCGGAAGTGATCCGTTCACTGCATCCTCCACCTCCACGATGATCCCGCGTTCGGCGAAATGGGCGTCGTCGGAGATGTCGGCAATGTCGTAGACGGGGCCGACCGTGGCACCCGCCGCGCGCATGCCATCGAGGGCCTCGTCACGGGAGCGGATCGCGAACCATTCGCCTACGGCGGTATCGACGATGCCGCGATGCGCCACGCGGTCGACATTGGTGGCGAAGCGCGGGTCGGTCTTCATTTCCGGCTTGCCAATCACGTCGAAGATCCTCATCGCGACGGTCTGGGTCGATCCCGACAGCGCCACGAACCTGCCATCGACACAGCGATAGACGTTGCGTGGCGAGACGGTGTTGGAGGCCGAACCAGACCGCTCCTTCACCTTGCCGGTGGTCTTGTAGATCGCGGCTTCCGGCCCCAAGACAGCGAAGATCGGCTCCAGCAGCGACAGGTCGATCACCTGACCCTGCGCGTCACCCCGTTCACGGGCGAACAGCGCCATCATCGCGGCATTTGCACCGGTCATGCCCGCGATCATATCGGCCAATGCTAGCGGCGGCAGCACCGGCTCCCGGTCGGGGAAGCCCGTCCGGGCGGCGAACCCGCTCATCGCCTCCACCAGTGTCCCGAAGCCGGGCAGTTTCGCATAGGGTCCCGTCTGTCCAAAACCGGATATGCGAACAGTGATCAGCCGCGGGTTGAGACCCGTCAGAACATCGGGACCAAGGCCCATCTCCTCCAGCGTGCCGGGGCGGAAGTTCTCGATGAACACATCGGCGGTCGTCAGCAGGCGGCGCAATGCTTCCATTGCCGGGGCTTCGCGCAGGTTCAGCGCGATGGAGCGCTTATTGCGTCCGTAGGTGTTCCAATGCAGCGACTGGCCACCATCACGCCAGTCACGCAGGGGGTCGCCCTGCGGCGGCTCGATCTTGATAACGTCTGCGCCGAAATCGGCCAGTTGCAGCGACATCATGTTGCCCGCCACCAGCCGCGACAGATCGATCACGCGGATGCCGTGCAAGGGACCGCGGTGCGTGGGATCGAACTGGATCATGTCATTTTCCTTCGAACTTCTCGGGGAAGACGGCGCAGTGTTCGGCTGGAATGCGGACGATGACCGTGGGCGCGTCGATCTCCCACGTCGTCTGGATGCGGAATTCCATCGCGGCTGAGCGCACGACATACTGCCAGACGGAGCCAAGATAGACTTTCTGCTCCACGGTCGCGCGCAGGCAGTTCGGCCCTATCTCGCATACGACCTCGATCCGTTCGGGGCGGATCGCGACGACGAGCGAGCCGTCCTTGGCAGCGCGCCCCGGCGCAGTCACGATCTCCGTTCCATCCGCCAGCCGGACGCGGGAGCTGTCGGTCCCTGGCTCGATCATCGTGGCACCAAGGAAGTTGGACGAGCCGATGAAATCCGCCACGAAGCTGTCGGCAGGCCGTTCATAGATGTCGCGGGGCGAGCCGAGCTGGCGCATTCGCCCCATGCTCATCACCGCGATGCGGTCCGACACGGCCAGCGCCTCGGACTGGTCGTGGGTAACGTAGATCGTGGTGACCTTCAGCCGCTCCTGCAATTCGCGCAGCCAGACGCGTGCGCGTTCGCGCAGCTTAGCGTCGAGGTTCGACAGCGGTTCATCCAGCAGCAGCAGCGGCGGGCGATAGACGAGCGCGCGTGCCAGTGCCACTCGCTGTTGCTGGCCACCCGACAACTCGAATGGATAGCGTTCGGCATAGGGCAGCATTTCCACCAGGCCGAGAGCTTCCGTAATGCGCTCCTCGCGCTCGGACTTGCCCATCTTCCGCAGGATCAGGGGGAAGGCGAGGTTGTCGGCAACCGTCTTGTGGGGCCAAAGGGCATAGGACTGAAAGACAAGGCCGATATTGCGTTTTTCCGGCGGCACCGTGTTGCGCGGGTTCCCGTCGAACAGCACCTTGTCGCCCACACGGATGGTGCCGGAAGTCGCGTGGTTCAGCCCCGCCACAGCAAACAGCGATGTGGACTTCCCACAGCCCGATGGACCCAGAAGCGTCAGGAACTCCCCCGAGGCGACATGGATATTGAGGTTTTCGACGGCCGTGACGGCGCCGTATTTGATTGTCAGGTTTTCAAGGATGAGATCAGCCATAGATCTTGGCTCCCAGCAGGCGGCGTGCAAGCAGGACGAACAGCGCCGTGATGATGACTTGGATGGTGGCAAGTGCGGATACGGGGCCATTGTCGCCCTGCGCCACCAGTTGCAGCATGGTGGTCCCGATGATTTCGGACCCTGGCTGGTAGAGGAATGCGGCCGTCACGTATTCCTTGAAGAAATGGATGAACAGCAGTGCATAGCAACTGAACAGCGCAGGCTTCAGGATCGGCATGATGATCCGCGTTACCGTCGTCCACCAATCTGCGCCCGATATGCGGGCACCGCGGTCCAGTTCCTCGCCGATCTGGGCCAGTGCAGGTGCAATGGCACCGAAGCCCACGGGGATGTAGCGGACCATGAAGGCGATGATCAGCACCAAAATCGTTCCGCGGATCATGTCCGCACCTGGCAGCCAGATCACGGCATAGAAGAAGCCGAGGCCTGCGATGATGCCTGGGAGAGAACGCGGAAACAGCGCCACGTATTCCAAAGGACGGCGATACCGGAATTCCGAGCGCCGTGCGACAAGAGCGATCACGACGATGAAAAACGTCCCGAGAGCGGCGCCGATGGTCGACACCAGAACCGAGTTCACGATCGACCGAACATAGGTCGAAGAATTGAATACCAGATCAAAGTTCGCGGTCGTCAACAGTTTCCAGAACGGGATCAGCGGTGTGAGAAATGTTACGGCAGACCGCAGGAAGATTCCGCCGAAGATCGTCAGGATCGTGAAGAAGATGAAGCCGAAAACGAAAACGAATGCTGGCCAGCGCCATGCACCAAGGTCAAGCGTGGACGGACGGCTGGCCTTGCCACGCACCGTCACGAACCGGCCGGCGCCCTGCATCAGGTATCCTTGCAACCAGACCAGCAGCGCCACGAGGATCAGAAGCAGGATCGCCGCCGCGCCGACGATGCCGTATTCCGGCCGAACGGCGGCGTTGATCCCTTTGTCGTAAAGGAAGGTCGTCACCGTCTGGATGCCCGAGGGGCCGCCGAACAGCAGCGGGATGGCCAGCATCTCGATGCCCACGACGAAGTTCAGCACGGCGGAATAGATGACGGCGGGGCGGATCATCGGGATTGTAACCGACCACAGCGCACGGAATGGACCTGCGCCCGCCGAACGCGCGGCATCCTCCAGCTGCGGATCAGCCTTGGTAACGGCCGCGAGGCACATCAGATAGGTCAGCGGTGCCTGGCTGAGGCCTGCAACGATCCCCATGCCCGTGACGGAATAGAGGTTCCACGGCGCACCGCCAAGATAGCTCTTCGCCGCCAGCGTCATGAATCCCGACGGACCATACATCGTGAACCAGCCGAACGCGATCACGAGGTTCGACACGAACAGCGGCCAGATGAAGATCTCGCCCATCCAGCGGCGCCCAGGCAGGTTCGTGCGCCCGACCAGCACCGCCATGACAGCCCCGAAAATCTGCGCCAGCACCATCGTGAGGGCGCCGAAGTAGAGCGTGTTGAAGAAGACGCGCGCCATCCCCGGCTCAGAGGCGAGACGGCCGAAGTTGCCCAGCGTGAAACCGGCTGTTTCGTCGTAGAGCGGTTTGTCGAGGAAGGCCTGAATGATGATGGGCACGATCGGGCCCGCGACCAACACCGTCGTCAGAGCGGCGACGCCCCAGAAGATCAGGCGTGACCGGTCAATCGACCGGCGCGGGCCGGTATCGCTGATATCCGTCATCGGGAAAATGTCCTTGTGGAAGGTCGGGTGGCACGAAGGCCACCCGCGATGTCAGTTGCCGGCCAACGCCGCGTTCCACTTCTCGACGAAGGGCCCGGCCTCGGTGATCAGACGCTCGTCAAAGCCTGCAATGATCAAGTTGCCTTCGCCGATCTGCTCCGCGATGCCCTGGTAGGTATAGCGGACCTCGTCTTCGGGCACGTCCTCGCGATAGGGAACAAGGCCTCCCTTGCCGACCATTGTCTGCCCCTCGGTCGACAGGACGTAATCCATGAAAAGCTTGGCAGAATTCATGTTTGCCGCGCCCTTGGGAATGCCAAGGCCACGAAGCATCATGATCGTACCGTCATCAGGGAAGGCAAAGCCCAGAATTTCCCCACCCGGCTGTTCAAGACGCGGGAAGATCGTGATGCCCGATACGGCGATGCCCATGACGTATTCGCCTGTGGCAATTTTCTCGTTCATGGGGCCGCCCGACGTCTCGCCGCGGATCATCGGGCCGATCTTGCGCAGGTTGTCCCAGCCCTCGTCGCCCTTGACGTTCATGTAGTTCCACCACGCCGCCAGCCCGAACGAGTTCCGGGCCGCATCGTAGGTGGTGATGCGGGTGTCGAAGGTATCGGGATCGGCCTCGGTCGCCGTCACCAGCGAAGAAAAGCCCGTTGGACGCTGCTCTTCGGACAAAAGCGCCGCGTTGTAGGTGATGACCAGCGGGTCCGCCGACATTACCGCCACGCCCGAATAGGGATGGGCGAAATCGGGCAGTTGCGCGAATTCCGGACTGTCGTAGGGCTCCATCAGCCCATCCTTGCCATAGCTGGCCCATCGATCGTTGGCGCCCGAAACCAGCACATCGGCCGTCCGGCTCGACGAACCTTTTTCCGCCTCCCAGCGGGAATGAACGGTGCCGGAACCAAGGTCGATCGTCTCCACGTCAATCCAAGGGAACTGGCCTTTGAAACCTTCGAGGATGGGCTGCCAGTTGTTGTCCGCCATGTTGGAATAAATGGTCAGGCCCGACTCCGATCGCGACCCTTCCACAATGGTCGAGTAATCCGCAGGGTAGTAATCCGGCAGTTGTTGCGCCAGTGCGACACCGGGCAACATCACGGCGGCCGTGACCAGATGGCGAAGTTGCAGTTTCATGCGTTCCTCCCAGAACTTGTCTCTCACGCTGCTTGCGCCTTGCCCGCCTCCACGGACCCGGTACAAGCCTGCAACCTCGACGGATCACCACCCGGTTGCACCCTGCCTAGCCGTTCACGATGATGAACGTGTTCCGTAGAATGAACTTTATCGTTGCAGCGGTCAACACCTCTTTGACAGGAGTGCCTGCGATCACCGCGTTGGGTCTTGCGGTCGAGACAGAGATCAGGCTGAACGGATCGCGCGCCGCTGGATCTCAAACGTGACAGCGTGAGCCGTTGCCAGCGTCGCGGCACAGACCTCGGCTGAGGCCTCCGCCATACGGCCCTGAGGCCCGGAGATGTTGACTGCTCCGACCACCTGATCCTGCGCGTCGAAGATCGCTGCGGCCACACCCGCTGCCCCTTCTACCACGCCATGAGCGTTCATGAAGAACCCGTCACGACGCGCGGTCTCCATCGCCGTCCGCAGATCTGCCCTCTCCTCCGCCGATAGCGTAGCCTCGAACGCTTCGACACCTTGCGCTGGCATATTGGCAAGGATGACGATGCCGCTCGCGACCTTGTGCGCTGGACGGGTCATCGACATGTCGCGGTCATAGCGGATCTCGCGCGTGGGCAGGATCTTGTTCAGATAGCGAATTTCGGTTCCCTCCAGAACGGCAAGGAACCCGCTTTCGCCTACATCATCGACCGCACGCGCGATCAGGGGTGCTGCAAGGGCCAAGAGCGCACCGCGCGAGCCTCCGGATGCTGCCGTGATCTCTCCTGGTAGCCGGATCAGCGTGTAATGCCCTGCAGCGTCCCGCAGGACATATCCCCGTTCGGTGAGTGTCCGAAGCATCTGCAGCGCGCTGGACTTCGGCATTCCAAGGGCCATCGATACCTGCGACAGGGAAACAGGCCCCGGAGTCGCCGCAAACCACTCTATCAAGTCCAGGATACGTTCAACGCCACGTCCGCTCATATGCAGTCCATTCTGTATGGTGAATGAATATCACATGATGTTCTGGATTGTTCCAGCACCAAGAATCCCGCTTTGTAGACGAGCAAGTAGGGTCGCTCGAAAGCTGCAGAGATATACGGCTTTGGTCATGTTCATCGATGCGGCTCAGCTAACTAAAATCTAGAGGGGTCGTCGAGGATGGGACTTAGCTGCCATTCGTTGCTTTGCATCCAACTATGGCCAATCGAAGTAAATCGTATTACTCGCGTCGCAGATTGGCGTGGGCCGGGTGAACCTGATAATCTTCTCCGACGTCGCGATCTTGCTGGCACCGCTGCTCTGGCGCATGGCGCGGCGCTGACTATCAGCCCCGCTTTACGATGGCGGGCGATGGGGGTGCATCACCGAGAGAGGCAGAGCCACGGCCATCCCCCGGCGCACCCTTCTGCCGACCGCGCTTGCCGCCCGCGGCACTGGCTGCGACGCCTTGGTAAACGTCTGCGTCGGACTCCTAAGCGAAGTCGGGTTCACATACAGGCTCCTGATCCAATTGCCCGTTTCCCGGGCGCGGGATCACTGTAGCAATTCCGGCCGCGTGGCAGATCAGGATCTACCGTCCGCTGAAGTGGCCCATCTCGGCTGGCACATGCATGGTGTCGCGATGAAGCACATCCTTGTCCGCCAGTGCCATCGGCACGAGCAGATCACGGTCATGGCCCTGATCGATGACATCATGCAGACTTCCGAGGTCAGTTCGGACCGGTGTCGTTCCTCGGGCTTCCAGCGCCACGGGCGCCTCTCGGCCCCCGTCGTGGTTTCTGCGTTTTACAAAGATATCGTCTTGCGTTTCGACCGAACTGTGGTGACCCTGATCATCCGGAGGTTGCAGGCCGCGCTTTCAGCAAGCAGTGTGGAGCAAGGTCGACGCTCGTGTCTGCGTAGCGGCAGGTCGTCGAAACCTCTGGAAACGATCGTTGCGAGGCTGGCCATCTTGCAGCTGGAGGAAGGCCAAGGGGAGGGGATTCAATGAGATGCTACCAAATCGTGGGCGCTGCGGTGCTGGCATCAGGGATGGCGCTGCCCGCATTCGCGCAGGACAGAAACGTGACGATCGTGCTTCCTCAGACCGTCGATATCGTGGACCCGTGCATGGCCGCGCGCCAAACGACGGGCCGTGTCATATCGGAGAACGTCAACGAGATGATGATAGAATTCGACTACGCCAATGGCGGGCTGAAGCCCCGTCTCGCGACCGATTGGCGCCAGATCGACGATGACACGTGGCAGTTCAAGCTGCGCGAAGGCGTCAAATGGCATGATGGCTCTGAATTCACGGCCCGGGACGTGGCATCCACGCTGGCGCGCAACAAGAACCCGAGCCTGACCTGCGAGGTTGGCGGCAAGTTCGGTGCCATGGAATTTGCGGTCGAGACACCGGACGATCATACGATCAACATCACGACGAACCCGCCTACGCCGATCCTGCCGCTTCTGATGTCGGTCATGCCGATCACCTCGGCGGCTGCGACTCCCGAGGACGAGTTGACTCGCAAGCCGGTCGGAACGGGCCCTTATGTCTTCGAGACGTGGAATGTCGGCCAGTCGATCATCCTGAAGCGCAACCCCGATTACTGGGGAGAACAGCCCGAGGTCGAGCAGGCGACCTATGTCTGGCGGGATGACAGTGCCGTCGCGGCCGCGATGGTCGAGATCGGCGAGGCCGACATCGTGCCGTCCCTTGCCATGCAGGATGCGAACAACCCCGATACCGACTTCGCCTATCCGAACGCGGAAACGACCTACATGCGGATCGACACGCGCACGGCACCCCTCGACGATATCCGCATCCGCGAAGCGTTGAACCTCGCCATCGACAAGGAGGCCTTCATCGGCACGCTGCTGCCCGCGGAGGCGCAGATGGCAAGTCAGCTCGTCGTGCCGACCACCATCGGCTACAACAAGGACATGGAGCCCTGGCCATTCGATCCGCAACGTGCGACCGAACTGGTCGAAGCTGCCAAGGCGGATGGTGTTCCGGTGGATACCGAGATCCTGATTGTCGCCCGCAGCGGGGTGTTCCCCAATGTCACCGAGACGATGGAAGCCATGATGGCCATGTGGAAGGACGTCGGTCTGAATGTCAGGCTGCAGATGAGCGAAGTATCCGTCCACAATACTTACTATGTTCGCCCCTTCAATCAGGACGGCGTGCCCACCCTCCTCGGAGCGATGCATGACAATGCAACGGGCGATCCCGTCTTCTCCGCTTACATCAAATACGCATCGGGCGGCATCCAGTCGGTTCTCGATGATCCCGAACTGGACCAGATGATCGCCGATGCGACGACGGCCACGGGCGATGACCGGCCCGCAAGATGGGCGGAGGTGTTCCGCGTGGCGGAGCGTGACATCATCGCGAGCGTGCCGATGTTCCACATGGTCGGCTTCACCCGCGTGTCGCCGCGTCTGGACTACAAACCGACGATCGCCGCGAATTCCGAACTGCAACTGGCGCAGATCAGGTTCCGGTAGCTTGGGGGGGGTTCAAACCGTCACTTCCTGTCCGTTACTGGTCACGAACCCGCCCCGCAGAAGCTCATCGAACTGTGGTCGTCAAATAAAAACGGGGAGGGTTCGGCAAGGTAGAAGTGTCGCGTCAGGGTAGCTGAAGCGGTGCATTGGCCCCGGCCCGCTATCTCCATATGGGGTCGTGGGGCCGGGATTGGTGGCAGTCACGGGAAGGGCGCAGAGCCTGCTCGTGGGACATTGCTGCCATTCGCAATCGCGCAGCATGATCGGGTGATGGGGGCTGCTAGGGGTAGAAAGCTGCCTGACGTCAATGCGGCAATGCACCAGCTGCATCGTGCCGGAGCGGACTTTGTTCGGCACACCGTGTCTGCACCCGACATCGGGCAGGCTTCGATAATCAGCTCGATTAAAGCCTGTGCATGCAACATCATCCAAAACAGAATGTCAGGACCCTGATTATGCCAAATGCCTATGCGTAGCATCGGTATGTCCCGTCGCGGACATTTCGCGCGGGGCGCCGAACGTATATCAAAGGACAAACCTCCGGGGAGATGACCGCCACATCGCCCCTCGCGAATGTGGATGATACAATGCTGGAAAACGGAAAACCTCTCGTGCGCGGTCGTGGACGCCCCAGCTATCACAGCGAAGACGCGGAGGCGGCCGATCGGTTTCACAGGGCCACGGCAAGCCTTTCGTTGGATCGGGCGGATGCAGCACCGCTTTGGGTGCAACTGAAAAACGAGCTTGGAGGGGCCATCGCATCGGGTGCCCTTCCCGTCGGCACCAGGCTTCCGTCGGAGCAGGCTATGTGCGTGCTGCTTCAGGTCTCGCGCCCAGTCGTCAGGGCTGCGATAAGCGCGCTCGCGGGCGAGGGGCTCATCCTCAAGATGCCGCGAAAGGGCATGTTCGTTGCCGAAAAAGCGCGCGAGACTGACTTCCTCGCCATGCCGATCGGCGTGTTCGAGAACATGCGCGGCAAAGGCCATCGCGTCGACACCACTACCTACGAATACCGCCTGCACGACGCGAACACACGCGAGCGTGAGGTTTTTGGTCTGCCCGAAAGTGCCAAGGTGCTGAGGATAGTCCGGGTCTATCTGCTTGACGGGCAGCCCCTGACGCTGACCCACATCTCTCTTCCCGCCCACCGTGTGCCCGGCATGGAATCGCTTGAGATCGGCAACCAGTCAGTGTTCGAGACGATCCGCGCGCGCTACGGGCTGACAGTGCAACGCGCCGATCGCTGGTTCACCGCCGAAATCCCCGACCGCGACGCGGCGGTCCTGCTGGAGCTGGCACCGGGCAGTCCTGCGATCCGCGTGGAATCAATTGCTTACGATCATGACGGTGTGGCGCTGGAATACTATTGGGCCTATTACAACTCGCAGACGGCGCGGGTTCATATCGCCGTCAATCCCGCCTAATCTTTTCTGGTAATAACCAGATTGACAGGTGCCCCAATCCGCCCCTAATCTTTCCTCAGGGAGACCGGATATCCGGCAAGATCGAAGCCGACACGACGCGGGCCACACGGGCCGCGACTAGGGGAGCATGCCTGCGGGCATGACGGAGGACAGATGGGATATCGCGAAAACTTCATGCTGACCAGCCGCGTCGCGGTCGTCACGGGGGCCGCCAGCGGCATCGGGCTAGAGGCGTGCCGCGCCTTTGCCGAGCTGGGCGCCGAACTGGAGATGCTGGACTTCGACGAAAGCGCGCTTATCACGGCCAAGGAGACGCTGGCCAATACAGGCGTCGGGATCGGCACGACAGTTGTGGATGTGACCGACGCCGCCGCGGTGGAGCGTGCCGCGGCCGCGATCGAAAGCCGCCGCGGGCGCATCGACATTCTGCTGAACTCGGCCGGTATCGCCCGGCTGCACGATGCGGTGGACGTCGCGGATGCCGAATGGCTGCGGGTGATGGACGTGAACGTCAACGGCACCTTTTGGGCCAGCCGCGCCTTCGGCAAGCGGATGGTCGCGGCCGGTCGGGGCAGCATCGTCAACATGGGGTCGATGTCCGGCACGATCGTCAACCGCCCGCAGCACGCCTCCAGCTACATGGTGTCGAAGGGGGCCGTCCATCAGATGACGCGCGCGCTTTCCGCCGAATGGGCGAAGGCGGGGGTGCGGGTGAATGCGCTGGCGCCCGGTTATGTGGCAACGGAAATGACGCTTGCGATGCGCGCCCGCCCCGAACTCTTCGGCACATGGATGGACATGACACCGATGGGGCGTTGCGGAGAGCCGGAGGAAATCGCCTCGGTCATCGCGTTCCTGGCATCGGACGCGTCAAGCTACATGACGGGGGCGATCCTCGCGGTCGACGGAGGATACACGACATGGTGAACGAACACGCGCTGCGGCAGGAGATCATCGCGGCCTCCATCCGGATGAACGACAGCGGGATCAATCAAGGCACGTCGGGCAACATCAGCCACCGCTTTGGCGAGGGGATGCTGATCACCCCGTCGTCCATGCCCTATGACGCGCTGGAACCGGCGGACATCATGTATGTCGGCCCTGATGGCAGTGCCGAAGGCCGCAACATGCCATCGAGCGAGTGGCGCTTCCACCTCGACATCCTGCGCGCGCGGCCCGAGCTGAACGCCGTCGTGCACGCCCACCCTACATATGCCACGACCATCGCGATCATGGGGCTGTCGATCCCGCCGATCCACTACATGGTGGCGGTCTGCGGCGGGCCGGACATCCGCTGCGCCCCCTATGCCACCTTCGGCACGCCGGAACTGTCGGCCCATGCCGTAAAGGCATTGGAGGGGCGGACGGCCTGCCTTCTGGCCCATCACGGCATGATCGCCGCCGGCAAGACGCTGGCCAAGGCCATGTGGCTTGCGGTGGAGGTGGAGACGCTAGCCCGCCAGTATCACGGGTGCCTGCAATTGGGTGAGCCGCCCCTGCTGCCGGTGGAGGAGATCGACAACGTGCTGTCACGCATGGCGGGCTATGGGCATGCCTGACTGACATGACGCATCCGATCCGGGGGGGAGCCGGAGCGGGCGCGTGCAGACTGAACCGGACCGGGGAGCGGTCCATTAGGGAGGAGAAACGACATGACGATCAGAACAATTCTGGCCGTGACGGCGCTGGCGACCCTTGGTGTGGGCACGGCTTTCGCGCAGGACGTGCCGTCGCTGGAAGGCAAGACCATCGGCATCACCGCCATCGGCACCGATCACCACTGGGACATCCAGGCTTATCAGGGCGCGATCGAGGCGGTGGAGGCACTGGGCGGCGAAGTCATCGCGCTGGACGCTCAGCGCAATGACCAGACGCAGGTCAGCCAGATCCAGACGCTGATTTCGCAGCGGCCCGACGCGATCATCCAGATGCTGGGCAACGTGGATGTGCTAAACCCGTGGTTGAAGCGGATCCGCGATCAGGACATCCCGCTGTTCACCATCGATACGACGACCGAATACGCGATCAATAACTCCACCTCGGACAACTATGCCATCGGCACGGCCATCGCTCTCAAGATGATCGAAGATATGGGTGGGCAGGGCAAGATACTGGTCTTCAACGGGTTCTATTCGGTTCCAGTCTGCCGCATCCGCTACGATATGCTGAAATACGTCCTGAACGACTTTCCGGGCGTGACGATCGTGGAGCCGGAATTACGCGATGTCATTCCGAACACCGTGCAGTCCGCCTATTCCGACGTGACGGACATGCTGACCCGATATTCCGGTGATGACAGCATCAAGGCGGTATGGTCGTGCTGGGACATCCCCCAGATCGGTGCCACGCAGGCGATCGAGGCCGCAGGCCGCGAGGGCGTGATGACCTATGGCATCGATGGCAGCCCCGAAGTGGTGGCGATGGTCGCCGATCCCGACAGTCCTGCCGGCGCCGTGGCCGCCCAGCAACCGCGTGAGATCGGCGCGGCGGCCGCCCATAACGTCGCCCGCTATCTTGCGGGGGAGGAGGTTCCGCCCTTCACCTTCATGCCCGCGGTGATCGTGACCAAGGACAACGCGGCCGAAACCGCATCGCAGTTTTTGGAAGGCACCGACGCGGCCATGCCCGCCCAGTGATCGACGGGGCCGGCCCCTGCGGCCGGTCCATTTCCTGTGCAGAACTGGAGGCACCATGCCGGATCCATCCGCCCGCCGCCCCGTCGTCGAGATGCGCGGCATCTCCAAGACCTACGGGCCGGTGAAGGCCCTGACCGATGCCGACCTGACGATCCACGAAGGCTCCATCCACGGGCTTGTCGGTGCGAACGGCGCAGGCAAGTCCACGATCATCAAGATCCTTGCCGGAATCGTGCGCCCCACCGCGGGAACGATCCTTGTGAACGGCAAGGAGGTCACCCACCTGACGCCGTCATCCGTGGAACAGCTGGGGGTGCATTTCATCCACCAAGACCGTTTGTTGGTCCCTACCGCCACCATCGGCGAGGCGATCTTCCTGCGGCACGAGCCGCGCATCGGCCCGTTCGTCAACCATCGCGCGATGAACCGGCAGGCGGACGAATTGCTGAAGCGGTATTTCGACCTGACGCTGCCGCCCGGCAAGCTGGTGCGGGAATTGACCACGGCGCAGCAGAAGATCGTCCAGATCACCCGTGCGCTGGCGCAAAAGGCGCGGGTGCTGGTTCTGGACGAACCGACGGCCGCCCTAGTCAAGCGCGAAGTGGACAGCCTGTTCGGTGTGCTGCGCCGCCTGCGTGACGACGGGATCGCGGTCGTCTTCATCTCCCACTACATGTCCGAGATCGAGGAATTGTGCGATGCCGTCACGGTGATGCGCAACGGCACCGTCGTTGGCGTGGTTGATCCGCGAGAGACGCCGATCGACCGTATCGTCGCCATGATGATCAATCGCGACATGGCCGAGATGTATCCCCCCCGCAAGGCAACGATCGGCGCACCGATGCTGGAGGTGGGCGGCCTGACGCTGGAGGGTGCGTTCCGCGATATATCCCTCGACGTCCGCGCGGGCGAGATCGTCGGCCTGACCGGGCTTCTGGGATCGGGCGTGAAGGAACTGGTGCAGTGCCTGTTCGGCCTGAAGGCCCCGGACAGTGGCACCATCCGGATCGAGGGGGAGGTGCCGCCGCTCCGCTCTCCCATCCATGCGGTGTCGGCGCGCGTCGCCATGCTGCCGGAGGACAGGCGCGCGCATGGCGTGGCGATGGGGCTGTCGGTGGCCGAGAACATCTCGCTCGCCTCGCTTGGGCGATATGCGCGGAGCGGCCTTGTCTCGCGGCGGCGCGAGGCGGAGGTGGTGGACGGTCTGATCCGCGAGCTGTCGATCAAGACGCCAAACCGCACGAACCTTGTCCGCAACCTGTCGGGCGGCAACCAGCAAAAGGTGGCCATCGCCAAATGGCTCAGCTGTCAAAGCCGCGTCTACATCTTGGATGAACCGACGGTGGCCGTCGATGTCGGCGCGAAGGTGGAGATCTACACCCTGTTGAATCGGCTTGCCGCAGAAGGGGCCGCGATCCTGCTGATGTCTTCGGAGTTGGAGGAGCTGGTGGGCATGTGTGACCGCACGCTCGTCATCTATCGCGGCGAGGTGACGCATGAATTCGCGCGTGGCGGGGTGGATACGGATCAACTTCTGGCCGCCGCCTCCGGTGCGCAGCCGGCACGACGGAAGGAGATGGCATGACAATGACCGACACCGCCCCCCGCGCCGCCCGCAGCGGGCTAACGCGAAAGAACCTTGGTGCATGGGCGATCCGCCTCGGTGCGCTGGCGATGTTCGCGGCGATCCTGATCTATTTCGCGGCCACCGCGCGCGGCTTCGCCAACCCCTACAACATCATGAACGTGGTCGAGCAGTCGGCCATCCTCGGGCTTCTGGCCTTCGGCATGTCGGTCGTGCTGATCGGCGGCGGGTCCGAGGTGCAGACCGGCGGCATCGACCTGTCGCTGGCCGCCAATACCGGCCTCTGCGCCGCCGTCTTTGCCAATTGCATGCAGGCGGGCGTGCCCGAAGCGGCCGCCATTGCCGCCGCGCTGGTGACCGGAATGGTGATCGGGCTTCTGAACGCGCTGGCGGTCGTGCGCCTGCATATCCTGCCGCTGCTGGCCACGCTGGCGGTGATGAACATCGCGGCGGGGCTGGAACTGACGGTGACGCAGAACACCGTTATCTCCGTGTCCTCGCCCTTTCTGATGGGGCTGGCGATGGGGTCGTTCCTTGGCATCTCGTCGCTGGCCTGGGTGTTCATCGTATTTTCAGCGCTGATGGTCTGGGGGGTGCATTTCTCTCGCACAGGGCTGCGGCTTTATGCGGTGGGTGGCCACCGCGAGGCTGCGCGCGCATCGGGGCTGAATGTCGGCCGCTATGTGACCGGAACCTATGTCTTTGCCGGTTTGTGCGCGGGGCTGGCTTCGGTGCTGATCGTGGCGCGGCTGTCTTCCTCCACCCCCGGCACGGGCCAGTTGCTGCTGTCGGTGCTTGCCGCATCGCTGCTGGGCACCGTCTTTTCGCGCCGCTTCATCCCCACGATGGGCGGCACGATCCTCAGCGTTCTGTTCATCGGGTTTCTGGCCAACGGGTTCCAGCTTTCGGGGGTCTCCTCCTACTGGGTCAACGGCGTCCAAGGCGCGCTGATCCTGCTGGTCGTGGCCGTCACCTCGTTCGCACGTCCATCGGAGGGCTGATCCATGACCACATCGACCATGCCGTGCCTGAACACCGAGCATCTGGCGAACTATGCCGTGCTGGGGGCGTTCCTAGCGATCCTCATCTACTTTTCGGTCGCCGCACCGGGGTTCCTGAGCGCGGATAACCTATTCAACCTTGTCGTCAACAATGTGGTGCTGCTGGCCATCGTCGCACTCGGCATGACGATCGTGATTTCCTCGGGCGGGATCGATCTGTCGGTCGGCATCTCGCTGGACATGGCGGCGATGGTGTTCGTGATGCTTCTGGCCGCCGGTATGTCCGGCGGGATAAGCGTGGCGGGTGGCATCGCCGCTGCCGGTGTGGTGGGGATGTTGAACGCCATCCTGATCACGCGCCTGCGCATCAGCCCGTTTTTGGCCACGCTTGGCATCCTGTTCATCGGGCAAAGCGTGCAGCGGCTGGCGACACAAGGCGGCCAGCCGATTTATCTGACCCGCGCGGAATATGCGGGCACGTTCAACGCCATCGCACGTTCCACATTCCTTGGCATTCCCACGCCCGTTTGGGTGATGGCGGCGCTGGCCATCGCCGTTTGGGTGCTGTTGCACCGTTCGGTCTTCGGTCGCTATGTCCGTGCGCTTGGGGCGCAGCCGGGGGTGGCGTGGTATTCGGGCATCCGCGTGCCGCGGAACACGGCGATGGTCTACATCCTGTGCGCGGTTCTGTGCGGCGTGTCGGGGATCATCCTGTCATCGACCGTGCGCAGCTATGTCCCGCTGTCGGGCGACGGATACCTGCTGGACGCGATCGGCGCGACATTCATCGGCACGACCCTGTCGGCGGAACGGCGTCCGTCGGTCATCGGCACGATCATGGGGGTGTTGCTGTTGGGCGTCATGCGCAACGGCCTCCTGCTGATCGGCTGGAACTTCTATTGGCAGCAAGTGGGCATCGGCGTGCTGGTGTTTGCGGTGCTGGCCATCAGCTTCGGCCTGAAGGGCCGGGCGGATTGAACAAGGATCATCACATGCCACGTTTCGACGTAAGTTCCATAGGGTTCTACGTGCTCGACATCCTCGGGCGGCCCGTGACACGCATCCCCGAAGGCGGACGTGCCGATTACATCGACGAGATCCGGATGACCGTTGCCGGCACCGCCGGGGCCACTGCGATGGATTGCGGCATCCTTGGCCTGAAGGCTCAGGCCGTCACCACGCTGGGCGTAGACGAGATGGGCGATTTCATGATCGCCAAGCTGAACGGATACGGGGTAGATACCGCGCTTGTGCAGCGTGACGCATCGGTCCAGACCTCGGCCACCATCCTGCCGGTGCGCCCGAACGGCGAACGGCCCGCACTGCACGTACCCGGCACGGCGGCCACCTTCACGATCCCCGACGATCGCCTAGATGCGGCGCTGGACGCGCAGATCATCCATCTTGGCGGCACGGGTCTGTTGCGCGCCTTTGACGGTGCGCCCACGCTGGCCATGCTGAAGCGCGCGAAGGATTTGGGCCGCATCACCACCTTCGACCTGATCCAGGCCACGCCCGCCGTCTGGGCGCTGGTGGAGCCGATGCTGCCGATGATCGACTACTTCATTCCGTCGATCGAAGAAGCGGCGGAGCTTGCGGGCACCGACGACCCTGCGCAGGCCGCGGCGTTCTTCAAGAAGCGCGGCGTGTCGAACGTGATCCTGACGCTGGGCGGGGACGGTGTCCATGTCTCGCCCGCAGAAGAGCCGGACTTCGCGTTGCCCGCCCACGACATCGCGGTGGTCGATACGACGGGCTGCGGCGACAGCTTCTCGGCAGGGGTGATCACGGGGCTGGCGAAGGGCTGGGACATCTATCGCACGGCGCGCTTCGCCTCGGCGGTGGCGGCAAAGGTGGCGATGGGCCTCGGCTCGGACGGCAAGCTGGTGTCGTTCGACGACACACTGGCTGCAATGGAGACGCTGCCGGTGCGTGGCACGCAGGCGGCCTGAAGGGGGAGGGGATGACAATGGAACCGAAGAAGACTGTGCTCGTGACGGGCGCAAGCCGTGGCATCGGCCGTTCGCTGGCCGTGGGCTTTGCCCAGGCCGGATACAACGTGGCGATCACCGACCTGCCGCAAGAGGCGGGGGCGATGCAGGATACCGCCGCGATGGTAACGGAGGCGGGCGGAAAGGCCCATGTGCAGGGGGTGGACGTCTCGGATGCGGGGTCCACGAAGGCCGCCATTGCGGCGCTTCTGGAACAGGCGGGCAAGATCGACGTGCTGGTCAACAACGCGGGCATTCTGAAGACCGCCATGCTGGACGAGATCGAGGAGACTGTCTGGGACGCGCATTTCGACGTGAACGTGAAGGGCGTGCATCTGATGTGTCAGGCGGTGCTTCCGGCCATGCGGGCGCGCAGGTCGGGGCGGATCATCAACATTGCCTCCATCGCCGGACGGCTGGGCGTGCCCAGTCAGGCGCATTACGCAGCGACGAAGGCCGCCGTCATCTCGCTGACCCGTGTGATGGCCCGCGAATACGGGCCCGAGGGGATCAACGTCAACGCGCTTTGCCCCGGCATCATCCTGACCGAGATGGGCAAGAACAACCTCGGGACCGACGAGGCGGTAAAATACTGGGAAACCCAGACCGCCTGCCGCCGTCTGGGCCAGCCCGAGGATATCGTGGGCCCTGCGGTCTTCCTCGCATCCTCGCACGCGGACTTCGTCAACGGCCAGTCGCTGAACGTCTGCGGCGGCCTGTATTTCCATTGAGGCGCATATGACCGATTTCAAATTTCCCCTTCCCCGCCACGACGCCTTCCTGATCGGTGGCGCGTGGGTGGCGCCGAGGGGCGGCGAGACCCACACCCTCGTCAATCCGGCGGACGAGACGCGGATCGCGGACATCCCCATGGCGGACGAGGCGGAGGTGAACGCCGCCGTCGCCGCTGCGACCGCTGCCTTTGACAGCTGGGCGCAGACCCCGTTGGCCGAGCGCCGCCGCCTTCTGGTGCGCCTGCTGGATCTTTACAATGGCGCGTATGAGGAACTGGCCGAGCTGATGACCCGCGAGATGGGGACGGTGCGCAGCTTCTCCTCCTCGGCGCAGTCCTGGGTGGGGCAGCAGCATCTGGAGGCGACGCTGCGCGCCATGGACGGCTTCGTTTGGGAAGAAAGCCGCGGCGACATGCGCCTGATCCGCGAACCCGTCGGCGTCTGCGCGCTGATCACGCCGTGGAACTGGCCGATGAACCAGCTTGTGGTGAAGGTGGCCCCCGCGCTGGCGGCAGGCTGCACGATGGTGGCGAAACCGTCCGAATTCTCGCCCCTGTCATCCCTGCGCTTCGCGGAACTGGTGGTGGAGGCGGGCATCCCGCCGGGCGTCTACAACCACATCACCGGATCGGGGCCGGTCGCAGGGTCGGCGCTGTCGCGCCATCCGGATGTGGCGATGGTGTCGATCACAGGCTCCACCCGTGCGGGGATCGCGGTGGCGCGCGATGCCGCCGAGACGGTGAAGCGCGTGCATCAGGAACTGGGCGGCAAGTCCGCCAACATCATCCTGCCCGATGCCGACCTGAGGGCCCGCGTGATCGAGGGGGTGGAGACCTGCTTTTCCAACTGCGGTCAGGCCTGCAAGGCCCCCGCGCGGATGCTGGTCCCCCATGACCGCATGGACGAGGCCGCCGACATCGCCCGTGCCCACGTGGAAACGATCCGCGTCGGCAACCCGATGGACGCCGAAACGGGGCAGGGGCCCGTCGTCAACGCCCTGCAATACGACCGCATCCAAGATCTGATTCAGGCGGGCATCGATCAGGAGGGCGGAAGCGCGCGGCTGGTGATCGGTGGCACGGGGCGCCCCGACGGGCTCAACTCGGGCTATTATATCCGGCCCACGGTCTTTTCCCACACCGATCCGAAATCCCGCATCGCGACAGAGGAGATCTTCGGCCCCGTCCTGACCATCATCGGATACGAGGACGAAGACGAGGCGATCCGCATCGCCAACGATACCGTCTATGGCCTGTCCGGCTATGTCCAGAGTGCGGACACGGAGCGCGCCCGCCGCGTCGCCCGCCGCTTGCGCTGCGGCACGGTGTTCATCAACAATGCCGACTGGACGGCGGACATGCCGTTCGGCGGCTACGGCCAATCCGGCAACGGCCGCGAACATGGAGAGTTCGGGCTGGCCGACTTCACCGAGTTGAAGGCAGTGCTGGGTCACGGCTGACATGCGCGTCATCTGGATCACGCTGGGCCTTGCCTTGGGTCCGGCGGTCGCGATGGGCCTTGGTCGGTTCGCCTATTCGATCCTGCTGCCGGCCATGCGCACGGATCTGGGGTGGAGCTATGCCCAGGCCGGGTGGATGAACACGGCAAATGCGGGGGGATATCTTACGGGCGCGCTCATGGCACCGCTTCTGGTCGGCCGATTTGGCGCGGCGCGGGCGTTTCGGGACGGGCTTGTCGTGCTGGTGCCCGTCCTTGCCGCGCCGGTCTGGTTCCACGGGGATGCGGCTCTGCTGCTATGGCGCGCTCTTGCCGGGATGGCCGGGGGTGTCGTCTATGTCACGGGCGGCCTGCTAGCCATCGGTCTGGCGGGGGGAGGCACAGCGGGTGTCCGGGTGGTCGGCCTGTTTTATTCCGGATCGGGTATCGGGCTAGTCGTCGCTGGCGCGGCCCTTCCGCCGCTTTTGGCCGTGCGGGGAGACGGGGGCTGGTTGGCGGGCTGGCTGGTCGTGGGCCTGCTGGCGCTTCCTTGCGCCGCGCTGGCCGCCGTCGCCGCCCTCAGGGCCGAACGTCCGATGGCCACCCGCGCTCTGCCTCTCCGGCTTGGTCCCGCCCTTGTCCGATCCCCTTGGATGATCGCGGGATACATGCTGTTCGGCATGGGCAGCATCGGTTACATGACGTTCATCTACGCCGCGATCACCGTCGGGGGGGACTGGACGCGCGGCATGACGTTCTGGGTTCTTCTGGGAAGCGCCTCCGTCGCCGCGCCATGGGTCTGGTCCGGGCTTCTGGGCCGAATGCGGAGCGGTCGCGCCTTCACGCTGGTGCTGTCGGTCGCCGGGGCAGGGACTGTCTTGCCTTGGATGTCGGACGGGCTGCTCGCGATCATCCTGTCAGCGCTGTGTTTTGGGGGGAGTTTCTTCATGTCGGTCTCGGTCACCTCGCTTCACATAAAGCGCGCCTACAGTCCTGAAACCGGGGTGGCGGCGGTGTCGGCCTTCACGCTGGCCTTCGGCATCGGGCAGCTTCTTGGCCCGCCCCTAAACGGTACGCTTGCCGATCACGGGGTCCCGCTGGCCGCATCGCTTCTAGTGTCGACGGCCCTCATCGTGCTGGGTGCGCTGATCGGCGGGGCGCAGCGTGACCCGTGGACCAAGTGACCCGAGATTGTCACGGATCTGTGTCGAAAAAATGAGTGCAGGGCGCGCGGCACCCGCCGAGCCTGTGCTTCTGCGCCTTTCAATTCGGTTCATTTCTTGGAATGAGATAACCTACAAGCCCGCGCCCGTTACCTAGGCTCCAGACTCATTGAGTTTCAGAGCCAGAACAAGACGGTGGCTGCGAGAGCAATGGCGGAGAAGAACGTCTCCGGGCATCGGTCGTAACGGGTGGCGACCCGCCGCCAGTCCTTGAGGCGTCCGAACATGATCTCAATTCGGTTGCGCCGTTTGTAACGCCGCATGTCGTATTTCACAGCCGTCTTGCGGGACTTCCGGCCGGGGATGCAGACCTTTATTCCCTTGTCTTTTAGCGCATCCCTGAGCCAATCCGCATCATAGCCCCGATCCGCCAAGAGCCAATCCGTCTTCGGCAAAATGCCCAGCAGCGCCGCAGCGCCAGTGTAATCGCTCACCTGTCCGGCCGACATGTAGAACCCGATCGGCCGCCCCCTCGCGTCGGTGACGGCATGCAACTTGGTGTTCATGCCGCCTTTTGAGCGGCCGATCTGGCGATCACGCCCCCCTTTTTGACCCGCAGGCTCGAGGCCGTGCGATGCGCCTTCAGATAGGTTGCATCGATCATGATCGTCTTGTGCTCGGCGCCCTCAGAGGCCAGGCCCATCATAATCCGGCCAAAAACCCCGTTGTCGCTCCAGCGCTTCCAGCGGTTGTAGAGGGTCTTGTGGGGGCCATATTCCCTCGGCGCGTCGCACCAGCGCAACCCGTTGCGATTGACAAAGATTATGCCGCTCAGAACCCGCCGATCATCGACGCGGGGCTTGCCATGGCTCTTGGGAAAGAACGGCTTCAGGCGCTCCATCTGGGCGTCGGTCAGCCAGTAAAGATTGCTCATCGATCAGGTCTCCTTGCAGAGCCTGAATCACGCCAACAGCCTGAAATCAATGGGTCTGGAGCCTAACTAGCCTTGAACAGGAAACACGATCTCTCGGCCTGCATCGTTGTAGTAAGAACATGTATACAGGTCACGACAAGGGATGTTTGCCGTGATTGGCTTTCTAGATCCCAACGTGCGTGGATGATCTGCGGATCCGCGTAATATTACGATTGGGGACGCTTATCCATGACGATTCAATGGAAAACGCGGACGGTTCCTGATCGACCTGTCGCAGGGACCTGGCCTTCGCCTACAACTGCGCTCACCGTTTCTAGGTGCAATATCGTTTGTTGCCGGAACCAGAAGAAGCGGTGTTACCTTTCAGATGACCGCCGCATGGCACGCACGTGATCATCTAGAAAGCAGTAATGAACCTGAACAGGCAAATGGATCATTCAACGACGGTTGCCTCGGACGTTGAGGAAGCCGACAAGGATGCGGCACGTTCCGCGGCGCGCCATCGTCACCATCCTGTGGTCCAGAGGCTTGGCGCGGCCAGCGAGATCGCCGATCAGATCCCTTTGTCCGTCGTGTGCGCGACGGTGATCGGGCGAGGGGTGATCATCGGTCTCCCTCATGTCACGCGGACCGGCCTGAAGATGATGATGGCCCATGTTCTCGCGAACTCCGTTAAGCGGGTCATCAAAAACAACGTCAAGCGCACGCGCCCGAAGGTCATGATCGAGGAGCAGACCTACGAGTGCGAGGCAGGCGAAAGCGAAGGCGGCGACGACACCTCGTTTCCGTCCGGTCACACTGCAGGGGCCGTGGCGGTGGCGACCGTCATGGCCCGCGACCTGCCGCAGACGGCCGTGCCGGTGCTGGCGATCGCCGCGGTGATCGCGGGTATCCAAGTCCCGCGCGGCAACCATTATCCCGTCGATGTCGCGGCTGGCGCGGCGCTCGGTCTGGCGGCCGCATGGGCTGTGCTCACTTTCTGGCCTCGACATCAGGAGAACGGAAGGCCGGTAACAGTAAAGCGCCGGTTACCTACACCGACGAGAAATTGAGTGGTTCACCCGATGGTCGATGGCCACTGGCCCATGCCGGCAAGTGCATTCCTGCCGTGATACAGTCGTTCAGCTTCAAGAAACCAACGCCGGGGCTCCCGATGTTGGCTGGCTCACTCCAATGCGCTTGCTCACAAACCGTAGAGACTTGCGTGGTTCTCTGTCGAAATGCGATGGCGGTGCGATTCATTGGGGAAAAGGCCGAGGTTGCCCCCGGCCTTTCGTCAGCTTTCCTCTTCCTGAAACGCCTCCTCGCGTTTTTTGCGGAAGCTGGGCAGGATCATCAGTGCCAGCAGGATCACCGTCGCCGCCAGCATGGTCAGGCTGATCGGGCGTTCGACGAAGATCGAAGGATCGCCTTGTGTGATCAGCAACGTCCGGCGCAAGTTCGCCTCCAGAAGCGGACCTAGGACAAAGCCCAGCAGCAAAGGTCCGGGTTCGCATTTCGCCTTGCGGAAGGCGTAGCCCAGAAGACCGAAACCCGCTGCCAGCAGCACGTCAAAGATGCGGTTGTTCATCGAATAGACGCCGACGCAGCAGAACAGCAGGATGGCCGGATACAGCAGTCGATAGGGAACCGTCAGCAGCTTCACCCACAACCCGATCAGAGGCAGGTTGATGAAGACGAGCAGTGCGTTGCCGATCCACATGGAGGCGACAAGGCCCCAGAAGATTTCCGGTTGCGTGGTCATCACCGTCGGGCCGGGAGTGATCCCATGGATCATGAACGCAGACAGCATCATCGCCATCATGTTGTTGGACGGGATACCCAAGGTCAGCAGCGGAATGAACGACGATTGCGCAGCGGCATTGTTGGCGGCCTCCGGTGCCGCCACCCCCTCGACCACGCCCGTGCCGAACTTGTGCGGGTGCTTGGACACCTTCTTTTCCAGCGAATAGGCACTGAACGATGCCAAGGTCGCCCCACCGCCCGGCAGAATCCCGAGGAAGCTGCCAATCCCCGTGCCGCGCAGCACGGCCGGCCACGACCGCCGGAAATCTTCGCGCGTCGGCCACAGGCGGGTCAGTTTCGCCACCTTGACGCCTTCGGAGCCCGACCGCTCGAGGTTGGAGATGATCTCGGAGAACCCGAAGAGACCGATGGCGATGACCGTGAAGTCGATCCCGTCGAACAGTTCGAGCGAGCCGAACGTCAGGCGTTCCGCCCCCGTCGCCTGATCCGTGCCGACCATGCCGAACAGAAGGCCGATCAGGATCATGCCGATGGCTTTGAGAACCGGGCCGCTGGCAAGGATCGTTGCGGCAAGCAGGCCGAATACCATGAGGGCGACGTATTCCGCAGGTCCGAAGTTCAGCGCGAAACTCGACAGCATCGGTCCGGCGATGGCGATGCCGAAGGTGGCCACCGTGCCCGCGAAGAACGAGCCGAGCGCCGCCACGGCCAGTGCGGAGCCGGCTCGACCCTGCTGTGCCATCTGGTAGCCGTCCAGCGCAGTGACCACCGCCGACGCCTCTCCGGGCAAGTTCACGAGGATCGCCGTGGTGGATCCGCCGTATTGCGCGCCGTAGTAGATTCCAGCCAGCATGATGATCCCGGCCAGCGGAGGAAGGAAGAACGTGATCGGCAGCAGCACGGCGATGGTCGCCGTCGGGCCGATGCCCGGAAGCACCCCGATCAGCGTGCCCAGAAGCGCGCCGATCAGGCAGAACCCAAGGTTCTGGGGCGTCATGGCTTCCGAGAAGCCCATCATGAGAAGATCGAAGATTTCCATGTTCTATTCCTCGGCTCAGAACGGCCAGAGTTCGATTTGCACGCCCAGCCCATAGACGAAGACGAGCGCGCCAAACGCGGTCAGCCCACCTGCAAGCATCAGCGTGGTGCGCCAGCGGCCACCCGGATCGGCCAGCGATCCCGCGATGATCAGCCACAGCGACGCCAGGACGAAACCGCCGTGTTCGCAAAGATAGGCGAAGCCGACGATGGACAGGAAGATGACGAGCAACGGTCGCAGACGCATCGGCTCGATGGCCTCCGCTCTACGGCGCAGGGCCACCGCGCCGATCACCCCGCCCAGCAGGATCAACAGTCCGCAGACGGCACGGGGCAGATAGCCCGCACCCATCTGGGCCAGCGTGCCCTGATCCAGATCGCGCGCCAGCCAGAAGCCGAGCGCGCCGAAGCCGATGAACAGGCCTGCCGTCAGCAGGTCCGGGCCGTCGCCTTTTCTCGCAACGCTCGGCCCTGCCATCATTGATCCTCTTTGATCAGGGCGAAGATCTCGCGGTAGCGGTCAAGCCGTGCGGGCATCGCTGCCTGCCAGTCGGCACCGGACTGGAAGGACAAGGGCAGCGATTGCTGCTGCGCCTGCGCCTGGAACTCGGGATCGGCCAGTGCTGCGTTGACGGCTTCGGCAAGGCGGGTGCGGATCTCCTCGGGGACTTCGCAACGGGTTGCAAGGCCGCGTTCCGACGACATGATCACGTCGTAACCCTGCTCCTTCGCCGTGGGCAGGTCCGCCGCCAAGACCGAGCGTTCCTCGGCGAACTGGCCCAGGGCGCGCATGGCATTCTTGTCGGCCGTTGCGTATTCGCCGACGTTCAGGCCGATGGCCGTGATGTGGCCGCCCAGAAGCGCCGTCTTCGCCTCGTTCGCGCCGCCGAAGGGGATCGCGGTCAGGTCGATGTCGGCCGAACGCTCCAGCTGCAGCATCGCCATGTGCTCATCCGTTCCGACGCCGGTGGTGCCGATGGACACCGCACCGGGGTTCTCTTTTGCGAAAGCGACAAGATCCTCCAGCGTCTGGAAATCCGAGGATGCGGGCACGATGAAGGTGCCGGGATCTTCGACGATGCGGGCGATGGGGCAGAGCTCGGCCGGATCGAAACGCAGCTTGCGGTCGATCTGCATCGTCAGAAAGCCCGGAGTGTTGAGCGACGACACGGTGTAGCCGTCGGGCCGCGCCTGCGACAATGCAGTGTAGGTGATCTCCCCAGCGGCGCCGGGCCGGTTCAGGACCGGAAACTGCGCGTCCAGTTCGGCCTCGAGATAAGGCGCGAGCGTGCGCAGCATGATGTCGGTGCCACCGCCGGGGGCATAGGCGACAATCATCTCCACGGGGCGGTCGGCAGGCCAGTCGGCATGGGCCGCACCTGTCGCGGATGCAAGAACGGCTGCCGCGAACGGCAGTGACTTCAAATTGGTCATGGTAGTCCTCCCTTGGTGTCTTCCCGGTTGTCAGAGTCCGTCCGGAATCTCGCAACCCAGTTTCTTCAAAGCCGCGTCGACCCAGGAACGATCGTTCGTCCCGGCCTCGATCGCGGCCATCTGTGTCGCCTCGGCCTCCCCCTTGGCGACGGTCTTGTCGTAGACGTTCTCGGCGGCGTCGAACGGCACGGCGAGCACGCCGTCACTGTCTCCGATCACCAGATCGCCCGGCTCGATCACCATCCCGTCGATGGCGATCGGCACGTTGATTTCCCCGGGCCCGTCCTTGTAGGGGCCGCGATGGGTGATCCCCGCGGCAAAGGTCGGCAGATTCACCTTGAGAAACGCGTCCGCATCGCGAATGGCACCATTCAGCACGAATCCCGCCACACCCTTCTTCACGGCATGGGCCAGCATCAGCTCGCCCATCAGTGAATTGGTCAGATCGCCCCCGCCGTCGACAACGATCACATCGCCGGGTTGCGCCATGTCGATCGCCTTGTGCAGCATCAGGTTGTCGCCGGGGCGGGCCTTCACGGTAATGGCCGGACCGGCCATCTGGCCGTCGGAATGCATCTTCGTCAGACGCGGACCGGCGGCCGTCATGCGGGACATGCTGTCGCTGACATTCGCGACAGGCAGCTTCAGATAGCGCTGAACTAGGTCGGCTGAGACGGCTCGGTTACGTTTCAGGATGCGGAATCCGGTTGCCATGATGCTCTCCTCAGGCCGTGATCTTGAGTTTTGCGCGATTGACGATCCGCGCGGCAGGCACGGAACGCCCCGTCAGGATATCGACGATGCCCTGCGCCGCATCGAGGCCGACACGCTTGTTGGCCGCGGCGGTCACACCGCCGATGTGGGGTGACAGGACGAGTTTGGGTTCAGCCCAGAACGGGTGATCCGCAGGTGGCGGTTCCTGTGCGAAGGTGTCGAGCCCAGCACCGAAGATGCGGTCTTCGGCAAGGGCGGTGGCCAGTGCCGCCTCGTCGATCAATCCGCCGCGCGCCGTGTTGATGATGATGGCATCACGTTTCATCAGCGCAAGCCGTTCGGCATTGACGACATGCTTCGTCGCGGGGGTCAGGGGCGAATGCAGGCTGATAACGTTGCTCGTGGCAAACAGCCTGTCCAGATTCTCGACCCGCTCGACACCTTCGGCGGCGAAGACCTCTGCAGGCGTGAAGGGATCGTAGGCGAGGACCGTCATGCCAAGCCCCTTGGCAAAGCGGGCGGTGTGGCGGGCAATGGCCCCGAACGCGACGAGACCCATTATTGAACCGGCCAGCTCGCGCCCTTGGAAGCCCGCCTTTTCCCAGCGACCTTCGCGGATGCTTTGATCCAGCGGGATGACCTTCTTGGCCACCGCGAACAGGAGTGCGATTGCGTGTTCGGCAACCGAGACGGCATTGGCCCCGGCCGCGTTTAACACAGGAATGCCACGAGCGCTGGCGGCATCCACATCGATGTTGTCGACGCCAGCGCCATGTTTCGAGATGACCCGAAGCCTTGGTGCAACCGCGAACAGGTTCTCATCGATCCGGCCCATGCGTGCAAGGACACCAACCGGATCAGCTTCACGAACGGCAGCGATCAGTCCTGCCCCATCGCTGTATGGCGGCACGTAAACCGGCGCAAAGCCCGCATTCACGAGCACATCGACTGCAGCGGGTGCCAGGCTTGGCCCCGTGATCAGGATATTATCTGTCATCGTCCTCCCCGATGCCGAGCATTGGCATCATCCTCGGAAGAAGGATTAGCAATGGATTTTTTAATTACTAGCGCATAATATTAATGTTTATCGTAAGAGGTTCTCCAATAAATGGATATACGACAGCTCAGGACGTTCCTCACCATTGCCGAGATGGGAAGTTTTTCCAAAGCGGCCGTTCATCTGAATCTTACTCCGTCGGCCGTAAGCCAGCAGATGCAGGCGCTGGAGATAGAGATCGGGGTTCCTCTCTTCGATCGCACCAGTCGGCCGCCCCGCCCGAATACGGCAGGCATGCAAATGCTTGATGCAGCCCGCGAATTGATCCGGACAGCGGACGACGCTATTGGAACGATCACCGGGCGTAAGGTCGTCGGCACGCTCGCGATCGGATCTGTCCGCACGAGTGCCATGAGCCTGTTGCCACGGGCGATTGTCCTGCTGCGCGACCGCAACCCCGGCCTGCGGATCAAACTGCGGGTGGGATCGTCGGATGCCCTCCTTCAGGACGTGGCGGCAGGACGACTCGACGCCGCGATGGTCGCCGAAAATCGCGACCTTCCAGCCTCGCTGCGCTGGAATCCCTTCATCCGGGAGCCTCTGTTCGTGATCGCCCCGCCGGACTCACCGCAGATGACGGACAAGGAATTCCTGAAAGCGTTCCCCTATATCCGGTTCCGTGCGGCGGTGCCGCTTGCGCAGATCATCGATCACGAGCTTGCACGCATGAACATTCCGCTGAACGAGATCGCTGAAATTGACACCATCTCTTCCATCACTTCCTGCGTGGCCAATGGTCTTGGAGTCTCGGTGGTGCCGGACATCGCAATCAAAGAAAGCCCAGCAGCTCTCGTCACGGCCCCTTTCGGCGATCCTCTGATCACAAGGCGAATTGGACTGGCGCAGCGGATCGGTAGTCCTCGCGCAGTCATGATCGAACAGCTTCTGACCGATCTGAGAAATGTCAGCGGGGATCACGTGTCATCGTAAGCATTCGGCCGAACGTCCGGTTTGGGGCTGTCGCTGCGGTGCCGTGGGGGGATGGCGATTTGACTGGCAAATGTCAGGCGTGCGGCTGATCCATCCCCTCCACTCATAGAATGTAGATCAACCCGACGGCCCAGCCCGTCATCGCGGCCCCTGCGACAAGCGTGTAAACCCCGTTCCACCCAAGCCCTGCCCGAGCGGCCGACACGCCCCCCAGCTTTGCCGCCAGCAGGACGGAAGCCGTGTAGGGCGAGGTCGTCCCGCTTAGCGCCCAGCCCCCGGTGATCGCGGCAACGAGTGCCGTCGGTGCGATCCCCATCTCGGCAGGCGTCGGCAGGATCGGCACAAGCAGCGACACAGCGAGGATCGGGTTCATCCCCAGCTGGCCGGTGATCGGGATGATCCAGATCATCATGGCCAGGATGATCCATGGCGGCACGGCCGTCAGGTCCGGCCCATGGGTC
>Ga0265780_10000540_pt1 | contig 58222 bp, 65 predicted proteins | sample P1T30metagenome_FD_192432 | JGI IMG/M metagenome (GOLD analysis project Ga0265780, IMG submission 192432) | Plant litter microbial communities from East Loma Ridge, Irvine, California - P1 T30 | ecosystem: Environmental > Terrestrial > Plant litter > Unclassified | place: USA: California... | reverse complement strand
TACTCTTTTGATTACTTGTTGGATGATACTACTACTGTAGGGAAGATGAGACGGTGGCATTATTCGTGTGTGTGTGTGTGTGTGTGTGTGTGTGTGTGTTTCTAGACCGACGGCTCGTCCTGCATAGCAGGTTCTCAAATATATGATCGGCCTGCAGGTGTTCATCGTGGAGGCGTGCGGGCGGGCGTACCGAAGACATGGGTGAACAGCGCGTGGCGGATCGGCCGTTTTTCCATGTGATGAATCAAATCACCGGTTCCGTTGTTGAACTTGACATGAGAGCGGGAAGTAATATTATGCTGCGGTGGTGGTGGTGGTGGTGGGGATGCCTCTCTCTGTCTGAGCCTTTGTTTGTTTATCATCATCGGGCATGCCCTGGCAAGGATTCATCGAAGGACCAGCCCTAAGATGGAAGGTCACGCCATGTGGCGAACAGCGGTTCTTCAAGTGCGAAATGGACAGAGATACATATACCCATGGCGGTTGTTGAAAGGACAGATGGTGGCTTGAGCCAGACTCTCAGACTCCCTTCCTCCCCTCCACCACGGGGCACTCTCCCGGATCAGAGAGGCCGGGCTTGGTTTTGGTGACATTGACAAACGTGCGCTTATCGTCCTCTCATCACCTCATCACTTGGGAGGTTATCACCCTCTTTACCTTGATCTCTCTCTACCGACCATCAAACACCACTTTACGTTAGGTTGCGAGCACCCACGCCGTTTCCACGTGATGCTCCGCCCGCGAGACAGATCTGCCGTTTCTGGCCTCGTGCAGGCGTAAGCAGTGTTGGTGGAGGAGGGAGGAGGAGGGAGGGAGGACGAGGAGTGCAGTACGACGATATTCATGATGATGATGCGTAGACACACAGTACAAGAACAACGAATGCATGTGAATGATAGGATATTTTCTTGACGACAAACAAAGCACAGTAGATAGCAAAGCAAGCCTCAAGTGTCTGATTTCTTCGATCCACATACATTGATAATGTAGTGGCCATGCCCTTTGAGGCCTCCCCGGCGCTCCACCAAGCCTCTCAGCGGAGATTTTTGCAGCCGAATGCAAGCAAGCGCGCGCCTAGCACCAGTCGTCGCTCCACTTCCATCCCAAGTCCCTGTCCTCCTTCAGTAGTTCCAACTGCTCCTCACGCTGCAACCGCATCGACTTACTGCTGCTGCCCTACTGCTGCTCTGCAAACACCGCCAGACCCCTCCGGCCAGAACTCTCACACCACACCCACACCCAGACACACCCACACACACATACGCGTGCTGAAGCCTGACCCTCGCCGTCTCTCCCCTTCCGCCGCGCCGACACCCCCAATTCTCTCTCGTCTTCGTCTCGTCTCGTCTCCTCTCAATAGTAGTCCCCGCCGAACACACACACACACACACCACACACACGCCTTGCAGATCGCATTTCTTGCCTCGCCTTCGCATTCGACCCCGTCGCAAATCAATCGATCTCCTTGAGCCTCCCGTGGCTTGCGAACCGTCCGCTCGCCTCAACCTCTCGTCTCTTGCTGCACATTCGCCTCCCTCGCAATGGCGTCGAAAGTATGCATGCTGCTCCACCGCCCACCGCCGGTCGACGCCAATGGCTCTGCGCCCTGTGCGACCGTGCAACGCTGGCGCGCCCACCAACCCCCAAGATCTCTGCTGACAGTGAACCTTTGCAGTTCCTCCGGGAATACAAGCTCGTGGTAGTCGGCGGCGGTGGTGTCGGAAAGAGTTGTTTGACCATCCAACTTATCCAGAGCCACTTCGTCGACGAATATGACCCTACCATTGAAGGTGCGCAACCCTCTCCCACAATGCCCTTCCCTGCCTGTCTGCCCGCCCGCCCACGGCACTAACCCGCCGCGCCCACAGATTCATACCGCAAGCAATGCGTGATCGACGAGGAGGTCGCGCTTCTAGACGTGCTCGATACCGCCGGCCAGGAGGAGTACTCGGCCATGCGCGAGCAGTACATGCGAACGGGCGAGGGCTTCCTGCTCGTCTACAGCATAACATCGCGGCAAAGCTTCGAGGAGATTGTCACATTCCAACAACAAATCCTACGCGTCAAGGACAAAGACTACTTCCCCATCATTGTCGTCGGCAACAAGTGCGATTTGGAGTCGGAGAGACAAGTGAGCACAGAAGGTTCGTCTCTAAAAAAATCCGAAACGCGAATCCACGTGCATGCCACGCGTCTCGGGTCGCGCGTGTATGCACTGGACGCAATCCACGCGATCACTGTACTAACAACAAACAGAGGGCGCCGCGCTCGCACGCAGCTTCGGCGGATGCAAGTTCATCGAGACATCCGCCAGGACCCGCGTAAACGTCGACAACGCCTTCTACGACATCGTGCGTGAGATCCGGAAATACAACAGAGATATGTCGTCCAACCCCGGCGGCAGCGGATCTGGCAACAACAACTCGAACAACAACGACAGCCGCGAAAAGGACGAGGAGGGCGGCTGCTGCAAGTGTGCGGTAATGTAATGCGGCTCCAAGCAACAGAGCTGGATAGAGCAGAGCAGGGAACAGAAATCTGGTACTTGGGCCTTGCAGCAGCAAGCACTCCCGCTGGCGGCACAAAGTTACTGGATTTGCATTGGGTAGCGTTCGCGCTTTCTACTAATTAAAGCGCGGGCCCCGTCTTCGCCCACATCGAGGACCTGGAAACAACAACAGACAAGCCCAAGCAACATTCTTGTCGCAAGAGAAGGACGAGGTGGCTCGCAGAAGACGGGGCTGATTTCGATTCTCTCTCGACGACGACGGGAAGATGGGGCAACGGGACGGACTTGCATTATATCCCCTTTTATTGATTGTGGCATGGATTTCTTGGAGCAGTGGGAAACACTGGTCTTCTTCTTACCTTTTTTATTTTCTTTAGCAGCTTTCTTTTTTTTAAAAAATGCGCACTTGTAGTGTAGCAAGAAGGAATTTCCCATTCTGAAATGCTCTTCCTCCATGCTGTGATGAACATTGTGCCTCGAGGCGTGCCAACTCGAAAGTCGGGAGGTACTGACAACATTCACATTGCAAACATCGCTCCTTCTCTCGGTGAGCCTCTCCACCAATCCCGTCTAAACAGATCTCTCATGCCCAGTCTCAGCAATCGTCATCGCAAAATGCCTCCCTTTGACAAGAATATCCTCCCCCTTCCATATCCCATCCCATCCCTTCCTCAATCCTCCCCCTGCAACTTCTCCTCAATACTCTCCACCTCCTCCGCGTCCCCAATCTCGAGGATCCGGCCCGCCTCGCTCTGGTTGCGCATCAGCTCTTTCGCGCCGGCGTACAGCATGCGCGTCTCCTGGTTGCAGGTCGCGGGCAGGTAGTTGAGCATGACGTACGGCACGCTCTGGCGGCCGGACGCCAGCGTGAGCGGGTACGAGAGCAGCACGAAGCGCGGCGAGTTGTCCGGCAGCTCGTCGCTGAGGTCTTGCATGTTCTTGTAGATCTCGGTGTCTGGCGAGCGGTGGATTTCGAGGGTCTTTTTGTCGATCTGGTCTTTTTTTCTTGACGTCCGCTGGTCAGTGAGTGACTTGGGAGGAGTAGGTGTTGAGGTGTATGTAGGTAGGTAGTTGGCCAATTGCTGTCGCCTTTCTGCCTCTTCTTCCTACTTCCTTCTTATGGCTTGTGGGAGGGATCTTTTGGGAGGGAAAGGCGCACAGATGATTGCTTGCGGGTCTTTGGCCCGCGAGGTGCTGAGGCGAAACTTGCGCAGGGCGTCTTTGGTCTCTTGCGAGAAGGTGTAGAGGCGCGACTCGGAGGCCTGGGGAGCAGCGGGGCGGTGTTAGAGTCTGGGAGAGGATGTGTCGCTGGGTTTGATCGGGCTGACCATGTTGGCTTTTACTGCTACTGCTATAGTGCTGCTATTAGGGGAGAGGGAAGGGATGGTTGGGTGTTATATCTCGCTGAAGCAAAGGAAGATCGCACTGCTGTTGCTTGTAAGTTGCTTCCTTGAGATGGGCTCGCTCGAGCCCCCACCCCGCCATGTGGAGGATGCCGAACCGGCATCATCGATGTCGACCGGCTTTCGACATGCATCCGCACTCGCTTACCATACAACTTTGTGCACTGTAATACCGCCATAGCCATCACATGTTTTCTCGTCTGAACCAAGTGGCCCGACATCTCTCGCGACCTTTGCCCAGTTATCTCCACAACTCTTCTTTCGCCAGACCAGCAGCCATGGCTCAAGAACGCAGCAAGAGAACGATCAACACAGCGGCATGTTTGATCATTGGCGATGAAGTACTCGGTGGCAAGGTAAGTAAAACAGTCTCCTCTCCAGCAGTCACCACGTCATGGCAAATAACTAACAATTCCTTCAACAGACCGTAGACACCAACTCAGCCTGGTTCGCCAAATACTGTTTCTCCCTCGGCATCAACCTCAAGCGCATCGAAGTCATCGCCGACGACGAGAGCGAAATCATCGAGGCCGCCCGCCGCATGTCCGCCAACTACGACTTCGTCGTCACCACGGGCGGCATCGGCCCCACCCACGACGACATCACCTACCAGAGCATAGCGCGCGCCTTCGACCTGCCCCTCGTCCTGCACGAGGCCGCCTACGAGAAGATGAAGAAGCTCAGCAGGCCGCACCCCAGCAACCCCAACTTCGACTGGAACGTCGACTCGCCCGCACGCAAAGCCAAGCTGCGCATGATCGAGCTGCCATACGACAAGCAACTCCCGGACGAGGACCAGGTGATTTTCGCCTCCGAGGACCTGTGGGTCCCGATTAACGTTGTCAATGGGAATGTGCACATTTTCCCCGGCATCCCGAGGCTTTTTGAGAAGATGCTCACGGGCTTGAAGCCGCGTTTGCTCCCTCGGTTGACTGACCCCGAGGGCAAGGGCGTGCACAGGATCTTGTTCAGCACGCCGATGGCTGAGAGTGAGGTTGCTGGGTACTTGACGGAGTTGTCCAACAAGGTCGAGGCCAAGGGCGTGAAAGTGGGCAGCTACCCCCGATGGGGGAAGAGCAAGAACACCGTCACTCTCGTCGGCAGGGATCAAGAATTCATGGAGAGCTTGGTGGCGGAGGTGGAAAAGGGCGTCAACGGCAGCAGGATCCAGACCGAGGGTGAGGACGACGATTCCCAGAGCGACAAAGAGGCATAGAAATCGTTAAATTTACAGAGCTAAATGTGAAAATACTTCTCCTAGGTCATCAACAGCGACAACATCCTGGCAAGCGCAGATGGCATGCTTAGATGAGTACGCGCGGATCTTCTCTTACGCTTCGGAGGATGGGGTAGGAGGCTGCTGCTGCTGGAAGCTATCCGGGTTGCTCCTTTGCGATGATTTCCTCCTGCTTTTTCTGCTCCACGAACAACCGGCGCTCGAGCCTCGTCTCCTTGCAATCATCTGTTCGTCTCTGCTGTCCGTCGGCTCGTCGAGCAGGCCGCCGACGTCTTGAAAACTGACCTCGAAGGCTCTTAGCAAAGTTCAAGACTAGAGGGGAAAAGAAACAATGAAAAGCAAAACAAAACAAACCTCAAAGTCCCGTTCGCAGGTAATACTGTTTTCCGAGTGTTTGGGCTGGACGAGTGGCGGCCTTTGTTTCCGCGCGGCAATGACGGGGGCGTGCTAGGCGCTCGCAAACGTGACGCCTCTCAACGTCCGAAGATGCAGCTTGTTGATGCTGCTATGGCGGTCTGTCCTCGCACGCTGCACGATAGTCTCGCTCACTTTGCGGCAAATCGAAGCTCGCACCTGCTGAACCGCCGTCGTCGTCGTCGTCGTCGCGCTCACCGACCTCGACATCGTCGGCCTGGAAGAAACAGGCAGGATCGAACACCGCGTCTTGCCGCCGAGGCCTCTGGAAAAGACGGAGAAGAAGGGTTTGGCGCAGGGGATCGTGGCGGAGATGACGCTGACCTGGCACGCGAGCAGAGACATGACCTGGAACCGGATCGCTTCGGCGGCCGGGTTTGCGCCGAAGACGCTTGCGTGGAGAGGCTTGAGGCGGCAGGCGCTCGGGGCGATCAGGAGCAGGCGCAGGCCGAAGGCGGTGACGACTTTGGCTTTGGTTTTGAGAGGCATTTGGATGCTCCAGACTAGGTGGATTGCTGCGGCTAGGAGGGCGAGTTCGAGGATCCAGGAGCAGATGGCGGTCGCGAGGCGGTGGGCCCACTGGCGGGTGTTAATGGGATCTGAGTTGGGATGGCGATGATTGCGGTTGTTGCTTTACTTACTCGATCGTAACAGGTGTTCTTGGGCGAGGTGTCCCATGGGCGAGGATACTTGCTTTTTGTCAGGTCAGTATCCATTTTCGGCTTGTAGTGAATGAGACTGCAGGCTGACGACCCACCACTGGAAGATGGTGTAGAACTGCGCTTGTATCACCCACAGCGTCATGGCAGCCAGCAGCACGTAGGCCACCACCAAGTGCTTTTTCGTCTTGGTGATGCGTGCGAGCAGGAAGCATGCCGACACCTTTGAGAAGTAGCCCGCGAAAGTAAGGCACATGCCATTGGCCCACCCGATGATGGCAACAGTGCTCGCCTCGGCCGCCGACAGCTTGCGGAACTTGGACCCCAGACCTAAGAAGACTTGCACGATGACAACGACAGAGTAGACAAGACCGAATGCTGTGCTCATCGCACAAGCCCAGTCGTCTTTGCCAAAGGGTCCGTTGATTTTTAGGCGTAGGAATAGGCGGATGCCGAAGACCATGATGAGGTAGATGGCGGATGTGATGGCGAGGACTATTAGGTACGCTGGGCCAAGTTCCAGGTCGAAGGGAGGCATTAGGTGTTGTGTCGGAGGAGTGAGGATGCGGAAGTCGCTTGAACGCACGAGGCGTCGAAGTCGGGCACGCATTCGCTTGGTCCTCCTGAGGAGGCCATGTCGAAAATACCGTAGAGTCAAGGATGTTTTCGGGGTTCAGCTGCCCCGTTCCTGCGACGAGATTGAGATCAGGTGAGGATCGAAGATGGTGATGCTGGGTATGGAAGCTGCGTTTGTTGCTGTCGACACAGTACTCGGCCCGACGATTCACACCTGCTTCGAAGTGTTGTTGCCGTCTTTCTCTAACACTACACGCTCACAAACCTTCCTATCCCTCCACAGGGCTCATTCTAATAGCAGCAGATGTCACCCTGACACATCTCTTCCTACAACATGGCTACAACGGGTAGCCGACAGCCGTCGCCCACGGAAACATGGAGCCATGCAAGCAGCAGTCAGGATATACGTCTGCGTCGATCTACGACTCCTCTATTCCACGATGGCAGTGCCGATGGGAGCTATCAAGGGAAACATGACGACTTCAAGGACATGAAGGTACGCATCGACACCGCATGACCGTAGCATTATCCGTCCGGTCACTAATCTAGTCGCAGCGTATGGGCAAGCCGCAGCAACTTGCACGGAAGTTCGAATTAGTCAGTGGGGGTACTCTGGAGCTCTGCAAGGAGTTTTGTTATGGTGCTGATGTTATCTCTTGTGCAGGTCTCGTCGATTGGGTTTACGTCTTGTGTCATGGGGTACGTCTGATTCACAATTCATGATCGCGTAGGAATGCGACAACTGACTGGCACTAGCACATAGGAGGTTCTTCTGGCTACCAGTGGTGTCTGCTTGCGGAACGGAGGTCTCGCTGATCTCTTTTGGTCTATGGTCTGGGTCACCATCGGGCAGTTCTTCGTGGGTGCTTTCACCGGCTCTGTCTCTATCATTCGCGGTTGACAACCTACCTTCCAGGTCGTGCTCTCACTTGCCGAGCTAGCATCATCCGCCCCAACTGCAGGCGGCCAGTACCACTGGGTCTCTGAATACGCACCAGCCAGATGGCAGAAAGCTCTGTCGTACTGCTCTGGCTGGCTTTCGATAGTATCGTGGCAGAGCATGGTCGTTATCGAGTGCTACGCTATTTCCGACATCATCCAAGCAATGATCCTAGTTGTCGACCCGACCTACGCCGCCACCCGATGGCGAGGAACGCTCTTCACGATTGCAGCCGCGGTCTTCGTGTCCACCTTCAACATCGTCCTGGCGAGCAATCTCAGCTGGTGCGAGGGTGTCTTCGCGACGGTCCACTTCTTCGCCTACGTCCCTGTGCTTGTCGGCTTGTTCGTCCTCGCGCCGAAGCGGTCTGCAGCAGACGTCTTCTTGCACTTCACCCAGACGGACGGGAAATGGCCAGATACCAGCATGGCGCTGTTTGTCGGCCAGGTCTCCAATCTCTTCGTGATGCTGGGGAGTGACGGAGTTTCCCATCTTGCAGAAGAGATCGAAGACGCAGGCGTCGTTCTGCCACGGTCCATGCTGTGGTCGTACTACATCAACGCTCCATTAACGCTGCTGATGGCTACAGTGTATTGCTTCAGCATCACGTCCATCCCCAAAGCTCTGGTCAGTCCGATGCCGTTTGTCGTCGTCTTCGGAGACGCTTTCCAAGGGCAGAATGCCACAATCGCATTCACCACCGTGGTCCTCTTCCTGACCATCGTCGTAGCGACTAGTTCGCTCGCGGCTACCTCGCGGCAGATTTTTGCGTTTGCGTAAGTCCCACCGTGCCTTGCTTTGCCTTCCCAATTGACGCCAACCCCATCTGACTGCATTCCTCAAGACGCGACCAAGGCCTACCCAACTCAGCATGGCTCGCCACCGTGGACAGCCGCTTCGAGGTGCCCGTCAACGCCATCCTACTAACCCTGGTGTTCGTCTGCTCAATGTCCCTGATCAACCTCGGGAGCAAAGTGGCCTTTGAGGCGATGATCAGCCTGGCCACCGTGGCTCTCATGGCCACCTATCTCATCTCGATCGGCTGCGCCGCGCTCAAAAGGCTCCGTGGCGAAACGCTTCCTTCCGCTCGCTGGTCGCTCGGTCGGTACGGGCTGCTTGTGAATTTCGTTGCCATTGTCTATACCAGCTGGTCGGTGAGTTGGAACCCCTGACTGGCTTGAAGTGTGTCGATTGGTTCAGCTGAGAAAAACAAATTGTGCAGTTCTTCTGGGCGTTCTGGCCTGCCACCTACAAAGTCGACAGCACTACCTTCAACTGGGCGTGTCCGCTCTTTCTGCTGTTCATTGGCGGTGCGCTCTTGATTTACCGTTTTCATGCGAGACACACGTACCAGGGTCCGGTTACGATCACGGACACCTACACCACTTGAAACGAAGTTGGGATGAAAAGAGGAAGATTAAGATACAGAAATTCCTTTGATCGACAACTACTCGTGCAAATACCTAATCATTGACCAATTTCATCTTCTCTCATACTTTTCTTGGGTATCCTTCGATCGTCTCGTCATAGCACGACAGGTAATCCAAACAACTCCATAACTCCACGCTTTCGCTCAATGGGCGAGCGCGTTGTCCAATGTAAGAAGAGCCTGCGTAATCAAGGAAGCAAGCCAGTTTTCCGTCCCTTAGACGTCTTCTTCTGCTTCTTCAACACAGGCATCTCCAGGTCCGCCGGAGTCTCGGCCTCGGACACAGTGGCGGGCGTGTCGGTGCTGTCATTTCCAAGCTGCGCCGCATCACCCGGTCCCATCGCCTTCAAAAACTCGCGATGCTCTTTCTCGATGCGAGCTTTCTCCTTTAGAACATGCTTGCGGTCATCCGGGTCCTGCTGCCATCTCTCGACACAGGCCTGGCAGTCAATGTACCAAGCGTTGTTGGTTTGGTAACCAAGAATCTCCAACTCCGGGATGTTTTCTCCGAGGAGGTTGACAGTGTCCCAATCCATACAATCCTCGCAATAGCCCTTCTCGCACCAACGGCAGCGGTAGATCAGGCCGCCAGCATCGGCGGTCTTCTTCTCGCAATCAAAACAGTGGTGTTGTGTACAGTTGAAATTGCCGACCGCAGTCTTGGTCTTTGCCAGCATATCCGGTCCCAGACAGCCGGTGTGGTACGACCGAGGACATCCACCGCAGCAGATCAATTTGCCTCCATCCCAGCAGACCTGGCAATGCTCCTGGTTGTGGACCTTTTCCTTTTTAGCTCTCGTCGGCTCTGCCAGGCGGGGGTCTTTGCCAGCAAGGGTAGGGACCGCCTCCCAGTCAGCGCATCCCATGCTCTCCTTGCTGATAGCGAACCCGTTGACCATGACAGTGGTGTTTTTGTTCGTGCGGCGGTCGGCACGGACGAGGTCGGTGGCGTTCTTAGCGTCCTTCTCGAGCTGTCGGTGGTGCCTCTTGCCTTCGAACACGGCCGTCTCGACCTTCTCTGCACGATTCAACCATGCCTGTTCGTCAGGCTCTGTCTTGCTAGGGTTGCTAATATCAGCGACCTGCAAGTCTTGCGGACGGTCTTTGCACTTCTCCAGTGTGGTGTGCCAGTCCCACTTCATCATCTCTTCAACGTCGACCTCTGGCGCCGAAAGCGTTTGGGCGCCACGACGGATGAGCGCCTTGAGTTCTGATTTGTCAAGCTGCGGTGCTTCTTCCTCTTGGGCAGTTGTCTCGTCTCTCTTGCGCTTGCTGGGCGTGTGCAGATTGCGCATGCTTTCGGTGATCTTGGCGGAAAGGTACAGCTTCTTGCGGATGCGTCCCATCATTTGCTCCTCAACTGTTCCTTGTGTACAAATCTTGTAAATCGTGACTTTTTTCGTCTGGCCGATACGATGCGATCTCGCCTCAGCCTGGACGGTGACCTGAGGGTTCCAGTCCTCGTCAAGGAAGACAAGGTCTGTCGCGGCAGTGAGGTTGATGCCGAGGCCACCGGCCCTTGTAGAAATGAGCATGATTTTGAACGTTGACTTGGGATCGTTAAACATGCGAACGCCCAAATTCCTGCGAGCGCGGGCGGTCTGGCCATCGAAACGCAGATAGTCGAGCAAGCCCGGATCATTGGTGGTCTCCATAAGTGCTAGAAGCTCTTCCACCATGTCCAGTGTCCTTGTGTAGCCGGAGAATATCAATATCTTCTTGCGTTGCTTGATCACAAGCTCCTGTAGCAGCTTCTCCATGACAATGAATTTGCCTGAAGCAACGCGGATGTGATTGCCAATCCAGTAAGGGTCCGGACGCGCTCCAGTCAAGAGGTAGGGATGAGAGCAGACCTTGCGAAGCTGCATCACGAGCATCTTGAGCTTCTGGTACTCTCTGTCTTTCTCGCCTGGTACCAGGGCCTCTGCCATGATCTCCTTGGTCTCAGCCCAGACATCTGTGTCTGCCGAAGCCTCCACAGCTTGGTTGCTCGTCTCTTCCTGCTTCACTTCCATCTCTGCCTTGCTCTTCGAGTCTTTGAAAAGCTCCTCCAGGAGCATGTTGTCGGCCTTTGTTAACAAGCGCGTGTACCAGAACCGTTGCATCGGCGTCAGTGGCACATACAGCAAAACCTCTTCTTTCGGTGGCAAATCAAGGTTCACGCCGGGACTGTTCTTCATTCGTCGAAGCATGACCGCCTCGAGGAGACGACGAGCGTCGTCCATGAACGTAGTCGATGCCTTGCCTTTGCTGAGGTTAAAGGCTTGCTTGAAATTGGAAGAGGTATCGGCTGTGAACACCTCTGGGAAGAGCCAGTGCAAGAGCGCCCATAGTTCTTGGAGATCGTTCTGAAGCGGTGTGCCTGTCAGTAGTAAACGGTGCTCAGCGCGGATGCTTTGTAAAGCTACCGCGACGTTCGACTTCTCGTTCTTGAGTTTGTGGCCCTCGTCGGCAACGACATAGCGCCACACAAACGCCCTCTGGAACCAAGTCTGCTCGCTCACGAAAGTCTCGTATGTAGTGATGACAACATCCACAGGCTGTGGCGCTTCTGTGAGGTCGATCACGTCGGCTGTCTTTCCTCTCTTCCTCGTACTCGACTTTCCGGTCTTTACGCCGTAGCGATCAATGACTCCCATCGTCTCTTTCTTCAAGCGGTCGCGCTCATGCTTAGGACCGTGGAACTTGATGATTTTGAACCCCGGCGTCCACTTTTCAGCTTCTGTAGCCCATGAGCCAAGCACACTGAGTGGGCAGACAACGAGGAATGGTCTGGCCTCGCTGGAAGAGGTAGGCTCCGACACCTTCAGGTGTTGGAACAGTGACAAAGTTTGTAATGTCTTGCCAAGACCCATTTCGTCGCCCAAGATTGCCGACATGCCGTTATGATACATGTGAACAAGGAAAGTGAGGCCCTCGAGCTGGTAAGGCTTCATCGTTGCGGCGATACCTTGTGGCTGTGGTACAAGACCATCGCTGGGATTGATGTCGGTTTGCTTGCCGCTCAGTGCGTGCGCCTTCTCCAACTTGGATACGTAGTTGTTGGGCGGTAGAAGTGGCAAGAACAAGTCCTTCTTCGACATGAAGAAAGCATCGCGCTTCGGCCTTGTGTGGTCGGCGATGTCCTGGCGGATCTGTTTACGGGAGGTGGCGGCTTTGTTCGGGGTCTTTTGCTTTTCTGGTGTCGATGAGGTGGCTGGGAGGAGCAGACTGCGGCCAATAGATGACCTAGTAGTCGCCCTTGACGGCGGAGTACGCAGCGAGTAGTTGGTGGGGCGTTTGGCCGAGCGCGGCGGGAGTTGTCGACCCGCAGGACTGGCTATGGTACCCCTCGGGACAGCTAGTCAATTGTCAGCAGCCGCTCATTGTTTTATTCGAGTCTGAGTATCATACCATGAATGACATCTCCAGAGTCTATGCTCTCGGCGTCTGTGGAGCTGTCTTGGTGCAAATGTTGTGGGGTGGCATGAGGTGGCAATTGATTTCCTCCACTCGTGGGTGTCCAGTTCGGCAACGGGTCGGCGAGGTGCTTCTCGCGATGCACATCCTTGCGCATTCTGCTCGCCGATGATGGCGATGGTGCTGCACCGAACGCAGTGAGCAAGTCTGATAATTTCCGAGGCGTTGGTGCGACAGCCGTGGAGTCGCCCCTCTCGCCGGGCGAACGAGGGCCGTCCATGGTAATGTATGGTGGCAAAAGGAAAGAACAGTCAATGGAGGGAAAATGAAATGAACAGCAATCGCGATCTTTGTTGATCAGCGCGTCAACTTAGGTGCGGCATGTGACAATGAGTCGCATTGCGGGTGTTATCCTATGAGGTCTTTTGCGAGGATTTCCAATTGGAAGATGGCGTGGATGGAGCTACGGTAGTGTTCTCGTGACGAGAAATGCGACTACCAAAAGAAAAGAAAAACTTATTGCGAGCCAGGTAGTGGTGGCGGTTAAACGCAGCATTGATGTTGCAAGGTCGAATGTGCTAAGTAACGCGACGGGACACGCGCTAGCGTGTGATGCAGGTACCCGACCCGACCCGGATCCGGCTCCCGATGGCCGGGTAGACCACATGGGAGTCCTGAGTCAACAGCATACACCGCAGCACTAACCGTGTGAGGGACAAACGCCTCGTCGCTGTAACGGAGTCAATGAGATGCGATGAGTCGCCGAACAGGTACGGGACAGGATACTTCGCGCCGTCCCAGCTACGCTACCTCTTTATCCTCGCGCCCAGGGACGATCAATCGACGATTGTCAGCTCTGTCGACAGCTGAGCAAGGCGATGTCGAGCCCGTCTCTCAAGCCGACCAGGCGGTTGCTGAAGAAATAGATGAGATCAAGCGATACGAGGACTTTACCACCATCGACTGGGTACAAGATGCGGCGCGGGAACAGCAACGGCGCAAAGCAAGGCGCCAGGAGCGCGCCGGATTCTTTGAGCGAGAAGGGAGGCTAGGTTGGAGAAGGAAGGCGTGGGAAGCATACGATGCCGGTCAAGGTTGGATCGTAGTGACCTTGATAGGGGCCGCCATTGGATTGAACGCGGCATTCTTGAACATTGTTACGGAGTGGCTGTCTGATACCAAGAGAGGATACTGTACCACGGCATTTTACCTGAACGAATCTTTCTGCTGCTGGGGTTCCGAAGATGGTTGCGCCGAGTGGCACCACTGGAGCACATTTTGGCCCGTCAACTACATCGTCTACATCCTCTTCTCGACCATGTTCGCTTTCACCTCTGCCAGGCTGGTAAAGAGCTTTGCACCGTACGCCGCCGGTTCAGGCATCAGCGAGATCAAATGCATCATTGCCGGATTCGTAATGAAAGGCTTCCTTGGATTTCGCACGCTTGTGATCAAATCGATCGGCTTGCCTTTGGCTATTGCATCGGGTCTGAGTGTTGGAAAGGAAGGACCCAGCGTGCATTATGCCGTCTGCACAGGCAATGTCATCAGCAGACTGTTCGAAAAATATCGCCGCAACGCAGCCAAAACACGCGAGATTCTTTCCGCGTGCGCCGCAGCCGGTGTGGCTGTCGCTTTTGGCAGCCCTATCGGAGGAGTGCTTTTCAGTCTGGAGGAGATGAGCAATTATTTCCCACTCAAGACCATGTGGCGTTCGTACTTTTGCGCTCTCGTCGCTACAGCAGTGTTGGCCGCCATGAACCCCTTCCGCACTGGTCAACTGGTCATGTTCACGGTAAAGTACGACCGGAGTTGGCACTTCTTCGAGATCATCTTCTACATTATTATCGGCGTCTTCGGCGGACTGTACGGCGCTTTTGTTATGAAATGGAACCTCAGGGCTCAAGCTTTCAGGAAGAGGTACCTCAGTCAATACCCGATCCTCGAAGCCACACTTCTGGCGACTTTCACGGCAATCCTCTGCTACCCGAACATGTTCCTGCGGATCGACATGACAGAAAGCATGGAGATTCTATTCGAAGAGTGCGAAGGCGGCCATGATTTCGACGAGATCTGCGACCCCAAGTATCGCACATCTACGATCTTGGCGCTGCTGTTTGCCACGGTACTCAGGATCTTCCTCGTCATTATATCGTATGGGTGCAAGGTTCCTGCTGGCATTTTCGTACCCTCCATGGCTATCGGAGCATCATTCGGCCGCATGGTTGGTATCATGGTCCAGTCACTGCATGAATCATTCCCCGACGCCGCCTTTTTCTCTGCCTGTCAGCCCAATCAGACTTGCATCACGCCTGGCACTTATGCATTCTTGGGTGCCGCGGCCGCTCTGAGTGGCATCATGCACATCACAGTCTCGGTGGTAGTGATCATGTTTGAGCTCACAGGAGCGCTTACCTACATCCTACCAACTATGATCGCAGTGGGTGTCACGAAAGTCGTATCCGAGCGATTCGGGAAGGGAGGCATCGCCGACCGCATGATCTGGTTCAATGGCATGCCTTTCCTCAACAACAAGGAAGACCACACCTTCGGCGTGCCCGTCAGCCAATCCATGACAGCGAACCCCACCTGCTTGCCCGCAACAGGCCTCCGTCTGACAGAGGTGGAAGCTATTCTTTCCGACTCCCAATACCAAGGCTTCCCCATCGTCGACGACATGGACTCGAAAATACTACTCGGCTTCATTGGCCGCACGGAATTGCAATACGCCCTCGACCGCGCTAAACGGGACTCTCTCGTCTCTTCGCGCGCAAGGTGCACCTTCGCTGTGGACGGAAGCCTTGGCCGCTCGGCTGTAACACCCTCGGCCACTACACCCTCCGTCAGCTTCGACGACATGGCCGATGCTGCGAATGCATCAAGCGTCGACTTCAGCAAATTCGTCGACCCGACACCGCTTGCAGTGCACCCTCGCCTGCCGCTCGAGACTGTAATGGAATTGTTCAAGAAGCTTGGACCCCGTGTGGTTCTGGTGGAGCATCGGGGGCGCTTGACTGGTTTGGTGACTGTCAAGGATTGTCTGAAATACCAGCTCCACGCGGAGGCTCACGAGAACCCGCGCGACGATGCCGGCGTGAAGGACAAACAGGAAAGGTTGTGGGTGGCAATGAAGAGAGTGTCAGCGTGGCTGGGCAACAGCCTAGGACGCATGAGTGGAGGGCGGTTGAGCCTGGGCCATAACGATAATAGCCGAGAGCCCCGTTATCATGGCCAGGGAGAGGTAGAATTAGACGATCGAGAGACCTAATTTTGACTATCATGTAACGTTTCTATGTAGTAAATATGGATTCCGTCTGCAGCTCTCCAACCTCCCTGGCGACATAACAAGCTACAACACAGGTCTGTTGGCAACGCTCTCAAAGAACCCCTTCAAAGCTCCCTTGTGAAAATCCACCAGCACGCCATCATGATCCACGCCCTCACAAGTCCGGCTTGCAAAGTCGACACTACCAGCCACGCCTTCACGCCTCCAACACCTCTCGAAATACTCCTGGCCCCCCTTGCCTATGATGACATCCGAGGTAGCAAAAGCCGCCTCCATCCTCAACTTGACTTCTCCAGCCTGGACCCTCTCCTTTTCTCTGTCAGCAATGGACTGCACGCAAGCTTCATAGTCAGCCAGAGCGCCCCAGTCCGCTTTCCCGCCTTTCATCAAGCAAAGTTTGGCTTCTTCGTTGGCGCCAGTGGTGTCCTCGGCGAGATTGAATTTCACAACGAGCGAGCGCATGATCTTGGCCGTTTCGATATCCACGCCATACTTCTCAGCAGCATCTTCCGGTGAACCGGTTTGGGTGGGGCCGTCGATGACTTTCGCACCACCACCAACCAGAGCCGCCGTTGAAGAGACCAATCCACCTGAGAAAGACAGTGTCGGAGCGACTTTCGAGACCATGAAGCCTTGCAGGGGGGACAGGTAATTGATCACGTTCGCGGGGAGTTTGGACGCGAGGCTCGTGAGCGGGGCCTTTGAATCCGCGGTTGGGACCCAGGGAGCTAGCAGACCCACGAATGGTGCTTTTGGATCTAGGATAGAGCGTAGTTCGGCGAGCGTGTTGAGCGTGTACGTTCCGCCTGCGCTGTGAGTGACGAGGCTGACGTGCTGTACGTTGGTCTTGCGGAGCAGAGCTGGTACTGTTTCGAGCCAGACTTTCATTCTGATGTTCAGAGAGACGGGCGTCGAGCCTCCTGTGCTTGGTCTAGATCTTTTTGTTAGGACCTTGTTCGGATGGAAGACTTCACTCGACGCGAGAACATACCTCTCTGGGATGATCACTCGAACGCCACAGTCTCTCGCAAGCTTGTCGATTTCGAGCACCAGGTATCGGCTATTGAACAAGGGCCCGATGAACAAGATCGCTGGCAGGGAGACATCGTCAAAGTTGCTGGTGGTCGCGTATGTCACTCGTAGACGAGGATGTTCTGTTGTCTGAGGTAGCCACAAAGACTGGTGAAGGTGACCTGCACTGAGCGTTTCGAGTGCTCTATCACGGGTCGAAGAAGCCGAAGTCATGGACATGTCTTACTGTAATGATGGGAGAGGAGAAGGCAGTATTGGCTGGATGGCATCAGGGTACCTCGTCTCTGTCAGACTTCAGGCGACCATGCGATCTAGCGGCGTTGATACGCTCGAAGGATTCCGGCGTCGCCGATGCCTTACAGCCATTGGGCCACGAGATAGCCCTTGCGTGTGACACTTGAGATAATTTGTGAAGGCCCATTTGACTTGAGTCGTGGTGCTTTAGTGGTCAGACGAAGGGAAGGAAGGAAGGACTGATCCTGTCCAAAGCAGGGTTAGGGTTGGGGTTGTCTGTCGAAGTTGACAACACCTCACTGTCGTCCATTAGACGATTCACATCTAAAGAGAACATGTATACCAGTCATCTCTCTCTACCATCACCTCAGTCAGTCGATACACATTGGAAGGAACACAATGGACGTCCCCGTAGACGAAGCCTTCACCAAAGCTCTACCAAAATGTGAACTCCATGCCCACCTGTCCGGCAGCATATCCAGGACCACTCTGCATGATATATGGCAACAGAAAAAGACCAGAAACCCGGACATACCCCTCGGAGACCCAGCCATAGCACTGAAGCCCGCCGGCACATTCCCGACAATACTCTCATTCTTCCAGATATTCAACGACTACATCTATAACCTCGTCAACGACCGCGAGAGCATAGCGTACGCAACCCGTGCCGTAATCGAAGACTTTCGCCAAGATGGCGTGAGGTATCTAGAACTACGTACGACGCCACGAGAGATCCCAAGCGCGGGCATCACACGAGACGAGTACGTCCGCATCGTCCTGGAAAGCCTAGAAAAGTACCAGCAAACACAGCTCAACGACCCCACCCTCAACGAACAAGACCAGATAGAAGTGCACCTAATCCTCTCCATCGACCGCACAATGTCCGCCTCCCAAGCCGACGAAATCCTCTCGCTCGCAGAGAAATACCAGCAGCAGCATCTCTCTCCAGAACCCACAACCACAACTGCGGCCCCCACCCCAATAACCCCCCCAACAATCCTAGCCCTCGACCTATGCGGCAACCCAACCAAAGGCGACATCTCAACATTCACCCCAACCTTCCTCCGCGCCCACGCCTCCCCAACCCTCAAGACAACCCTCCACTTCGCCGAAATTCCCACCCCAAGCACCCCCACCGAACTCTCAACCCTCCTCTCCTGGTCCCCCGACCGCCTGGGCCACGCGATAAACATCCCCGCAGACCTCAAAGCGACAATCAAAGAGCGGAAGATCGCGCTCGAGCTTTGCCTTTCGTGCAATGTGCTGGCTGAGATGACGCAGGGAGGTTTCAAGGGGCACCATTTCGGCGAGTGGTGGAAGGATTCGGAGTGTCCGGTTGCGCTGGGGACGGATGATGTGGGAGTTTTTGAGAGCGGGCTGTCGAATGAGTATTTGATTGCTGCGCGGGAGTTTGAGTTGGGGAGGCAGGAGGTGATCGCGTTGGCTAGGAGGAGCGTGGAGGCTGCCTTTGGGGAGGGAGGGAGAGGGAGGATGGAGAGACTGATTGGGGAGTTTGAAAAAGGGACGGGGATGTCAGTCGAATGTTGATGGGTTCAGGAGTGCGGCGGTGTAGCAGCGGATTTTCGATATGTGCTCCATGGCGGATTGACTGTGATGCTTTCAGCGTCGTATATGTGGGCGGCAAGAGAAATGTCAAAAGGCTATCGAGGATCAATCGAATTAACAACACTTCGTTTACGCAACCATTCACGATCTGCGGCTCTCTCTCTCTCTATTTTACAGGAAAATTCGAACCTATCATCCGTTTGTGTTTGTGTATCCTACCCCAAGCGCCACGCAAAAGTCTCGCACGATCACCCCGATAGAACGCCTGCACTCCTTCTGTGCGAGGGTATTCCAAGGAGTGCGAAAATGGTATATCAAGCTTCGGTTATCCTTGTCGATTTGTTACTCCGCCACTATCCATGTTGCGCCGACCGCCAGCGGTGTACCGGATCCACTCTGTATTATCGTCGTTTGCCAGTCGCATTCGGTCTGCTGCTGTGGTGAGTCTTCTACTCACGCCTTGTGTGCACGTCTCTCGTACATCTGGCTTTCGTGTGTTGCATTCATCTCGGTGTGCTGTTTCTCAGCTCACTCAATATACGGTTTCCGTACACCGCCAACGATGCCAATCCCCAGTGCCCGTAAGCCTTCTGGGTCGTTCGCCCTGATCACCTTGACCGGTGGCAACAGAGGGTTGTCTGCACTGACGTGTGCCGCATCTTTGGCGGCTTGCTCAATGGCTTCCATTTCTTCCTTGCAGGCAGCGTGGTCAAAGGGACACACGACGATGGGTTGTCGTAAGAGAATATCTCGCGCCGATGACAACTTGGCCTGCGGGTTTTGTTAGTGTGGAGCGTCGAATCAAGGTATTGCATTACACACCTTCACTGTGAGATAGTACTCAATCTTGTACAGCGTTCCAGTCGTTGTAAATCCAGAGACAGCATACGTCGGAAACTCTTTTTTCCCGCGCTGCAAAATGCCATCGCTATCCCTCAGTTCGCGTGCGGGAAATACCAAGCCGAGATTGGTGAAGTAGCCAGCTTCCGGCATTCGGACGCCGACTGTTTGGTTGTGTTTCGCAAGAACCTTTGTCTTGCGCGAAGGCTCGTCGCCTTCGTGATTGTAAATGATCTCCTCCTCAATACCAACCGTGATCGACTGGATGGTCACTCTCTTCGCTTTGCTCATCCAATCGGCATTGGGTGATAGCTTGATGTAGACGGAGACGGGATCGAGTGGTCCATAACTCCACCGTGGTAAGCTGATACCCAAGGTGACTATGTGGTCTGTCGTCCGCTCTGCACTTTCTGGGCGGTTATACATGCCGAATGTTGATAGTGTGTCGTACCGTGCGATCGGAACTGGAAATGCGTACTTTCTTATTTCCGATCCATTGCGCAGCTCAACGACCAGTTCGTAGAATGTTTCTGCAGTCCGCTTGTCCAGTTGTAAACTCGCAGGTGGTACTCGTCGTGCGACCTCTTCGCCGCCACGGCCAAAGGGAATGAAGACCATGAACGGAAGATCCATCAACAAGACATGCTCGGCGTCTCGACCAGGAGGGACTTTGTAAAGACACATTTGCCGTCCGACCATGTCCGTGATCTCTCTGCGTTGTGAGCTGACTTGGGATCGTATTATCGAGTCTGCGGTGGGGTTGATCATTTCGCGGCGTTGTAGGTGGATCGTGACCATGGAGACATGGACTGGTGCTGTGACACCAACACCCGGGCGAATCTCTACCTTTCCTTCTAATCGAGGCTGGACACGAGTCAGTACATGTTCGCAGCAAGAGTCCCCTCCATCCCTCCTACGCGAAATGTTTCACGTACCAGTGTCGCCGATATGCCAGGATATCCAACTAAGAAATTACTATTCGGGTTTCCCGACACCCGCACATTGGCTGATGCCATTTGCTCAGAGTCTCAGCCCGCATTGGGCGCTGCGGCCGTCGTTGGGCGCCAGTCCGGCTGGTATTGCCCGTCAGGTGGGTGGGCGTGGGATGTGTTGCAGTGTTCGTCGGCTCTGTGGTTGCGTGCTTCACTGTGCGTATTCAGGTCCTGATGTGGTTTATGCTCTTGCGGTCGGGCAGTCCAGTGCCTTTGTATAGTAATGTGCGCCGGTACTGTTTATTGTGCGACGCTACTGTGTCCAGGCGCGTTGCCGTAGGTATGTCAGGCGCGGGCTGAGGCAGGCGTATCCAGTAGGCGTGTTTGGCTCAGCTCGATTATCTCGTGTGTTCCAGGCGCGGGCTGGCAGTGTACATTGCTGTCAGAGCGGTGTCTGTCTGTCGTAGTGTCGTGAGGATTGCCTGAGCTGTTAGCCAGCAGCAGCAGCAGCAGGAGGGGTGGCCGGGGCGTCAGATGCGATGCGATGCGATGTGATGCTCTCAGCAGCAGGGCAGGGCTGGGCTCGGCGTAATGCGTAGTCGTGCGTGCGTGCGTGTGTGTTGTACCTTCCGGAGGAGCAGTAACCTTGCTGGCGCCGACATGTACTGCAAGTTTACATGTACCTCCGGGTCTGGCCTGGCCTTGATCTTCCAACACGCTCCTCACCTCACTGCGTCAGCTCCCTGATCTCCATCCCCAGCTCTCAGCCACAGCCACAGCGGCGTGGGACCCTCTCAAATCGCGATCAAAGCACGGCTTTCCGCGTAAACTAGATCGCCGACCCTTCCAACACGACATCATGCACCTCAAGGATCTGCTCTAGACTCCCGCACTCCCCTCATTCCCCGGCCGCGTACCTCGGACGTCGCGAGGAACCGGTACCATTGCGACGCGACCAACCATGTCTGTGACACTCAAGACCACGTCCGGCGACATCAAGCTAGAGCTGTTTTGCCAGGCATGCCCGAAGACGACCTACAACTTCCTTGCGCTGTGCGCGAGTGGCGGCTACGATGGCTCGCCTTTTCACAGGAGCATTGTCAACTTCATGGTGCAGTCGGGCTCTCCAGCGTCTGGTAGTACAAAAGAGAGCAATTCAATCTGGGGCGAGATGTTCGAGGATGAGATCAAGGTCTCGTTGCGACACCACACACGCGGAATCCTGAGTATGGCCAACAAGGGACCCGGCACAAACGGCAGCCAATTCTACATCACGTACGCGCCAGCACCTCACCTGGATGGGAAGAACACTGTTTTTGGCAGAGTGTTGGAAGGATGGGAGACCCTTGATGCGATAGAAGCGATTCCGGTGGACAAGAAGAGCAGGCCGCAGCAGCCTGTCAAGATTGAGAGCGTGCAAATCCATGCCAACCCATTGGCGGATGAGAAGTGAACAACGGGAGATGCGGAATATGAGAGAAGGAACGAATTATCGCCATTGAAATCGCCAGGGAGGCTCTGCACATGAACAAGAGCATTGCAGAGTCTTACAATACCTGGCAGATTTATGGCCGTACGGCATTGTCCCTCGACCGAGTGTCGGTATGTCAGCCACGCGTGAGAGGGCTCGCTATGGCCACATATCCAGAGACGCCACTCTGAGTCCGCCTGGCAGTTGCAGAGGCAGTTGCGACAAAGCAGCCACTGGCTTGTGTGAGCGAGATGCAGGCGATGCGTCTAGGCAGGCTTTCGGACGACTCGAATACGCCCATCATTCGAGCAAACCACCGAGCGGCCTCACCAGTGAGTGACACAGGCAGTGTATAGCATTGACAATTCACATGACTTCGATATCATTCACGTGGCCGTCTTCTGGATGACATTGACTGAACATGACACTTCACTTTCGCAGCTTTCCATCCCAGACCTCAACTTGGTTCGTTCCTTCCACTTCCGCACACCACCTACTCGCCACCGCTTTCACCCGACACACAAACAAGACGACACGAGCACAAAATTCTGCCTCTCACCCACCCACCCACTCACCAAAACATATATCGACAGCATGTACACCTGTGATGCTGTGAACGGCCACCGCTCCTTCACAACTTGAATCGACGCCACCGAGGCTGCTAAATAGCTCACTACCACCGTCCTGCTACCCAGCAGTCGTCGCCGTCGCCTTCGCCTCGACCGGCAAACCTGCACCGGCAGCCTGCATCTATCGACCATGACTGACCTTTGCTACAACTGTCTCAGCTGCCATCTTCCTGCGCCATGTAAGCAGGATCTTGTGCAGTGCGAGATTTGCTATACCTGGGGTCATCAACTCCTTTTCTGTCCGAGAGGGGTCCACCTGAGACTCCCGGATTACAATTTCTTTGGTTTGTGACGGCTAGCAACGTCCGAGACTGTACGAACCATGCTAACACTCAACAGCCCTGTGTCAGAACTGCGACGCCTGGCATCTACCCAAGCCCTGCACCGAAGTCTTTCACGTATGCGCCAAATGTACGAACCCTGGACACTTAGAACACTTCTGTCCCATCAACGCGAGCGTACACCCAAAAGCGCAGTCCACCGAGGGTGCAGCCCAGCAATCAGCACCGCCGCCAACCAGACACTTCACTGAGGACAAATTGGGACTCATGGCGCACAGTCAGTTGTGTCTCCAAATTCCCCAGCAAGTCGCCCAGGTCACTAATGTATCGCGCACAGATGCCATCACTCGCATCAAGCTCGATGCTGTGAATCAGGCATTTGGTATGCTGGCGCAAGGATACCTCCCTTTCCAAATCATCGATTTCATGTCAGGGCCCTACCTTCCACGTCAGATTCCGAACCCAGCTCTTTCAAACGCTGTAATTGCCGCTATTGGGAAGCGTCATCTTACCGCATCTTCAGAGCTTCCCCGACAGACTCTGCCGCCTGCCGTGCAAGCTGGCTCGTTCGTCCAGCCATCGATTGAAAATCCAAGTGAACCCGAGCAACGCGTCCGAGCCGACTCCTCCGCCTGGCGCAAGATTGAGCCGAAACCATCCGGTCCAAGAGTGTTGGAGTACGAGGATGTCCCGGGTACTTACACTTTGATGCAGCAACGATTCGATCAGGGTGATCTCGCCAAGACTGTTGAGCAGGACTATTCGCGTTACGTACAAGGTGCTCTGCATGCATCGCAAACCACACATGGAGCCACATCGAGCATGGGAGATGCTACTCTGCAAGCGTCGAGAAGAATTTCCCAGCCAACGACCCATCTCTTGTTGCAACAAGCCACGTCAAGGATGGGGAGCGTCGCATCGAACGCGCAAGATTCTGCCTTGGCCTCGCTCGCGAAGCAGGCCATGTCACAGCCGCAGAGGGGTGGGCGTAACATGCAGGACACCGCCTCTATGCTGCAGAATCACATGACTATGGATACAAGCGCCAGTGCGGACAACACTGAGAATTTAGACGACACAGGAAACGTCAAGGTACTCAAGATCGGCAAGAAGAAGCTGAAGCTGTCTACCAGGGCCGAGAAAGAGACCACCCCAGGCGGCACAATCAACCAAGGACCTCGCTGTGCGAAATGCATCAAAGGCCACAAAAGATGCACTCATCGCATCCAGGAGAGTCTAGCCTCTGATCTGCCGCTCGGATCTTCGCCGCTCGACATACCGAGCACACCCTCCGACTACATTTCCACGGCTGGTGTTCCAGGCGGCTCCACACCTGCTCCAACCGCCATGCCGGATAACTCTTTGGCGCCTCCGGCGACGAGCGTAGAAGTTCCGGTGCAAGCTGCGAAGAAGAAAGCTGCCGCAAAACGCAAGCGCTGAATGTGCGTGAAGAGTGCTGTCGAGTATCGCGTGTTCGCTGTTTAAAGAGCGATTATTCTACTGCAGCTAGTCGGAAAGCTATGTGGTCCATCGGAGACCACCTGTGTTTGCTTTGCTTTGGGGTTGGCTGGCTTTGTTATCGGCGATGTGTTTAGCCCTTGAGACTTCTGCACCACCTCCACGCAACGGCTCTGTCCGCAGGGTTCATGTTGGCAATGGTGAGATTACCGGAATGCTCCAGGACGCCGTGAGAGACGAAAAGTCTGTCCTGTCACGGTCGGGAAGTGTACAGTCAAAGATAGCCCAACTTCTCACGATGTAAAAAAGAAAATTCCCGCCCTTTCCTATTCCGCCTCAATTCGTTCGTGGCTTCGGCCGAAAAGCGAGACTGCCGAAAGAAAGAGCTGCAGGTGCTTCTGATGCGCTCTCGGTGGGCTGTCGTGTCTGTGTGATATTCGTCGTCTGCTTGTTGGCTTTCATGGATTGAACGTGCTGCTCGACGGAAGCACGGATGCTCTCGTATGGTGCTGACCCTTCGCCGAATGTTGCTTTTGCGTTACGTAGACTGACCAGGAGCTTAAGATTACTCGTTAGTATTGATAGATGATGATTCTGCGATGTTCCGTTCCAGAAGTGACTTACAATGGACAGCAGTTCGTCTTCTTGCGATGAAGACATGTTGTGGATTTTGTGAGTGATCAAATAGTGGCGATTTCGCTTCTCTTTCGATCGGGGTCTCCCTTTTCCAAGTCACAGGTGCAACCGATTTAATAGATATTCTGGGAGTGTTGCAGCAATGGTGAGTCGAGGTGCCACACGCCGGCGGTGAAGTCCCATGTGCTCCGTGCTCAGACTTTTCTGTCGCTAACAACCACATCGATCTTGGAAAGAACGCCACGCGAACAACAAATCTCTGCGTCAATACTTTTGTAGAAATTTAGTCGCCATGGCAGACGCAGACGAGGATGTTATCCCTAGAACGGGACCATCTGCGGATGACATTGACCTCTCCGACGAGACACAAGATTTCCGCTTCCTCGCCGCACTATCGTAAGAACGATCCAACATGAAAAACACATCCTGAAATCAACATCAAACTGACAGTCAATCAGCGCCGAAGATGCAAAGATTCCGAAGCGCGGCGAGAAGGATTTTGAACCTCACGCCACGGCGCTCCAATCAAATACTCTCGCAGCTTCTAGGCAGGCGATGCACAATGCGCTCGCGTTCCAGCGCATACACCAACCGAAACACCATACGATAGCGACCTACCACCCGGAGTCTAACATGGCGTATGCCTATAACCCCAAGGGACCGCTGTTTACCAGAATGGGTCATACTATGCCGCTGAACCAAGACCCGCTGGGGAACGAGAGGCGCGGGCATCGATTATGGCTTTTGCCTGAGGAGGCGCTGTATCTTTTAGAGCGCGGCACACTTGACATCAGGTGGCCGGCTACCGAAGAGGAAGCAGCAGCTGGCGAGATCGGCCTCCCCATGAGTCTGCAAGGCGGCCACGCCGTGTTCATCGGCGACGAAGCAACCCAGGGCGGCGCCCTGACGTACGAGCGTTACTCGGTCTTCTCTGCGCTGAAACGGCAAGGCTACACCGTCTTGCGCGCTCCAAGCTGGAACGGACCTGGTTTGCCACTAACTGCCAAACACTACCCAAGCAGAACCTCAGACGTAGGCCTCCTACACCCTAGCCGCTTATGGAAGGCTCTTTTCGCCAGCAGCAGCGCCGCCACCAACAACAACGGCGTATCTTCAGACGAAGACTCGCTGGTCTCACCCGGTCTCTACCGCAACTACAACGACATCTACCGCCGCCTAGCCCTCATCGACTTCCACGACAGCTCCGCCGCCCGCCCGCCGCCCTCGCCCGAAACGCCCGCCAGCGACCCTGCCTTCCGCATCACATACCACGTCTACAAGCCCGGCTCAACGACCTACAAGAAATCCGACCCCGGGCCTCCCGATTTCCGCATCGCGGTGGTCAACGGCCGCGAGACTCCCGTCCCGACTCTGGAGCAGCTCGGCTCGTTGCTCGAGACGACGCCGTACGACCCGCCGCTCGAGCACGTGCAGTTGTACGGCAAGCTGCGCTGGGGTTACAAGAACGTTGTGCTGGCGGTTGTGGACCAGGGCGTCACGAGCTACCTGCGCATCGCGGACTCGGTGTTTGGCAAGGAGAGGATTTACGAGCGCGCGAGCAAAGGCCCTGGAGCCAAGCGCGGTGGCAGGGGAGGTGGGAGGGGTGGGAGAGGAGGGAGAGGCGGAGGGCGTGGGAGAGGCAAGTGAGGAGCGATGAATCTGCTCGTTTCTGTCTTTGCTCTGAAGGGATGGAAATAATGCCGAGTATGGCCTTGGACGTGAGCCCTCTCAGTGTCTCGCTAGAAGACACGCGGTCTGTACGTCTACTACCCCGCGGAAAGGAGCAACAATCCACACTCCTGCTTGTGCATCGGCGTCTTCAAAGCATGCATGCACTCTGTCGTCAACCCTACCACCCAGCAGAGATCTTTGGTCCGTGGTGGGTAATTTCCAGGGCATTCGGAGCAAATTCCTTGCTGGGAGATACTACTACTACCTACTGCCTACGTGACTACGTCGCAGCACAGATTGTCGTCCAGCAGTTAGTTTCCCCGAAGCCGTCCCCCCAATCTAGGACGTTACAGTAGGGACTTAGGATAAGGGATCCGCTCAGGGCACGACCATGGCCGTGCTAAAACGTCTGCGACAGGGACAACACAGGGTGGGCTGGTAGGGTGGGGGTTGTTTGGATATCGCGACATTGTTAGATAATGTAGTTATACTTTTTATGCTTGCTCACGTAGGTGACAGCTGCATGTGCAGTCCTACTGCATGTGAGCTCCATTACTTGGTAGACTATGTACCTATTGTCATCTGTCATCAAATGACGAAAAAGGCTTCCATGTAGTTGCAGAGACCAGCCAATGGAACATCCAAAATCCTTCCATCCTTTGTTTTTCTCGGCTAACGACATGTATCGCGCGCTCCGTACGGTACCTTTTTTTCCCCTCCTACGTAGAGTACCTACTGTGCTACATGTAACACGTTACCGTGGTCGCGGGTCTGGATGTAATGAATGACTCGTGAGGCGTGGGAGAAACGAGACGAGAGTCTGGTACAGTAGCCTGGCGAGCCTGGGCGGGTTCGCTCTTTCCGCGCGGGGACTTGACCCAGGTTGACGGGGCGAGCGAGAGCGCCTTCGCCTTCGGTGGATGTGCCTCAGCGGGCTGGGCAGGCTAAATTGAACGGGTGGGTTTATCTACATCTATAGTGCTTGCATTGTTATGATCTGTCCCGGACCAGACCAGACGCGTGTCGTGACGTGACGAGACCGGAACGGCTGGCGACGGATGTGAGGATGAACTCAAATAAATGTTTTCTATGGCTTGGTGGGTTTGGGCTTTCCTCAAATTCGAGGGATACATGAGGTATGGGTTATGCTGTTAGACGCGTGGCTGTTGATTGAAATCTTACGCGAGGAGGTACAGACAAACGGTGAAAGGGTGGATTGAATATGTTTCTCCCCTGTTCCCTGCTTCTCGCATGACTCCCAAGGAAAAACCGCTGATACCAACAACTCGGGATTCGGGAAGGGTTGCCGACCGGTAAAGTGGTGCTACTAGACTGCCAATATTTCGAAGAGGCTCGAGCGAGCACCGAGAGGAGAAGAGAAAGGGTCCAACCGTTTGCCAGCTACGGGAAGGAGAAGAAGAAGAAGAAGAAGGCATGAAAGATCACATGCTTTTGCTGGAAGGCCTCCGGTTGAAAATGGGCAAAAAAGCACGGTGTCGTTGTTGTGCTTTGAATTGTGCATGCTTTCGGATGCCGCGGTGGTTTGTCTGTTTTGTGCTGTGCATCTGTGCATGCAAGGTGGAGTTAGTAAGGTGATGAGATTACTGAACGTGTGTTTAGGTATGTGTTGGCACATGTGTGGAATGGGCACGAACGAGGGCCTCACGGCTTCATCCCCGGTGGACTGTCTCGTTGCGCGCCGGGTCCCGCGGTCGCGTCAATCAATTGCCAATCACAATAATACAGTAGTTCTTTATTCAACAATCCTGAACTCATGATAGTGGAAGGGGAAAGTTGACGCGAGTTACTATACGTTATTGGTTGACTCGAAGGTCCAAGGAGGAAAGTCCTCCTGCCTCGCTTGCAGACAGACTGGCAACGGCGGTCTACCCCGAAGCCCCGAATCACTACCTACACTTTTTCTCTTCGTCACACTTCATGCACCTACTATCTGGTAGATGATATACATGTAGCACAGCAGTGCAGACCCTGCTTATACAACGTCTGAATTATGCCGCGTGTGTCAGCTGTTGGGAATCATTCGGAATGTTGCATCTCGTTTAACAGCATAGCAGCAAGCGAAACCAGCTGTCAGCCGTTGACAGGTCGAAGTTGAAGTCCGTCTAGCTAGTGGATTGTGTAGTGAGCTCAGCTAGCCTTCAGGTAGTCGATGGCTCGAATGATTGCGATTGGTGAGATAAGTCGGTTGTTGCTGTATCGAGGCCAGGCAAGACTAGCTCTCTTCCTCTTTCACTTCCACCCTCCGTGCCTCGCTACGTCGACCCTAGCCAAAAAGACGGAGTCGATCCACCGCTCTTGCCTCCTCGCCTCCGATTGGACTCATGCAGACTTCTCCACTTGGTGTGCTTACAGGCAGGCCGTAGCTCGTCCGTGCCCTACCGTGTCGTGAGCCCCGGTTCCTTGCCGCCCTTCAGCAGAAGCGCAGCAGAGCAACATCCTGGCTTGCCTCGCCCAGCGCGCCGGTTCTCTGCACCGTTTGTCGGGCCTTATTATTGCCTTGTCATGCCCTGTTACCTGTTTACTGGAATCCGCCAGCAATCCGCTCCACAACCGCCACACTTCTTCGCCAGTCTTGTGTTCGCGAATGCCATAATCCCGCCCGTCTGGCACCGCATCTCACTGTTATGAGAGACTGAACTGCCATGTCTTCCCAACACTCGCCCGCCACAGGTCGTGCTGCCAGGCGAAACAGCTTTGGTCGTGCCTTGGACCGCTTTAAGAACGCCTTTTCTCGGAGAGCATCGAGCAACAACACCACTTCGCCACCGAATGTCACTGAAGATGCGACTGCCGGTGCTGCCAACCCAATTGCCACAACCACTGGTGAAGATACATCGCCCACCACACCACTGAACCGACCGGTGATCTCACATGAGAATCCGTTGGAAGTTGACGAGAATGTCGTCGACGACTTCGACGACACAGAGGAGCCCATCATTCCGGTCGATGCATCAACTGGACGCCCTGGTCTGTCTGAAGAGAAGGCCAGGCTACTGTTTGAGCACTACGGCTTGAAGTATCCTACCCTCAAGCGGTCACCAGAAGAGCCTCCAACTAAAGTCAGACGAGTGGAGAAGCCTGTTCGCATTCGGCTACACTGGAGCTGCCATTCTTGCAACACTCCTTTTGGCCGCGACAAGGTGTGCAGCTCGTGCGGACATGGCCGATGTGGCGATTGTGCCCGAGCTCCAGCTCAGCGGGTTCTCAGGATTCTCGAGAAGAGTCGGAGAGAAAAAGATGCAGTTGAGATCAAGAAACAAGCGGCGATCGCATCACCAGAAGACGATGTAGTGTTGGGCCCGTCATCAACAACGACGGCTCAGCAAGTCCCGATTGATCTGCAGACTGAGAAGGTCACAGCTGCTCTGCCGCAGGACGAAGAGTCAGAGACCGAGAGAGAGCCCCTGAGATTCATCTACACCATTCGATCTGGGGCACTCGGTGGTACTGGAGGTCTGGAGCTCTACCACATGACACCACAACGTCCTTACGGCGGCAGCACACCCAAACCCTCGGTACAACGTGTCTACAAACAGCCACGTCAAAGGGTACGATGGACTTGCGACAGGTGCGACGCCGTCTTCGTCAGCAGGGACAGATGTGATAATTGCCAGCACGAAAAGTGTGCTGAATGCATACGAAGCCCGTACGTGATCAATCGATCCTGATATCGCCCGCTTGACCTAATATTGACATTCCTCTCGCAGATCCAAGAAAGACAGACCTTCGGTCGACCCTTCGGTCCTGCGATCTGTCGAAGCCAGGCTGGCCGGTCCATCTGCCGAATACCAAACACCACTCGTCGCAGCAGTATAACAGGCGATACGCAACAACTCACGTTCAGGCCACACGGCCCTCGATCCACAACCACACACATTCACCTGGATGATCTACATCTTCATCCCACATCTTTCTTCATCGACGATACCACTGGACTTTATTTTACTCTGCCACCGGCAAGAGAGGAGTTCACATGCGTCTTCGCAAATCAGGAAAAGGGCGAACGAGTGCTCAGCAATGTTTACCGGCGCTACTTTTCATTCTTTCCATCAATGGGCTCACATCACCCATGCACAAAACACACTACGACTTTTACGATTCTGGGGCATTGTTACGGGGCGTGGCCGGTGTCTTGCATCATTTGTTAGATGCACACACACGGGAAAAGAGAAGGACATGAGTATATTCTTGGGGTGTAATATTTCTCTCACCTTGGCTGGGTGGGATGCACGTTTCTTACTACCGGCTGGAACCATTCACATATTTCGGAGCTGCGAGGATGGAGGCATCTGTGCCCCGCTGGCGGCTGTCTGTCTGTCTGTTCGATTAGGCCACTTTACCAGACCTGCCCTCGAGTCCTACGGCCATCTCCTGTGCATTCCACGTTGTTCCCAGCACGCACGGCTACGTCAAGGCGAGCTACAGTTCTACCTATGAAAACTCTCTTTCCTTTCTTTTCCCTTCGCTTAGAATCCTGCGACAGCCTCAATACACTTTTGCCTTTCAAAAATCCGTCATGATCGTCACCTCACGTTATCTAAAGTTTCCGCAAAAACAACGCCCCGTCATCGCCAATCCTAATATCAAAGAATGATGGAAGCCTGCTCTCCCTCCTCCTCCTCCTCCTCCACCTCACTTTCGATCCTCGCACCTTGACTTTACCTGATGATGAGTTCCCGCACCGTTCCGACGCATTGGGCTGGGCGGAGAGCTGGCTGGGCAAGGCTGGCTGGCTGGCTGGCGTCGGTTCAGCCTTCCCGCTCCTCGCGAATAGAGTTTTGGGACCAGTAGTAGTGCACGGTATGTACGTACCTTTTATGCAACAATCATCAACAAGCGCGCGCGTAGTAGGCATGGTGGCATGTATGCCACATGCGTGGCCATGCAAGCCAACGGTTTTTCCCTTTTCTTCTCGCCCACGCGAGCTGGCGAGATGTTTTTCGCTGTGGATGTGGCTTTCCGTGGTGACAGACTTGCAGCAGGTTGGGCGATGACGGGTCTGACTGATCGTCAATCAGCATCACCCACTAAATAATGCTGCTGCTGCTGCTGCTACCCGCTGGTCTCGGTTCTTTTGAGCTCTCCCGGATCCGACCTGTTTTTACTTTGTGCTTTACTCGAGCACTTTGAGGTCACGAACGGCTTGCTACTACCATGGACGTGCCGAGTATCCAACAACAGTTAAGCCCTAAAGGGAGAGAGGGCACAAGGAAAGAGAGTTCCGGAATGGCGTTCGCGTCGGCCTCATTCCCCGATTCCGATCCCCGAACCCATCCCTCTAGCCTGGACGTTGTTCTCCTAATCGAACCGACCGTGACAGAGGAGGGTTTCTGGCGGCTGGCTTTGAGTTTCTTGTGGCTTGCTTCCTGCTGGCGGCTCGGGGTCTGGCAGCAGTAAGTGGGTAGTAGTCACATATATCGCAAAGCCATATATACCAAACCAAACCATACTGGGTTGACTTGCAGTCCATGCAACATGCAATGCACGCGTGGTATGATGAAAAGTGGGAAATCGTATGCCGCGCGCGCGCGCGTGGTTGCAGCGTGGTTTGATGTGCCCTAAAGGACTCGTGGGCGGCACGTGGGAATTGAGTACCCTTGTTGGGAGGGTTTGTGGTGGTAAGGTACAGTAGATTTGAGTGGAGACTGGAAAGAAAGAGTTTGGGTGTAGCTTTTGGTGGCCTACTGCACTTGGTTGATATGGGAGGGCGGTATTATCGGTTTGGTTTGTTTCCGGGCCCTTGGGCATTACATTTGTCTTCTTTGATGCCTTTGGTTGGGAGCCCGAGAGTTGGGAGTTGAGCCGTATCGCGTAGGTGGCTTGCTTGCCAGCAGTGACGATGCTTATGCTGCGCCGTGTGTGATACCATAGCTTATGTGTGCGCGAGTCTTATTATGCCGTGTACTGCGTTAATTATGTTCAAGGCATATTGAACCAGTGAGAAGGAGTTCCAAGTGCTGTCATGATATCTTTGGAGTCGCTCATTAGGGTTAGGGCTTGGGTTTCGACCGAGCAATAGGTAAGGTATGCAACAACATGCATGTCTCATCAAGTCTCTCCTCTACATCCTCCATCAAAATATCTCTACCGAAGGAGCAACGCATACCATCAATATCAAGAGCACAGCCAGATCGGTCTATCTATGACAACTGTGTTCACGCTTTCGCACAGCCCTGCCTGAATCACCATGCATCTGGCGGTTAGAGAGCAAGGATTCACGTAAGACGAGTAGGGTATCCTACACCGTTGGGATATGGATTGTCGTCCTGGCTGCTTTCAGTCCAGTCCAGTCCGGTCTGAGCAACTTCGAACTGCCGGCACAGCGGACAAAGGCACGAAAAGATGCTGGTCGCCGTAAAGTACTACATACGAAACATCGACATGGCTCACCGGAGCACCGTCCGGACGTCGGCAAATGGATGGAACGGACGACTCTCGCATTTCTGTTGCTGAGTCACTTACATCCATGTGTCGTGCGACTCGGTAAGCACGCGACTTTGGACGACGAGACCGTCTCCCATGTATACCGTGTGCATTGTGAAACCTTTGTTTGCATTGCTGCTGTAATATTCCACACTGACATTCTTCGCTCATCGGTGCTACCATCACCCGAGTTCGCACATGTCAAAAGGTTGCTTCCGTTCCTGGGAGATCAGCGCCGGGATCTTTAAAGTGTAGCTCATCGGAAAGCTTGCAGAAAGATCATGACAACATGTAGTCGGAATGGTTTGGCATGCATTGGATAGATTGTCACTGTTGGACCGTAGGTTCGCGTGTATGTTGCCGGAGTATCCGTAATGTAAATAGTAGGAAGTGTTGCGAGCCCTTATCATGTTCTTTGAGAGCGGCTTAAGGTAAGCTTGGCCACGCTTTCCACTCGGCTGCGCAGGTAGTCAAGACAGACCAGGCATTCGCGCATGCGCTTAAAGTAGCTAGAGAGATCAACGTTCTCCAGAAGACACGGAAGTCTTGAAAATACCATTGCGACTCTCCAAAGACACTTCAGCTGCCACTTCGCCACCGAGACATGCGGTCAATCGTCCATCACAATTGTGTGTGATGAGATGACTCTGCCAAGATAGACGGCTCATCGGCGGTAGGTCAGAGATGCCCCACGTGCGGAGGGCTATTGGATCACGTCGCAACCTTAAGCTGTTTAAACATCCTGTCAAGCAGCAACCAACCATCTCACCGCGATTGAACGTGTGCGCAAAGCGACCAGCTCCTAACGCGTTCTTGCTCGGCTGTCTTATCTGTCAGTCAGTCAATCCAGACGCTGTCGTCGACATCCGCTCCGACCGTTGCGTTCGCTCGCGTGTCAAAGAGACGTTGACCGTCTCTTTCATTCACTCGCCCGCTCTCGGCGCGCTTTTCTTACACCTCAAGCTTCTCACGTACCCCCGTCGCAGGTTGGCTAGCTACATTTATAACACTCGACGGCCAAGAGCAAGGATATCAAGATGAAGTTTGCGCAGAATCTGCCGCACAATCAGGTCCCGGAGTGGGCGTCGTCATACATCGACTACAAGGCTCTCAAGAAGCTCATAAAGACGGCCAAGAACGAGACGCGAGCAGGAGAAGATGCGGACTTGGCCAGTACGGTGAGACGGGTATCACTATTGGTGCGGAAAACCTAACCACCATTCAGGCTTTTTCTACACCCTAGACCGCCAACTCGAAGACGTCGAAACCTTCTACAACCGCAAGTATGCTGAATTCGCCAGGCGGCTGCGCCTGCTCTTTGAGCGCTACGGCATGTCCTCGAAGCTGCCCGACGCCATGGACAAGGACGAGATGCAAGATTTGATGGGCACACTGTTGGAGCTGAGAGGACAATATCGTAAACTGCAATGGTACGGCGAGGTCAACCGCAGAGGGTTTACAAAAATCACAAAGAAGCTGGACAAGAAGATAGAGTCTTCTTCGGCGCAAAGTCGCTACCTTGCGACGAAAGTCGACCCCAAGCCCTTTGCGACCAACAACAAGCTCACGCAGGATATGCGTGCGATCAATGACTGGCTCTCTGCACTCACCGAAGCCCGACCGAAAGACGATGCGAGTTCGATCCACTCCGGAGCTTCTGGCTCACTGCACAGAGTTGCGTCGCGGAACGCATTGAAGATCCCCACTGCAACCATCGAGAACCTCGACGTTGCAATCCGCGGCGACGACACTCTCAGCATGTCAGAGCTTATTGAGAGCGCGTTATCCAATGCGACACCCACTGCATACCGCAAGTTTCTCTTGGATCTGCTGCAGAGAGCAATTTCGTTCCGGGCATGGAATTGTATCGAAGCACTCCTCAAACAGCTGCCTTCGATCGACCAGGACGACGAGATCAACAAACGCAACTGTCTGCACCGTCTTCTGATTGCTATCGGTCGTTCACGCGCCATGGAGGACTCTCACCCTACGAACGGCATCAGCGATATGACAAGAACACCTGTGTATATCAACGCCGCCGAAGCACCGACTCGAGGACCTGACACCTTCCAAGTCATCGAACGGGATCCTACTACGTCGCTCGGACATGACGACCCTGCAATCAAGGTCTTGGTGTTTGTCTTAGATCACCTCTCTCCAGAGCAGAGATTGGCCACACACGCAAAGGATGTTTACGGTCGCATACCACTCCACTACGCTGCGCAATACGGCCTGGTCATCGCAACACAGCAACTGATGCGCTACATGCGAGAGTGGGACCTCTTTAACGTTGATGGTGGTATTGACTCCGCCGGATGGCAGGACTTGGAAGGTTATGCGCCTCTCCATCTCGCTGTCATTGGCGGACACTACCGAACGACCAAAGCTCTACTTCTTGCCGAGGATGAATACGGCAACAGCGAGGAGATCGTGAAGGCCCGCAAGCAGGTCGACAAGAGTGGCGCATCACTGGAGTTGGCGACACACCGTAGGTATCATAAGATTATTGAGCTTCTGGTTGCTGCAGGTGTGGACGTGAACTACCGAGACCAGCAGGACGAGACTGCACTTCACATCGCTGCGCGTTTCGGCTACAGCGAATGCGCCGAGATCCTGCTCAAAGCACCTGGCGTAAACCCTGAGATCGCAGAAAAGACATTCGGATGGACACCGCTCTTCATAGCGTGCGTTGACGGTCATCTGCCCGTTGTCGAGCTACTCATAGCCGCTGGAGCGGACCCCTCCAAGTCTGATGCTTCGGGGTGGACGCCTCAGGAGCATGCCGCTCTTCGAGGCCACATTGACATCGCCCGCAGACTTGCGCAGCTAGTGCCAGCACCGAAGATACACGAAGGTCCTGATCTTTTAGCGAAACCTGCCCAGCCTGCAGATGCTACGCCTCTGGAAGATCGCCGCTCGAACGGTGTATCGAAAGATGCCAATGGCACACAGAGAGTGCCGGAACCACTCAAGGAATTTGGTCATCGTTACTTGAAGGACGAGGCTATGGTCCTTGTCAGCCTGGGATCGATGGACACCCGCAAGAACTTGCCTCCAGTTAGCCTGGAAAGTATCGCACTTACAGATGTTCATGCTACGCAGCTTGATACAGCCTTGTCAGTAGTTGTGTCAGCTCAAGGTGCGACAGGCGAGCCGTCCATCATCGACTTGCCAATCCAGGAGAACATCAGCACCTCTCCTGTCAGCTTCAGTACGAAAGATCCGAGCAAAGTCAAGCTGTACTTTGATCTCATTCCGACGTATTCTGGCTCCACCAACAAAGTCATTGGCCGTGGTGTTGCGCTTCTGTCGTCCATCAAACAGACTGTTGGGTCTGATCGCATGCTATTACAAGGCGACCTCAGCGTGCCCATAGTAGCCGCGGATACTCTCGACCTGATCGGAACAATCAACTTCAACTTTCTTGTCATCACTCCATTCAAGCACCCTAACATGGCCATTTCGGAGGATCAGACATACTGGAGGAGCACGTCCACCATGGTCTTCGGACACCGTGGCTTGGGCAAGAACATGGCTTCCAAAACCTCTCTTCAGCTTGGAGAAAACACCATTCAGTCTTTCATCACAGCGGCCAACTTGGGAGCGTCGTACGTGGAGTTTGACGTTCAGCTGACGAAAGACCACGTCCCTGTCATCTACCACGACTTTCTTGTCAGTGAGACTGGTGCCGACGTCCCTGTCCACAGCTTGACCCTTGAGCAGTTCCTGCATGCAAACGAAGGAACACCACGCAACAGATCTCGTGACCCTACCCGGACGCCAAACGGAGACAGTAACGACAACAGCGGCAGCAATGGCAGCAGTGGTGATGAGAGGCCAATTTTCCGCCCCCAACGTTCCTACTCACTCGGTGGTGCCAACATGGACCACGGCCCAGACATGCGCGAACGAATGAAGCATACTCGGGATTTCAAGACAAAGGGTTTCAAAGGCAACGTCCGTGGCGAATTCATTCAATCGCCTTTCGCCACCCTTGAGGAAATGTTCCTCAAGATTCCTCAAGACGTTGGCTTCAACATCGAGATGAAGTACCCGATGTTGTTCGAAACCGAACTGGAAGGCATGGACAGCTACGCCGTGGAGCTCAACAGCTACGTCGACACGATCTTGCGTCTTGTCTACGACATGGGCCAGAAGCGCAACATAATATTTTCGTCTTTCAACCCGGACGTATGCTTGCTGTTATCCTTCAAGCAGCCTTCTATCCCTGTCCTCTTCCTCACGGATGCTGGCGCGTCTGAGGTCGGCGACATCCGCGCTTCTTCTGTCCAAGAGGCTGTGCGCTTCGCCAGTCGCTGGAAGCTGCTTGGTATCGTCGCAGCTGCAGACCCGCTGGTGCTGTGCCCTAGGCTCATCCGCGTGGTGAAGGAGAGCGGGCTGGTGTGCGTGTCTTACGGCATGCTAAACAACGACATCCACAACAGCAAGCTGCAGGCGCAAGAAGGCATCGACGCCGTCATCGTGGATAGCGTCCTCAAGGTGCGCAAGGGTTTGACCGACGCCGAGGCTGTCCGCGCTCAGCAAGGAAACGGCATTTCGACTCTTGGGAACGGCATGACTGAGTTGAAGGTGTAGTGCATTTTGGAACTTGGCGCTGAAACATTGGGGGAGTTTTTTTTTTTTGGTTGTAAGCACATGGGGAATGCATGGCTCCCGTTTTGACTTCTGTTTCTTTTTGGCTTTTCAACATGAAGATCACAGTATGGCCGCGCTCAGGCTCGGGCGTGGTACACGGCAGTGCAAATTGCAGAGAACAGGGGGAAATCATCAACTGAGATCAGTAGCCTTTAGCTACTATGTATACACCGCTCATGAATTGTTCATCGCATGGCGTGCAGTCTTGTCAGATGTTTGAAGCCATCCAATCATCGCTTGAGCGCGAATAGTCGCTGAGTCAGCTTCGACTTACCACCACAACGCAGTTGATAGAGAGTTCCCTCCTTTTGACTTTCATGAAACCAACCACTGTTGAAGGAACGGGACGCATCTTCCGACTCCAACAAATGGCCCAGAGATCTCTCTACCATGGAACGCTGCGACTTGAAGCTGATGCGGAATTCACAAGCCCTTTCTGCCCGTCAACTGGATTATGCATGAATGTATGCTTATAGGGCTTTCGCTTCCATACATACTCTAACATGAGTACTTGCTGTATCAGCCACTGGCCATGTCGGAATCGGGCCTCCACCACACAACACTTTCTCAGATAATTCGAGGAAATTCAACCTGACGTGCACAGCCTCAACGACGCTTGTACTGTCCTCAAGGAGATCACAAGAAACGACGCTTATAGGCAGTAGATCGAGAATGCTGCTAACTTAGCCGTCAAGTTGGTAGGAGTCTTGGGACAGATTGTGGGTTGCTGTCCTCTTTCTGTCGCAAAAGTCTCGATGGTCATCAAATTTGGATATCACAAGTCGGTCAATGGACAAGAAGATGGAAAGTGCAAAAAGCTTATTGCAGACCGGCCATCTAAAAGAATAGGCTGATAATATTCGCAGGCCGTCGCTGCGGTACATAGACAGATCCGAAGCGCCCTTTCTGTTCCTTCTCTCTACACTTCCCAATCTCTCATCAACCTAAATCCCAGCCAGCCAAACAGCAACTTCAACTCCTCCAGCACCCCAAATACACATCAACAAACATGCCTTACCCATACTCCGACATGAAATACCCCCCTATGTTGACTCGATGCGGCGTTTACGACAGCTCCCCTGGACGATCGATCCTCCTCAAGCACAAAGACAAGGGCTTCATCCCCTCTACACCCATGCCTGCCCACAACGCCACTCACAGACAGGTCTGCGACTTCTTCCTCACCATCCTGCTCGAGAGGCAAGTGCCGGCAGAGAGCGCCAAGTACATCGCCTTGTGCTGGTATGGCGACGGCTTGCAACTGCACACCGAAAGCTTCGACACCTACCGCTGCTGGTTCAAGGACAAGAACGCGCAGGTCATCTACCGCGACGTCCACGCCATCATCAGGCCGGAGAGCAAAGCGCGCCAGCGCATCCGAGACGCGCGGAGGCGGAGGGCTAACCTGGCAAAGGGTGAGTTTTTCCCCCCAACCAACCTTGATGTCGAATCCGAAAACGGGATAAGAGAAAATAAAAGTAGGAAACTGACCAGTATCTTCTTCTTCCTACAGTGCCCGGACTTCTCGTGAACCCGATCCTCTTCCTCACCTTTGCGCTCTTCGTCGGCTTCGCCTTTTTCTGGCCGCACGATCCACCCGCTGTCTTCCACGCCTTGCAGACCATCGTGTTCACCTTCATCGTCTGGCCACTGTCTGACTTCCTGTCGTTGGACGAAGGCACTTTTGGCTGTTCGCTGGACCAGGATACGCCGCGCGTGGTTGACACCAGTTGAGAGCTGGAAGCTACTGTGAGTTGTCAACGATAATTGCGCCGTAATGCGCGTGTTTTGGCAGGACGTGACTGACATCTATCTCTAGTGTTCGCATCGCCTGTACGGCCACGGCCACGGCCACGGCTTCGTCATCGTACTCGGCACATATTTCTTTTTCGTCCAACTCAAGAGTGAGCATTCTCGCATTTTTTGTATCAATTCTCAAAGGGAGACCTTTGGAAAAAAAGGTCATGCATGCGGTTTCAGGTTCGCGGGTTTCAACATTCTCTTCTGCGCTTTCAGCTAGCTATGCGAATTATTACATACAAAGGGGTATCATAATGAACTTTCGTCAACCATCATCGTGTCTTTCTTGGTTTTGCGTGGGCCGTTGATGTTATCTCGCCATCATCCACGTCAACCTCTCTTCGGTGGCGGAGGTCTCATCACTCGTAGCAAGGACGGGATGCGATGCTTCTTGCTCAGGCCGACTCGGTAAGGAGCAGGCGACGAGCTTTTGATCGGCGAATGCGCAGGCGGGCTGGCCTTGGCTGGTTTCTTGGGAGCGGTCGTTTTCTCTGCCGCTGCCGGTGGCTGCAGCTCTGGAGAAGGGGTGGGTATCTCCGTGGCGATCTGTTTTGCGGGCGTGCTCTCTTTCGTCGGCTTCACGACGGGCTGCTTGGCAGATGCATCCTCTTCCTCCGGTTCAACGACAGTGGCATCGGCATTCTCGACGTCTTTGCTGTTGTCCACATCCTCCACAGCGGCAGCGGATTTTGGCGGTCGGCCTCTGCGCTTCTTGGGCGGAGCCATCAGAGCAATCTCGTCGTCTTCGGGGTCTGAATTGTGGATCGCTGGCTTTGCGGGTTTCGCAGACACCTTCTTGCTAGCCTTAGCTGCTGCAGCCTTGGTAGGCTGCCCTCTTCCTCGTTTCTTGGGCTCTTCCACTTGAGGCGGCTCTTCGTGTGTTGCCTCCAATGCAAGCTCGTCCTCATCATCGTCGTCATCGGGCACCACGTGTTTGCCGCCACGTCTAGGTTTTGCAGGAGTTGCCTCGTTCTTCACGTCTATCAGGATAGACTGTCTCATTGCCTGTTGCTGGCTCAGACTGGGAGATTTTGACTTTCCATTAAGACCAACGTGGTCTTCGAAAATGGTTGTAGAGCTACGGATCGACTTTGATGCCGGTCTGGATTTGGGCGTCGGCTTGGCAAAAGCAAAGTCGTCGTCCTTTCGAACTTCCTTGACTATGGGCGCAGCCTCTGCTTTGGGAGTCTCTTGACTGGGCTGCACTTTTCCAACACCAGGGAGCTCGACAACAGGAGATGAAGTCTGCGGAATAGTAGAAATCTGACGAGTAGCTTGGTCCTGAGAGGCTTTGTCGATTGCCGTCATTTCGGCATCCGGTGCGTCGTCCGCTTCGGCAGACTTCGTCTTTCGTGTCGATGAAGGCAAAGACAACTTGCCTTTTGCTGGTAGTTGGTGCTCCGATACATCGAGGCCGCCTCCCGTGGTCTTCGATCGCTTACTCTTCGCGGCCTTTTCAGGAACCACGGAATAGTCGATCGGCTCCTCTGCAACCTCGGTGGCTCGCCTTCTGCTCGGTCTCGGCTTGTATCGCTCTTTTGGTAGACCGACCGCAATGTCGTCCGAATTGAGCGGCTCACTGGACTGTTCTTGAACCTTGCGTTTGCGCCCTCTCACAGCCTTCTGCTTCGTCTCGGCCGGCGCTGGGAGTGGCTCACGCAATGACGGAGCTGCCACGTCGGCTGTCACGTCGTGTTTAGCGATCTCCACCGTTGGACTCGACTTCTGGACACCGGCGTTTTCGCTCGGCGCGATCATTACGGCAGTAGGCGGTAAAGGAATATTATGCTCGATTATGACTGGCAAGGCTGTGCTGTGCGACTCGTCGTGAATGTGATGGCCGCTCGTCTTAGCTTGTTCGCCCGTTTCCACGGCTGACGCCTGTGTTCCTTTGGCGCGATGGTTCTTTACTGACCCAGTTGGCTCAGATGCAGACCAAGGAAACGATGAACTCCTCGCAACGTCGTCAGATGGCACAAGCTTGATCTCGGGCGACGCTTGAACATTATGACTCTTGCTTCGCAATGCTTGCTCGACCATGCGCTCATGAGACGATTCGTTGTCGGCCACGGTGTCCCCACTCTCCTTGAACATTGCAGGGTCGTGACTTGCGAAACCAGACAGCAACGAGCTAGCAGGCAGGCCGCCAGAGCCTGCAGCACCAGAATTGCCAGGGAAACGGATTGATGGCGAAATGTCAGGTAAAGTGGCGTCCTGGCCATATGTTGCAAGGAACTTCTCTCGCTCCAAGCTCGACGGACTGGACTTTTTGCTCGAATAAGTCGTAACAGTCTTGGCACGTTTAACGGCGCTGACAGCAGGCTCAGAGACCATAGCCTGAGCGCCGGAGTGTCTGCGCTTGTCGCGTTTCAATGTGGGAGACTCTGTCGACGGCTGTGGATGTCCGCTGGAGTCTTCACAAAGGCTCCACTGTGCTTGATTGATTTGTCTTTTCAGGCGTTCTGAAACCTCATTAGTCGATGTACATATGCGCGCGTCTTACCTTGACAAAATTACCTGTCGAACCTGTGCTCTGATTGAGCGTGTCACGCGTGCCGTCTAGAGTGATTGCAGGAGCCACCTCGCCACTCGCGTGCGATGAACTTTGGACCGAGTCATCATACACGACGACATCCTCGTCATCCTCCGAGTCGTTGAGGATTGGTGGCGGCATTGTGCATTGTGCACGATAGTGTGTCGTTCTCGTTCAAAGCAACTGTGCTCGAGTGGTAGAAGGAGCAGCAGGCACGCGTTGCCTCGATCGGGCTTAGCGGTTCACGAACTCACGTGACGCAGAACAAAACATGTATAACATGGAACCCCTCTTGCGAAGGCATGGAACACGGTACTTGTACATGTATCTGTGGGATTACTCATTGGAGGCAATATCTAACTTTCTACACCAATGTCACGTAGCAGGCAACGTTTATCCGGATACTGACACGAAACTAAAACGATACCCATATGTTCCTCTTCTCATTAAAAACCATCGCGATTTCTGAATCTAGCGATCTTTGACTCTATACATGCGCCTTGCAATGCACCCATTCCACTTTGACCCATGTGAATCCATCCGTAGCCCGCCAGTAAGCCTCCGCCTTCCACCTTTTTTATTTTCGAGTCATCAAATCATATCCGAGCCGTTCAGTTGGCCAAGGACGTCGACATTCACCAAGCCTGCCTCATGTCTACTCCCACTTAGTGCCCTTCAATCTCTGCATCAGGTAGTCGACCTCGACGATTTTCGTAAGCGGGATGACATGATCCTTGTACATTGCCACCACCGCATCAACGTCGACCTTGTGCTCGCCACCATCGCCAGAGAAGTTAGGGTCCTGGCCGTACGTGTTCGCCTTCAGACGTAGCCTCTCCAACACTTGCTTCTCAACAGCTGCATTTGTGATAGCGTCGTCGATGCCCTTTGTGTCATGTGCCTTGATGAGAGCGACGAACTTCTCAGGATCCGATTGGAACTTTGACTCGGCGACAAATTTGCCAAAGTGAATGCGGCGGCTCAGAGCCTGGAGGCAGTTGACGTCGGCTGTTGCTGCACTTCCGTAGTTTTCTTGTGCTTCAGCACGCTCTGCACGTCCGAACTTGGCGCAAGCAGCCGGCAGAATGTCATTCACGTAGCGTTGCTTCAGCTCTGCGTTGACATTGACGTCGTTGTCCCAGAGGATCTTGGGGTATCTCAGTTCCTTTAGGATCGGGGTCTGCATGGCATCCGGGAAGAAAGGGTACTCGTCGGGGCTCTGGTAGCGGCGAATCTTGGATTGCATAACTTCTTGCTCACGTAATACCCATTCCGAAAAGCTGAGGTCTGAGCCTGGGATGTCGATTGCACCGGGAGTGTAGATTGTCTTATTGTAAGGGAACTGTACTCGCTCAATGATGTGGAACAGTACAGTATCCTCAAGTCTGATCAGCTGAAAGCGAATGTTGGCAAGGTCGAGAGCCTTGCCAGGGTCGTTGATGTCAATGGCGGTATCCATGGTGTCTTGAATCTGGCCTTAGATCGTTGATAGGAGTTCCAGTGAGTTTATGTTTCTATTGAGGTTGTGAATCGATTGTCTTGTTTGACGTAGGTTGCGGTGACTCGCGCGGGTTGACTTCCGCTGGAGCCAGTGCTTGCGCATGTGCTCTGGGCCTGGATCAGCGACCACGCGACAGCACGACTTGAGGCGACTACCTATCCACTCCCACTCCCACAACTCCTACGTCTTCGGTCTAGCTTCACGTAAATCGCTCTCTTTCGAAATGCAGTAAACTCCTACACTGCGCAGACCGCTCTCACCCAGTCATGCCTCGCGGACGGAGCACCTCGCCCCGCCGGACGGCCAGAGCCCAAAGGGCATCCGAGAACGAGGATGAGTCTTTTGTGAACGTTCGTATTCCCGCATGGATCGTCTCGAAAAGGTACTGACAGTACTACTAGACTCGTCAGCTCGAAGCGCTCGGTCGAACCGTTACTGCAACTGCCAGCCAGCTCATATCTTCCAATTTCAGCGGCAACGACTCTGGCCACCATGATTCTTACCACTCAGCACTTGGTCACATGCACCGATCCTTGCAAAGACCAGCGATACAGCGCTCAGTCTTCAACCTTGCAAAAGCAAATCCCAGAGAGCTTATACGATCACACTTCAACAGCGCGGAGATCGAACACCGTGCAATCACATACATACCAGACGACCTACTACGAAATGTCAAGGAAACGTCGAGCCCGTTCAGCTTGTTCGAAGGCTTCCAAGCCAGCTTGCCGGATGATGATAGCCCGACCGTGGAGAAGCGGAGGAAACACGGAAAACATGGATCGAAAGGGCAGAAGCTATTGGATGCGCCAGAAGAGGAGCAGGGCGCTCCGCAGCTCGCGAAGCTCAAGAAATTGAAAGAGAGATCGGACCACAAGCTACAAATGATGGGAATACGAAAGACCATGTGCTCGAGTGAGATCAAGGAGATCGACACAAAGATCTCGAACCTCAACACCATGCGAAAGGTTGTGTTGGATCGCCTAGCTGGGCTTGAGCAAGAGGAACATGATCTAGAGCAGGAGGTTGGAGACCTGGCCGAGAAGCTCGAGGTGATGCAGGAGGAACTTGACGATGCGATTGCGCTGGAATCACAGACACCCATTCCTGGCGAGACCTCCGCTGAGAATGCTGAGGCCGGAGAGAAGAGTCCTAGCGGCATGGACGCATCTTTCATGTCGGAATCAGTGTACGGAAAGCTGCCTAAAACAGAGGGCAGCGAAACACCCAAAGCGAAACGGAAAAAGGCGCCGCGAACACCCCGGAAGGTTTCGATGCCAGTATTGCACGAATACATGGAGCCCGGCTCGCAGATCCGCGAAATACCAGCACACAACGACATGATTACCGCGTTGGACTTTGACTCGCCGTTCGGAACCATGGTTACTGCGGCTCTGGACGATACGGTACGAGTCTGGGATCTCAGTGCTGGAAGGTGTATGGGCATGCTCGAAGGCCACTTGAGCAGTGTAAGATGTCTGCAAGTGGAGGACAACTGGGTTGCAACAGGATCAATGGACGCTTCGATCAGACTATGGGACTTGAGCCAAGCAGAATACATCCCGCCACCACCAAGCGCTACATCTAAATCATCAATGACCGACGATCACCAGGAATCTGCAACAGGCGAACATCTATTCGGACCCATACAGGAGGAAGAATCTCTTGACCACACACCTGCACAAGGAAACGCCATGCAGGATTGCCATGTCTTGTCTCTCTCGGCGCATATTGGAGAAGTCACAGCCTTGAACTTCAGGGGCAACACACTCGTCAGCGGTAGTGCTGACAAGACACTTCGACAATGGGACTTGGAGACAGGTAGATGTGTCCAGACTCTTGACGTGCTATGGGCTGCGGCGCAAACCACCAACACCACTACTGCTGCGTCAGGAGCTGGTAGCGGTGATAGTTGGTGGCGTCCTACCGCTGGCAGAGTTCCTGCTGCAGAGGCGGACTTTGTCGGTGCCTTGCAAGTTTTCGAGACCGCGCTCGCTTGCGGTACAGCAGATGGTATGGTTAGGCTGTGGGATTTGCGTAGCGGCATGGTGCACCGAAGCCTCGTGGGCCACACTGGACCTATCACTGCACTGCAATTTGACGATGTTTATCTTGTCACTGGTAGCCAAGATCGCAGTATCAGAGTATGTATACCCATTCCAAGCACTACCGTAGACGTAAGACTAACCAGAACCTCTAGATATGGGATCTCCGCACTGGTGGCATCCACGACGCCTTTGCCTATGACCAAGCAGTCACCTCCATGACCTTCGATGCCCGCCGCATCGTCAGCGCCACAGGCGAGGACGTGGTCAAGGTGTATGACAAGGCCGAAGGTCGACAGTGGGACTGCGGTCCCGGTGTCAACATTGAGGAAGGCTCGCCCAGGGCTTCAGCAATTGAGCGAGTCAAGATCAAGGACGGCTACATGATCGAAGGCCGTAAGGACGGCGTCGTCGGCGTGTGGTCTTGTTGATAGAGGCATGCATGATCTCGGTCGCGACTGAGCTCTGTAACATTGTACGAGTGAGGGATTGCCAATTGTATGTATTACTTTCAGCCTGTGAATATATGACTCTTTTGATCATCACGTGGTACCGCCGTCTCCCACTTGCCCGTCAGTCGTAGGCTTTATCCTCGTTCTCAAGCCCCTCTTGTTCTTCTCACAGCCACTCACATCACTCCCTTCAATTCTCTGCAGCACCACACACAGTTACCCCAACAATACACCGACACCACACCTGATTCACCCACAAGTCTCCCACCAACATGACAGACAACACCGCCGGCGCTCCCAACCTCACTCCTCGCGAGATCGAGATCCTCTGCGCCATGTGCAAGGCCATGAAGTCCAAGCCAGACGTAAGATCAACCCCGAGACCACCGAAAGATCGCAACCTACTAACACTATCGTCAATCTAGGTCGACATGGCACTGTTTGCCACCCTCGCCAACTTCTCGACCGCAGGCAGCGCCACTACCAACCTCGGCAAAGTCCTGAAGAAGGTGAAGGCCGTAGGTCTCGCCGCACCCGAGTCTAGCAAGAAGGGAAGCGCCCGCAAGCGCAAGACTGGTTCGTTGCTTTCACTAGTCTCAAGACGGCTACTTTGACTGACTATCCTAGCTGCGGAGGACGGCAACGAAGAGGACGAAGACGAAGCCACCCCGTCCAAGCCTACCAAGAAGAAGAAGAGTAGTTCTGGCAAAGGGAAGGCTAGCGCTGAGGCTGAGGAGAGCGAGGACGTGCTGGTGAAGGACGAGAAGGAAGGAAGTGACGGTGCTGACGAGCTTGCTTGAAAGTTCACATTTAGGATCAGAAAAGCTGCTGTTGGAGTATAGATGGTATGATGCGATGTGATTAGAGCGTGGAGGCGGTAGATAGCATACTCTGGCCTGGCGAGTTTGCTCTGGGAGCAATGTACGATATGCATTGAAGCGTGTCTATATGCCGAGTGCGTATATGTTGGTGGAAAAGCGAGAAGTGCTGCCTCCCAGTGAAGCGTTCCAATGTTGACGTGTTTTCACGTGCCATATATGCCAATTCAGCCGGGACAATGTTTGCTCGCGCTCAACTTCCTTCAACCTCACTCAGATCTCGACTGATTCCACCACACTCTTTCCCTCCCAAGAACCAGAAATCTACCCTTACTGTCCACCGTCAGTCAACACCATCTCTACAGCCCCTCAACATCCAATCCAGCGCCATATCATATGAAAATGGCTCCCAAGGCCGCTCCGGGCTCACTCTCAAGCCGCGAGATGGAGCTCCTCCACAACTACATGCGCTGCCTCAAGTCAAAGCCAGAGGTATGCCACCCTAAAGGGACTCCCACGCCCATCAAGCGATGACTAATAACCCAAATTAGGTCGATATGGAGAAGTTTGCCGCCATGTCTGGATTCGGTGGCGTCCCTAGCGCTCGCGCCAACATCGGCCGCCTGTTGGCCAAACTTTCTTCCGATCAAGAGACTACTGGCTCTCAGTCTCCATCCAAGGGCGACGACGGCGAGGACGCCGCGCCGGAGACCCCGACCACGGGCAAGAAGAAGGGCGCCGGTCGCAAGCGCAAGGGTGGTGAGTTCTCGTCCGCTTCCCAACGCTTGATCTGAGGCTGACTTTGAGCGAAGATGCCACTGAAGGCGACGCCGCTGAGGAGACGCCGCTGAAGAAGAAGTCGACTCCTGCTAAAGGCAAAGGCAAAGGCAAGGCTGCCACCACCGCGACCAAGTCGGAGGATGAGCCGTCGCCCATCAAGAAGGAGGTCGACGAGGTCTCTGAAGATGGTGCCTAAGTCCGCTTGAACTCGAAAAGAGGTGGTTGAGCAACTTTCAGAAAGAGTGTGTAGCTTGTACTTGGATGAGGCGTAGCGTCTTGTTGATGCTGAGCGTTCTGGGCCGCCCGCTGATCATCCTGAGACAAAAGACAGCGGCAATAGGAGATATTTGCGTTAAAAATGCAATGATGTTGCACCCATGCTCACTTCATGAAATCCATGAAATCCAGACCATATCCGGAGCTCTTCGGAGCATCTGGCTTCTTGTTCGCCAGTAAAGCCTGTAGACTTGCATTCTTGCCTCGAGCCTTCCTACGTGCAGCAGATTTTGCCTGTGGTGGTTCAGGAGTATTTTCCTTTGGCGTGGGGATTTGTACCGGCACTGGATCTGGATCTGGATCTGGAACTTGTGTTGTTGTAGACGATTTCTTTCGAGCGGGTAGACCGATTGAGGCTTTCGTAGATTGTGAAGGGGTCGTTGGCTTGGTCACCTTGATCCTCTTCTTCTGATTTATAATGCTCTCAGTGCCGCAGGCAGAGCATTTCACGCATTTGATAGTGGTATCATCGCCACTCATGCGCTGCTGCCTCGTTTGTCTATGCTCAGCTGATCTGACAGGTTCACACGACCATCCGATGAGTAGTGCTTGGCCACAGGCATTGCAGACATTCCCAAGACCATCTGTCCCCAAATCTTGTGATGGGTCTACACTCCTCTTGCTAGCTCGTATGTACGACGAGACGGTCGGAGCAGTGACTGCCAACGCATCAGCAGCCTGACTGAGAAAGCGTGTGCGAGCCTCCGAGGCTGCTGAAGCCATGATCTGGTGTTTGATGAGCTTTTCCCTTTTGGTATCTGCCTGTTTGAACTATTTGATGTACTCTGCGAAAAGATTCACTTGCAAAAGTCATGTGAAGCCGCGGCTCGTCTTGGCGCGACTGCCAGCCAGCCCTTCGTTGCGCTTTCTCTGGAACGACAGACTTGAACTTGCAACAATGTAGCTCCTCACAGAACCGCGTGCCTTTTGGCAGCACGAAATACACCATTCGAACCATGGCGACAAACATCGAGCTCAAAGAAGAAAACGGCGTCCGCCTGGCCATCGAAGGCTGCGGCCATGGAACACTCCACGCCATCTACGCCTCGATCGAGCAGGCCTGCAAGGTCAAGGGCTGGCCCGGGGTAGACCTCTTGATCATCGGCGGCGACTTCCAATCCGTACGGAACGCCTACGACCTCAACTGCGTGGCGATGCCCGCCAAATACCGCGAGATGTGCGATTTCCACGAATACTACTCCGGAGCGCGGGAGGCGCCGTACCTCACGGTCTTCGTCGGCGGCAACCACGAGGCCAGCAACTACCTGTTCGAACTCTACTACGGCGGCTGGGTCGCGAAGAACATCTACTACATGGGAGCGGCTAGCGTGGTGCGTCTGGGACCGTTGCGCATTGCAGGTTTGAGTGGGATCTGGAAATCGTACAATTTCAGGAAACCGCATTACGAAAGATTGCCTTACAATGAGAGCGACATGAAGAGCATTTATCACGTCAGAGAAATCGATGTGCGGAAGCTCCAGCAGGTGCGGACACAAGTGGACATCGGAATCAGTCACGACTGGCCGCGTGGAGTCGAGTGGAAAGGCAACTGGAAGAAATTGTTTAGACAAAAGGCACACCTGGAAGAGGATGCAAGGAATGGCCAGCTTGGTAGCGTCGCTGCGAAACTGGTAGTAGATCGCTTGAAGCCGAGGTGGTGGTTCAGTGCCCACCTGCACTGCAAATTCGCTGGCGTAATTGATCACAATGAGGGAGGGTTGGAGTCCAAGGGAGGCTTACCTCAAGCTCCGCCTGTGCAAGCTGCCCCTCCGCAACCAGTGTTAGCGAAGAATGAGAACGAAATCGATCTCGATCTGGACGACGAGCCCGACGAGAAGCCAGTCGTCCAAGCCGAGCCAGCTCCTTCAGTGGCTCACGTCAACGCAGATGAGATCGATCTTGAGCTTGAAGATGAGGACGACGGTGTGGCGCCAGTTGCTCCTGGCCAAGGACTCGACGGAGTCCAAGTGCCAGTGTCTGACGGACAGCAACAGCAATCGTCACAAGCCAAACCGGAGCCATCGACAGTCGCAGAAGCCGCACGAGCAGCTCTTCCAGAAGCCTTCAAGAAGCCTCAACCAAACCTCCCACCAGCCGAAGACCCTCCCGGAATCACAAACCGAACAACCCAATTCCTCGCGCTCGACAAATGCATGCCCAACCGCAACTTCCTCCAACTGATGACAATCCCCAGCGCCAGCGAAACCCCCAGCGATCCCGATCTCGCCCGCCCGCTCCGCCTCGAACACGACAAGGAATGGCTAGCAATCACCCGCGCCTTCGCCCTGCACGAGCCCCTCCTCCTCGGCGACCCCAAATTCCACACTCCCCGCGCAAAGCACCCCAACGAATACGCCGCCCTGATAGACGACTCCCTCGCCTGGATCGAAGCCCAGAACCTCGACCTGCGGGTCCCGCAAGACTTTGAGCCCACGGCGCCCGCGTACGATGGCGGGAATTTCCGGCTGCCACAGTATGAGCGCGACGCGGGCGGGTTGAGGGAGTATACGAATCCGCAGACGAGTAGGTTTTGTGGGATGCTGGGGATTGGGAATCCGTTTGATATCTCCGAGGATGAGAGGCAGGCGAGGTTGCTGGCTGGGCCGAGACCGGATGAGCATGAGAGGCCTGTGGGTGGGGGGAGAGGCGGGCGCGGCGGTGGGCGTGGAGGAGGGGGAGGACGGGGTCGTGGCGGCCGCGGTGGTGGTGGTGGTGGGAGAGGCCGTGGCGGGCGAGGAGGATTCAGAGGAAGGGGAGGCTGAGGTGTTGGGCTCCCCGATGCTCCATGCGCGTTGCGGCTGGCGCAGAAGCTGTTCTATCCTAAATCTTATGGTCATTTCCTCGACGATACCTTCCGGAGGCAATCGGACATCACGAAACGGCTACTCATATGGAAGAATTAAAGTGGGAATCTGTGAAGGGAATTGCAAAACACCCGGGCACTCTCTGTGGTCCTTACACTTGTTAAGTAGATTGGGAATTCACAGAAACCCACCCATCAATTCGAGTACGCTACAGAGCGTAAACTCTGCCGATCTCATTGTCCTCGTTGTCCGCTTCAAAACACGCACTCATCGCTCCCTTAGCCTCTATGCATAAACTCGTATCTCATTGCTCTGGTTCCCCCCATCTAGTAGCCACCACCCTGGCCACCCTGGCCATACTGGTACCCGTATCCCCCGTTGTACCCCTGCTGCTGACCATAGCCGCCTTGGCCATACCCTCCTTGAGGGGGCTGTTGCTGGGGCGGTTGACCGTATCCCTGCTGAGGGTGCGGTACCTCGTATCCCTGCTGGTGAGCGGTGGGGAACGCATCGTGGTCGCCTGGCTGGAAGCTCGCAGGCGGTGGTGCGCCGTAGCCTGGTTGTTGATATCCTTGCTGCTGGTAACCTTGTTGCTCGTAGCCGGGCTGTTGATACCCTGGCTGTTGGTAACCCGGCTGCTGGTATCCGGCGTAAGCTTGCGCCGGAGAGCCCGTGGCCTGCGGTGGAGTCCCGTAGCCGGCAGGTCTGTTTTCGTCGACTTCACGTGAGCCGAACAGACCGCCACTACCAGAGCCATGGCCGCTGCCGCCAGAGAAAGACGACAAAATGCCAGAGAGTCCGCCACCGGAACCACCTTGCTGGCTGCCGGATCCGGTCAAAGATGAGAGCATACCACCGATACCTCCGCTTGAGCCACTTTGGTTTCCGCCGCTGCCGCCGCCAAGGGAAGACAGCATGCCGCCAATGCCACCGGCTGAGCCGTGACCGCCGTGGGCGCCATGAGCGTGGCCTCCAGCGTTGACGGGAGGAAATCCTGTCATGTCTTGTACCTTGTGGTTGTGGCCGGCTTTGACGCTCTCAGAGCTGAGAAGATCGTTCAGTCGGTGCTGGGGATCACGCTGGTGGTGTACCCAGTTCTCGACACATTGGAACATGCTCCTGTGTAGCTCGAGGTGGTTGTCGCGGATAGCAGGGTGGTGGAACACACTGCATACGTCTCGCATGACTTCATCCTCAGGCACATCAGGGTGATCCCAAGCGTAGATGACACGAGGCGCAATGTATTGGAGGATCACAGCGGCAAGTTCACCGGCAGGCTGGTTCAGGATGTTGCTGAAGTGATCTTTGGAGAGCATACTGTGGGTTGGATCCGTGGCGTGAGGGTCTTCCCACACGAGGTATTGCTGCTTGGCGCTGGCGTCCACAACAGTGCTACTTCCTGTCTTCAGAGAGTTGGAGGCTGCTGCAATGATCGGCTTGATGTACGGCGCGAGCAAGCCCATGATGTACAAAGTGACAGTCTCGCTGATCTTGTCGATCATTTTCTCCAAGCCCGGAATCTTGCTTACGATGCTGGAGATTGTGCGCACAACTCTATCGCGGAACTCGAGCAGCGGGTAAATCTTTGCAATCGCAGCTTGGGGATCGATGTCGGTGCCAGGCACATTGGGTCCAGGAGGACCACCCTGAGAGCCGGGAGGAGCGGCAAATGTCGGGTCTGCGCGCGAGGCGCTGTATCCTCCTCCATACCCGTTGTGTGCGTTACGAGCAGCCTCCGCATCAGACTCTGCTTTGAGGTTGTTCGCCTCTTGGATCAATCCACCAGTGCCAGGGATCTTATTGAGGAGACTGATGAGATCTGAACCATTTGCGGAAGAGCTACCGCCGCCGAAACTACGGCTTCCTGAAGCGTTGCCACCGCCTTGTGCATTTGAAAGAGCGTTGTCCATTTCTTCCACTTCGGTCTGGGTGATGTGGTCATTGGCCTCTCCAAGAACTGAGTGAAGGAAGTCGACGCCTCCAAAAGTACCTGTGACTAGAGGGAACACGTGCTTACCGCGGAGATTGATCCCTGCGTTGGCTCCAACGTGTGGGAAGACATTGTGGTAGCCCATCTCTCGGAGGGCCAATTCAACGTAGTTTGTGTGTGCTCCAAAGTCTTCAACGCAGTGCAGACCTTGGCCCAAGCATCTGAGTGCCTCGCAGAGGTCTTCTTCGCGACCTTTGTTGGCACCGTGAGTGTACATCCGTCCGTAGTGAATACTGCGAGCAAAGCTGTATTTGATGTAGCCGGCAGAGGTCGCCCAGCCGCCACGCTCGTTGGCGATATAGTTCTTCATGCCGGTTTCGGGATCAATAGCCAGTTCGTCTGGGTGAACTGGCCCGCGGAGACGTTCATCGTACTTTTTCGCATCCTCGTTGTCGGCGTAGTCCTTGGGGTTGTCGATGTGCTCCTCGGGTCTGTATGTGCCCAAACGTTCAGAAGTGACTTCAAACTCGGCAGTGGCGTAGCCGAAAGACATGAAAGCAAGGACCCAGACAAGAACGCGGATGGTGTCGGCTTGGACGCCTTTGAGAGTGCCAACATCGACAGCCTGTGAGTAATCACGCAGCCAGTTGCCAAAGTAAACGCGTTTGATCATCATGCTAGTCCACTTGTGACCCTTAAGACAAGCGACCTTCTCGAGCATGTCCTCGATGTCTCCATGACGCCAGTTGTGACCTTCAATCTTGGAAATGGATGCGATGTTTCCTGCGCCGAAGGCATGCGAGGGCGTGATTAGGCAGAGGAGGACAACGAAGCCTAGCAGGATAAGCAGTTTGGTGTTCGCCATGATGGGCTGATGTTGTGTTTTGGTGTGGTCAAGAGGAAAGAAAATGTCGCTCGCAGGCGGAATTAGTTTGCGGGACCAACGAGGCAGTCAAGTGTGAAGATGAAGATGATGTTCCACTGCAGCTTCGCTTCGCGCACTAAATCGGAAGGGCGGTTTGTCGTGCAGGTCGACGACAGCTGAGGATCCTTGGATGACGTAGCGGCCAACGTGTTTCTCGGCGGCTGTGCTGCACACATGCACAGGTGGATCGGATGGTGTGTTCTTACGTACCTACCTAGGCCAACTTATTTGTCTCTTTAGTGTTGAATGCAGAGTTGACTATTGCCTTGCGTCTTTCATGCATTTGATTGATACCAAGTAATATGTAATCAAGTCCGCCGATCAAACAGCTTTAATCCGTGAATATGTGTAGGGCAGAATAAGGCTGACCGCCGATTTCGGGAGGCGCTGGCGCTGCCCCGCGATGATTCAGACGAGACTGTAGCCCGACATTTTATTGTTGGACAGTCAGTCAGGTAGGTAGCAACATACATCTCCCAGCAATTGTCTGCCAACCCTCACAATGCCTTCTCACTCTGCCTCTCAGCGCTATTTGAGCACGCGAGGTGGCTCTTACGACGTATGTCTCCCTCTCTGCCTCACTTAGCACCAACAAGGCCCAACACGCACCCATTGGTATGGCAAGTCACGCACTGGAGCTTACGCTGAGAAGCCACTTAGTTTTCCTTCGAGGATGTCGTCTTGAAGGGTCTCGCCAAAGACGGTGGCCTATTCATCCCCGAGGAGATCCCTTCCCTGCCATCCGACTGGCAATCCAAATGGCGCGACCTTTCCTTCCAGGATCTCGCCTTTGAGATCTTCTCCCTCTACATCTCTCGCGACGAGATCCCCGAAGCCGACCTCAAGGAGATCATCCGGAAGAGTTACGCCACTTTCCGCGCCGACAACATCGTCCCGATCACTACTCTTGACCAAGAGAAGAACCTCCACCTTCTGGAGCTCTTCCACGGCCCGACCTTTGCCTTCAAGGACGTTGCTTTGCAATTCCTAGGTAACTTGTTCGAGTACTTCCTCGTCCGCAGGAACAAGGGCAAGGAGGAGAAGAGCAAGGACAGGGAACATCTGACTGTCGTCGGCGCAACCAGTGGTGACACTGGCTCTGCAGCCATCTACGGTCTGCGCGGCAAGAAAGATGTCAGCGTGTTCATCATGCACCCCAAGGGCAAGGTCAGCCCTATTCAAGAGGCCCAGATGACTACGGTCCTTGATGCCAACGTACACAACATTGCCGTTGAGGGCACTTTCGACGATTGCCAGGTAAAAAGACTCCACGCGGGAATGTCGATTCGCATGCTGACCCGCGCAGGACATCGTCAAAGCTCTTTTCTCCGACCCTGAAATCAACAGCACCCACCGTCTTGCGGCCGTGAACAGCATCAACTGGGCACGTATCCTTGCGCAGATAACATACTACTTCCATTCCTACTTTTCCACCGCCCGTCAGACCAACACCTCCGACCCCAAGGTCCGATTCGTCGTTCCGACAGGCAACTTTGGTGACATCTTGGCGGGTTACTTCGCCACCCGAATGGGCCTACCCGCCGACAAGCTCGTCATCGCAACGAACGAGAACGACATTCTGCACCGTTTCTGGCGAACTGGACACTACGAGAAGCACGCCGTCCACGGCCGCGAGGCTGAGGGTGGCTTCGAGGAGGATGGCGCCAAGGCACACGTGGAGGGTGTCAAGGAGACTCTCGCACCCGCAATGGACATTCTCGTCTCTTCCAACTTTGAGCGTCTGCTCTGGTACCTGGCCTACCGCACAAGCAAGACCGAAGAAGTCAACCGCCGCCGCATGGAGGCAGGCGAGAAGGTCAAGACTTGGCTCGCACAGCTCAAGAACGACGGTGGATTCGGCGTGGACCCCGAGATCCTCGAGGCGGCAAAGGAGTCTTTCACTTCCGAGCGCGTCAGCAACCAGCAGACCATCGAAGCGATTAAGGACGTCTACGGCTGGAAGCTACCCGCCCAGAAACAGACCAATGTTACCGCAGATGGCCACAAGGCCACCACCGGTACCGAGCACGAGGGTCACTACATCCTTGACCCGCATTCAGCCATTGGCATTGCGGCTTCGCTGCGTTCCATTGCCAACTCGGGCAAGGGTGCACACCACATCTCGCTTGCCACCGCGCATCCCGCCAAGTTCTCACACGCCGTCGAGCTGGCTCTCAAGGACCAGCCCGGTTTCTCCTTCGAGACCGTACTGCCTGAGCAGTTCATCGGCCTCGAGGAGAAGGAAAAGCGTGTTATCGAGGCCAAGGCGAGCTGGGAGGGTGTGAGGGAGATTGTTGTGAAGAAGGTCGATGAGGAGAGGAGGGCCTGAGGAGAGTCTTGACGTTATTGTCGGAGTCTCAAAATTTTGTTTGATTGTTGTTCCAGCGTCGATGAGGGCGCTTTCCAAAATGCATGGCTGGTAAAAGAAGCATTAAAATAGATTCTACACAATTGTGTTTGTTCCATGATTTGAATTACTTGGAGGTGTTGTATACTCAGCGCGTCTCGGATTTGATTTGACGGACCTCCGCATTTTGCCCGACAGGAGAACCCTTTGAAGAGACCGTGCGATCCCGTATCTTTCCTACTCCAACAAGAGCATTAACTTTTCCTCCCATCAATCTACCCTCAAAACACTTTCCAACAATCTTTCAACCCCCCTCAGAACGATCAACACGAAGCGCAAACGCCGTCGAAAACGCCCACCGACTCCCAAGCACTGAGTCGAACACCAACATCCTCAAAGCACACGGTACCAAACATTGTTAAGTCTATATAAGCCCCCACCCGGCAAAACCCGGCACTCTTGGAACCAGACCAAGCACGAAAGTACTCAGATCACACCCGTGACGCAGTGGCTTAGCGTGTCGTTCTTATATTCGTTCTACGGAACAAATATGACCAATTACCCATTGCTTCATTGGAGTTATGCGAAAGTCGAGGGTTCGAATCCCTCCGGGTATGTCATTCTAATGAATTTCACCTTCACGGTAGATTCGTTGTACTGACATCCTACTAGGTGTATATGACGCTTTCGTTTCTTTTTTGCTATTTTTTTTGTGTTTAGATCTGAGGTGTTACTGTGGATGTTAAGTTGTTGTATGTGTATGTGAGTTTTGCCCTCAATCTTGGTGGGTAATGAGTGATGTTAAGGACGCGAACTTTGGTGATGGACTTTTTGTCTTGCTTGCGATGAAGAGTAAATACAGCTGGCCATGATAACAGCGGAGATTTCATGGCGACAACATGCACGATGACGATGGAGGGTTCAAGGAGATTAGTGATTCATGACCCATGAGGTAACTCAACATGGGCGGCCGCATGTAACCAGGCCCAATGGCGTCCGAAGGCAATGTATGTACAGACCATAATACCAAATCCATACCACCGCGCCTGTGTTACATTTCGTAACGAACCCACAGACTCAAGTATTGTTACTTGAAAGACTCCAAACACCGTCATTAAATCCACCGTATCGTGATTCTCTTCGATACAACTGTAAGCGTGGACCCGCAGGCCTGCCTTATTCAGCTCCACCTCCCTTCAGATTTTCGCATTACCCAACATTCAACTCCCATCCGGCCCATGCCCGCCATAATGCTGCCTAAAAGGCAACAACCTACTAGGCCCCTGCCCCGAGCTAGGCGCTTGATATGGCCCCAGGCTGCTCATCGGCGGCTGCTGCATCGACGACGCAGTATTGGTGCCGCCATTCAACTGCGTAAACGCCACCGTCCTCGGCGTCATGGGGTTCGAAGGATCCCTCCCCCAAGGCGTGGTCGGTGTCTTGGGCAGGTTGAGGAAGATCTGACGGTTCATGTCGCGCTGCTCGTCGCGTGTCATGGTTTGCGGCCGGTATTCGGTCAGCTTCTTCAGCTCGATGTTGTCGGCGCGTAGTGCGCGCTCGTGTTGGGTGGGGATGGTTGAGTAGATTGAGTAGATGAGGTAGATGCTGTAGAGGGCGCTGTTGAGGAGAAGTGTTGTTAGAGGTTGGACCTGATATGAGTATGGATGTCTTGAGGCGACAGCAACTTACACCATCGTGCACGTCACGCCGAAGCTGGCGCGCGCTTGCATGCAGAAGCCCTTGTTCGACGGAGTCGCATATGAGCAGCCTTTGCTCATGTACCACGGTAGGCCGGGGCTGGGGTTGTCCGGGTCGCTCATGTCTGGTGTTGACTGGTTGCGGAGGGACACGGCGAAGAGGGCGAGCATGAGGCCATGGACGAATACGCTCAGCAGTGGTAGGAAGAGGTGCATGACGAACACCACCACTTTCACCAACAGGATGAACATGCCGAGGACGGAGGCCACTACGTTGAAGGTGGTTGTGCTGCGACATGTTAGCGTCTTGGACAAGTCGATGTCTTCGACAAATGTGAGGACCAACGTACAACTGACTCCATACCACCGGCGTGTCGATGGGTCTATAGTTTGCGTAGCTGTACAACACTATACTCGGGTCGCTGTTGAAGCCCTTGTCTGCGCCGTTTTGCCAGAGCTTTGTGCGGTATGTGTTTGGGTCTGCGATGCCGAAGAGGGTGAGGACCGCCACGATAAGCAGGAACTCGACCACGAAGAGGCCGTACATGAGGTTGGCATAGCGCCAGTGCCGGGTGACGAAGAATCGAGGCATGATTGTCGGCCAGTCTAAGTATT